>Ga0154020_10003228_pt1 | contig 19702 bp, 21 predicted proteins | sample Klosneuvirus_201_FD_109709 | JGI IMG/M metagenome (GOLD analysis project Ga0154020, IMG submission 109709) | Active sludge microbial communities from wastewater, Klosterneuburg, Austria - Klosneuvirus_20160825_MG | ecosystem: Engineered > WWTP > Aerobic digester > Activated sludge | place... | reverse complement strand
CGAGTGTCCCCTGACTTTATATAGTCCTTGTCCAAATAAGCCAAGAGACACATCCGCTCCCGCCGTGGCACCGCTTCCGCTTCCGACTTGTCCCATACTTCAGTTTTCTTAGCAGTTTCATCCCTTTAAAGGTTTTTGCTGTAGTGTATTCTATTGAGCACTCTAGGGAGTAGCAAATCAACGAGAGTACCGGTCGCTATCCGTGCAAGATAATGCAAATCCACGAGTTTAAATGCTCAGTCCCTCCCGGGTAGGGCACACGCTGTACAACATTCTGTAGGGACTTTAAACATTACCGGGTGTGCTTTTTTGTTGTGTTAGTGATGAAAGGCTCTCTTTATTTTTGCTTGCTTTTCAGGTACAATTGCTTTGCGAAGTTCCATTTGGGTATGGAGACGATGCGGATCGTTTGCTAGTATCAACTCCCAGATACCTTCATTGATTTCAAAGTGTCTTCGTACACAGTGTAAACAATACTGATGATACTCGGTGTGTATGCCGTGGTTGCGTTGCATGGACTCGACAGTGACTGGCTCTTGTGTTTTTTCGTTGCAGATACAACAAAAGTCTTTGTTAGTTCTTGGAGTAAAGAGGCTAACATAGTAGCGCGTAGCATTTGTATCCAAAGACATTAGTTAACAAATGTTTATTCTGTTACTGATTTAGCGCCTTTAACACGTTGCTGGGCTAGGGGTGACATTTTTCTGTAGACGTTCCGTTGGACTCCTCTGTAAGCAGGGTGACCGATGCCAAGTTGCATTTCTCGGTCCAATTCAGCAGAGATATCATAAGCATCATAAAAACAATGTGTGTGATACAACAGTGTAGTACGACCACGATCGGTTCGGACTTGAATAACGCGAGTTGTTAGTCCACCGACGTCCCGTGCACAAGCAGCGCACAGTGGCACGTGAACAAACGTTCTGTTAGTGGGCACGCAATAGACATCGTTCATGATCAAGTATTCTCTTGGGCGGCCATCAGCATTGTAGTCAGCAATAGCATTGATTCGTTCTGTAGAAGTTAGCATTTTTTGATGCGTCTAGTGTCCTCTGCTTGAATTTAAACCAGTAATTGTTTCTTGGAATAATTTAGCCTATTTAAGCAAAGTGACACATGTCACCGGCATTTGCTGTATGTCTACGCTAAACGACTTTACTCTCTCTCCTCCTCTTCCCTGGGCAATCATGGATGACATTCTTTACAACAATGACATTGACACACAAGAAGAAACGTTTTCTCAACTCGAAGAAGCCACTCAAGACTACACTGCCGACCCCACGAAATACAGACGCGATGTACCAAAGTTTCACTTTACTTATGAATCATTTGTAAGCCGCGTGATGCGACATCAACACGATGGTCAATAAAGACAGATTTGTTTATCCTCTTGAATAACTAGCATAAGGGTCTTGTCGGCCATAGTCACGGTTTTCTTGCTCCACTTCTTCTTCAAGCAAAGGAGGAGGAATGCCTGGGCCACAATAGTAGGCCTCGCTTTCTCTTGCGTATTGTTCAGACTTGCGCATGTTTGTGATTCTGAGTGCATTCAAAAAGTCATCCCATTCAGGTTCAGTTAACATTAACATGAGATTACTCCACTCGACACTTCTTCGAGAAGCTTGCAGTTTTTGTCTTGCTTCTTCAAATGCATGCATGAAAGCAACTTGAGTTCGTGCAGTAACATTCTCCATCACAGCATAAGAAGCAGCAATCAATTCATTGTCACTGACTCGTTCATATTCAGCCATGTACTTGTCAGCGAGTTGTTTCAATGCATCGACATCTGTTGTCTGTTGTTGTTGCTCCTGCCGTGTCTCTTCTGTCATGCTGCGGAAAAATAATGAGTGTCGGATGCGGATAAATACAAAGCCGACCCGCCCTCTTCCGATTGGCCGCCACCAAAATTTTCGGAGGACACTCGGTTTATAAGGCAGCCAAGGAGTGCATTTGCCACCTCCTGCAAAACTGATAATGGCTGCTCCAACCTTCCAATACAACATCCCTGATTGCATGTTCCCTGTTCTTCCTATTGTTAAGACCAAAACATTCAAAGTCGATACTCAAACCTTCAACCTCTTTGTGAATGATTTGACTTGCTTCCTCTGCAACAAGTCTTGCCAAAACATTGTTTCCATGCGTCCTCTTGGTGGTGATCCTTCTGGTGATCCTTTTGTTGATCTTCTTGATTCCTGGTGGATTTTTACTTGGACAGCTTTTGTTATCTGTCATGCTTCTCGAAGAAGCGGTGTTATGGTCAGAAACAATCGTTTTCCTGATCCTAATAGCACTGATCACATTCCTATCTTCAAGGACTTGTTTCCAAGAACCGACCCTACTTACAATGCTCTCATGTGTATGGATTGCCAAGAACGAGTTATCTGTGGCCTTGATCGTTATCGTCGTGCTTGCTCTGTTGTTGGTTGTACTTTTGAATCGTGCGACTTGGATTGTACTATGCCTGGTTACTACACCTTTGATCTTAATGACTTCAATGAAGGATATCGCGAAGACTCTCTCCTTCTCTTCAACAACGCTGAAGCCAACTTGATTATTCATGAAAATGCTAGACATGGCTATCTTTATTCTCAAATTGCAAAAACCCACAAGATGTGCCTTGGCCACAAGCGTGCAAGACCTGTCGAGCTTACAGCGCCTGGAATCGAGCAACTGGCAATGGTTGCAAGTACGGAGTGTAATTCTCAGCCTCTTGAAGATCCAGACGAAGATACACAAAATCCTTCGCTAAAGAAACGGTACCAGACGAGTCAAGAATATTAAGTCTGATCGACTTTGTTTTCATTGTTGCTTGTTGTGCATTTAATTCCAATAAAACTAATGGATGCTGATATTGTCTGTAAAATGCAGTTTGAGTACCAGTAACAGTAACACCAGGAACAGTTTCAAGTCTACTACCACTAGGAGGACTAAGTCCACCAGTAGGGCTAAGAACATCAAGAATAATTGAAGTTGGATCAAGTCCAGCAACATCAGCAGCATTCACTACTACTTTTAATTCTTTAAGTTCAAGCTTCTCCAAGTCTGAAGTGAGTCCAGGTATTTGAATATCAAGAATGTCTCTAGCACTAGCAAAATCCCTGCCTAGCTTTAAAGCCACAATGATATCTTTCTTTTTCCTCAACGGTAACATCTGCCTTTATTTCCTAATTAGAAAGGCCGGAGGACACTACTAGTAGCTATATTATAGTATTACTAAAAGATAATCTAACTGAATGAGACAAGTAGGGGACGATGAGCGCACTAAACATAGAAGATAGGTATCCGTTGATAAGTCAACGAGGTAATCTCTCAGGAAAAGCTAGCCAATGGGTAAGTTCATTAATAGGTGGTGACTGGTGGACTGCTAGCCCAACGACTGGCAGTGTTCCTGATACTGTTGAAAGGAATCGACAGTTTTACATTAATCAAGGACCAGTGGACATGGAAATTTTCAATGCACAAGAAACACACACTCCAAGTAGCATGGGGACTGATACTCTTGTTGGAACTTATCTGCCAAAGCGACCTATGACTAGACCACTGCCACCACAAGAAGAACAAAAGCAATCTTGGTACGAAATGTTTATTTATCATGTATTCAAAGAGCCAACACCACTAGAGTTCTCTACTAATCCTACGCGTTACTAATAAACACTTTGTGACTGCCTTTCATACTCGAATTCGCGGGGAATACCCCAGTAACTGCCTGACAATACAAGTAAGCACCTCTGACTCTAGTAGGGTAATGATTGGCTAGATGATCAATAGTGTCGATTGAAATGTCAATGCTAAGACCAATGGCGTTTTCGTTTCGTGGGTCTAGCTCAGGTTCATAGTATTTCTTGCAACAGTCCAAGCATGTTTTGTCTACACACTCGTAGCCATTTTCTGTGATTGCTATGACTGCTTGTCCCAGCATGCCATAAGCTTCGCCGCATCTAAAACAATGTGTCCTGTTAGTCTGTTTCGCATGATCAGGCAGCATAAATTCTGCTGTGTGCAAGTCTATTGCTTTTGTGAGCCATAGGCGTTTCTTTGCTTGTGCGCGTGTTTTGCCTATAGGCTCTGGCCAAGTAAGCGTAGCATGGTCTCCTCCTGGGAGACTCCACACGAAATTCAGCTGGCCAGTAAACGTTACCTTGCTGGAAGGCCACTTGAATGGGCCATTGTTTAAAAAGAAGTCTGTCTTTGTGGACATAGTATGCTTTGAACGACGGTTTGTTTTTATTTTTATTTTTACAGGCTAACTGGCGCCTTTTTTCTGTTTAAAGAATTTTGGCCTGTCCGTTATCCAGGCTCCTAGCATAAAAGTGATAACACTCTGAGCCCAACCACTGATTGAAAATTGAGCACCTGTGGCAAAGTCCAAGTAAATGAGCCAACAACAAAACCCAGTAAGCCCTAGGGTTAGCACGGCAGCGAATAGGAAAGAGGCACTGTAGCCTATAAGAGAAAAGTTTGCCAAGCGTTGTTTAATGCGTTTTCCAATGGAAGCAGTCGAAGTGGATTCACTACTCTCACGAAAGTCGGGCACAACAATATGTTCTTCCAGGATGCTAATAGGAGACAGAGACTTACCAGAGGGTATAGAAAACAAAGAGATTATCTTGGACCCTGACAACGGTGATTTGCAAGCATTTGAGATAGAAACTGTTGCAGTAGATGATCCCAAGTGGGAAGAGTGGCACAACAAGCACAGAGCTATCGGTGGGAGCACTATTGCTTCACTGCTTGGCCATGGTTATGACAGTCCCAGGGCTGCAATCATGCGTCACCTCAAGCTAAAGCCAGAAAAGCCTTTTACTGCTTTCAACAAAATAGCCATGGGCCATGGGAGATTCTTTGAGTCTTATGCTTTGCGAGTGTGTGACTTGATGACTGACGGTGATTTCTCGGCGAATCGGCCTGCGGGAAATAGTACACTTTTCCGTGTGCACTCAAAATCACACAACAAGGACTTGCTAATGATCACTACTCCTGACTATTATGATGGCTCAAATGTTCTCGAAATCAAGTGCCCTTACGTGAACTCTACAAAAACAGCCTGCGCCTTTGAATTCGGAAGCCTGTGGAGTCAAAAGGTCCCGTTTTGTGGCAAGACTGCTTACTTTCTCCAGGCTGCATTCTATGCATGGCTGTGCGATTTGAAGCCTATTTACATCTATGTTGCGGTGGCATTTGTCACCAACAATGAAGATATCTGTGTGCGGCTCTGGAAATACAATCACTCTGAAAGCATTGACATGTTTTTCACTCGCTTTGCATTGGAACTTATGAACACAACGGCTGGAAGCCTGAGAATGACAAAACAAGATAGACTTAGAGCAGAACAACTCGTAGAAGACCATTTTATTTCAATGAGAAACAGTCCAGTGTACAGTATCGGTATTGATGGAAGCCTAGAGGAAAAGCGCGAAGATGATTCCGGGGACGACTGAAAGTGCATACCAAGGCAATAAAGTCTCTGAAGGAAATTGTTTTGCGGTTCCATTTTTGTTGTAACTAATAGAAGGTTTTAACATGAATTGTCCACCAAAGCCTACGATACAACCAAAGAACAACCGCTTCCAAGGGCTCGCAAGACCAAGGGCACTAAAAAATGTCTCGTAGATATAGGCTAGTCCTTCAAGCATGCTTGCTCTTGTGCAGTTAGAAAATTTTATTGTTGCCATCTTACTCGGTTCTGATACAGGATTCTAGCAGGGCTCTTTCCTTTCTTCAACACGCCATCAGGCTTTGCATCTGCGTATTGAGGGTCTCTGTATTGATTTCCAACAGCTTCAAACAACTGGCCTCCAGGACCCCAAGGATTACCAACATACATTTCATTGAGCACAGGATTGGGTCTTCCTTCTCGTGGGAAACCTCCAGCGTCACCGTACTGATCGCGCCAGGTCAAAGTCATGTTGTCTGCAGGTTCACCACTGTTGATGTCATAAGTTACGTTAGCAATGTCTCCAAACTTGTCAGACCACGCTTCTCTGCTTGGAAGTTGCAAAAGACCAGGGCGTTGTCTTACCGTGGGGCGAATCGTGGCTTGGTTAATAAGAACATTGACTCCATTGGTCATGTTGGCAATAAAGTCGTTCTTCTCCTTGTAGTATGCCCATGCCTTTGCTGCATTGTTCAGAGCACTGCCTAGAGAATAGTTAGGTGTTCGAATCACTCGTGTTTCTTCGCTAGTTACTTGGCCAGTACGACTGGCATTGGTCCCTCTGATAAATCCAGTGTGATGAGCTTCACGCAATTCCAACGCGTTTTTGTCTCCAGTAGATTCCACGGAATATGACGGGGCCAGATAATAGGCGCCCAATCCCAGCGCAACAATAGCTATTAATTCTGTCATGTGACCGTTATGGGGTTAGAAAACATGGTATAAATACTGTCTTTTCCAGAGGCGCAGGCATTATTTTCTCATGGCCCCCAAACGCAAACGAGCAGACAGCCTTGACCAAGACACCAAGAAGGAAGCCCCAGCGCCTCGACACAAGAAGGCAAAAGAGACTATCGAGACTCTTGACGAAAGCGACTACAAAGCTATCTCTGATATCTTGGCATTCTCTGTGAATCGTTGTTATCCTGCAAAGACTGACTATGCATTCTGTGGCTACTCTCAAGTTCGACTCACTGGCATTGCTTTTCCTGTGCTTACTCGCGAACCTAGCGCTACTGGCCAACTTCCAGCGATGCTTCCTAGTGGATGCCGTGGTTATTTTCTTGGAGCTTCTGATCCTTCTATCATTGCTTTGGCCATCAAGGACTGGTACATGGAAAAACACCCCACTGCAAACCCAAAGGCTGCGCCATGGGAAAACACCAAAGTCTGGTTTGACAACAGAAATTATTACGGAGCTCACTATTTTACACAGTCTGGGTACAAGGACTCCAATGATCTCGCGGAGGAAATTGTCTGTAGCAAGCAATACGGAGGAGTCAAGGAACGTAAAGAGATGCCATTTGCACGACTTGTCATTCAAAAGAAATGGCAACTAGCTGTTAGCTTGCAACGTTATTTTGCAGAGAAACCACCTCCTGGACAAACTGAAGCCCGTTTTGACACTGTTGATCGCCTTACACAACTCAACCAAGCCTACAAGGACTTTAAGGCCGAGAAGAGAAAGACTGCCCTGTCAAAAAAGGCCCTTCAAAAGAAAGTCGCTGATGCCTCTGAAGAAGATTCCTCTGAAGAAGAAGATGAAGAAGAAGGCGCAGAATAAATTCGTTTATTATGGTGCTACGACAGCATTGATAATCTCTGGGAGATATCTGCTGTCAGGTTGTGTTTTACTACAGTTGAACAATAAATACAAAAGTCCAACTCCAGCAAAGACTCCTACATAAAAAAGGGCCTTGTTCTTGAATTTCAATCGCTTAATTTCGTCTAGTCTTTCTTGTTCCTCTGTTTGAGCGTCAACTTCGAGTTGAGTAGCGTTTTTGAGCCCGTCAAGAATGCTTGGGTCGACCTGCAAAATGCTTCCTTTAGGCGTTTCTGGTTGTCGCTCTTCTGCCTTTTCTAATTTCGTAGGAATAGATTTTGGGGTCTTTGGTTTGGGCATCGTTGGTAGCTGGTTTTTTAGAAATGCTCAACAAATACTCAAAGATAGGATGGAAAAAGTACGAGTTTCCTCCGGACATGATCTCGGAGGAAAAAAAAGAAAAAAACATGAAGCTCAACAAATATCAAATGACTCAAATGCTCAAAGACAGAATTAATGGCAGAATTCTCATTTCTAGGCAGAAACAAGACGTCGCCGCGTACGACGAATGGAAACGCTGGCTGGTGCGAATGGAGAACAAGTCTCTCAAGGAGAGAGTGAACCAAGAATTCATCGAGGACTTTATCCAATGGCTTCAAGGAAGAAGCACTTACAACAGCACAGAGTTTGAAAAGGTAGAATACGACGAGAATGGACGGCCAAAGGACCGCAAAGTAGTCCCCGGTACCCCCTGGGGAAATAAGCCTCTTACCTTTGTTCCTGGAGTGTGCGAATTTCTGGACCAAGGAATTGACCGTCGAGATGCAGTGATAAGGTATCTCACAAAACTCAAAATGAGAGGCCCAAGAAACGTCGACGAATGCTGGATGTATTTCAAGTACATCATCAGAGGTGTTGGCCTTGATGAAAATGGTATCCATGAAGTAGAGTTTTACAGTAGATTCGACTATCCTGAAGGCCCTGATGGGACTCCTTCTGGCCCTGATCACCCCGCCCCTCCTCTACACAATGCAGCAGTCTACAGTGCAAACTTTCGCAGCATCTTTGAGGTAGCCAAAGTCGATCCTCCTGCTTTTGTTGGCTGGCTTCTCAATGGGGCCCCTCCACAAGTTGCAATTCAAAATGGGCTCGTAACCGCCATGGTGGACCAGATTCTCATAGACAATCCAGGGATGTCTCAAGAAGAAGCTGATCTGGTGGCAGCTAACTGGTTCAGAGACAACCTCGCTCCAGGAACCACGCTATTCTATGGCGACTACGGGGAACCCACGACCTTTTTTCAAGACACGTTTAATCCGAATGACATGACCATGATGGACTATCGCGCTCTTAGCGCAGAGGACCAGGACTTGATGGTGGCAGTGGCCTATGCAAATTACGTAGGGCAACTCATTCCTCCTGGTACTGGCGCTGCTCCACAAGGAATACCCATTATTAACGCTCAAGCATTGCCTGCAAAAATGACTGCTTTTGGTGGTAAAAAAACTGCAGACCAAGAAAAAGAAGAAAAGGAAAAGGCAAAAGAGCTTCTGCAAAAAGGAGTCAAAGTCAAGAAAGAACAGGGTCTTGGAAGCACGTTTCTCAGTAAGATACCTGGTTCTGGCCTGGCCAAGAAACTGACCACGGCAGTATCCAACGCAGTAAGAAGAGGGGCTCCCGTGAAAACCATTACTGCTCTGGAACAGGCCAAACAGCAAGCAGAAAGAGCCGCGAACGCAGCCCAGAACCCACCTAAACGCAACGTTGTTCTCCCCCCACCACAAAACCTTAACCAACAAAACAAAGCAGAACACGTCGTCAAAGACGCAAAAGAACTCGCAGACAAACTCAAAACAGGCAAGGTCGAGGTGTTTCGTCACCCTGGAATCCCCACGCCTCCTCAAAGATACACCGCCAAAGCATCAGACTTTGCCAAAGAAGCCAAAGAGGAAAGCAGCGAGACTAGCACTACCGAATTGCGAACAGCTTCAGTAGAGCCCACATCAGAAGAAGAAAAAAAGAACGAAACAAGCGAGAGCACGTCAGGATCAGGCTCTGGATTACACACCGCGGAAGAAGGCAGTGGCTACAACGATCTTAATTTTGACTCTTCTAGTGACGACGATGCCGGGACATCAAAAGACGACCCTGACATGGAAAACGCTTTGAACAAAGCCAAAGAGGTGTTTGCTCAAATTCCAGGAGCACTTGAAAATCAAAGACTCGTCGAAATCATGGAGGCACTGAAAGGAGTGCCATCACCCCTCGCAAAAGCCCTTCTGGAATCAGCCACCACCGAAGAAGGTATCGCAGAACTGCATGCTTTTGTCGCTGCCGGAGAAATCAGAGCCAACCGGAATGGCCTGGTGGACTATGCTTTCGAGCTTCCAGGATATCGTCACTTTATAAACAACGTCCTAGTCACAGAAAGTGCAATGTTTGCCCCTGAAATGGGATACTACGTGCCTGCTACCGACTTGGAACTTGAAAAAGACCATCCTGCCAATTTACAGACCCTCATGGACTTGGCTTTCAAGCCTGTCGAAGAGACTGGAGGGTTTGCTGCTCTCAAGAAAAATATGCACCCGGTGACTTTGGGGTTTACTTCCTCGGAAATGGACAAGTTTGATAGACGCCTGTCTGGGGCAGAGGGTCCTGACATGCAGAATGGCACAAGGAACCGTATTGCCGCCTCCGTGGAAATGAGTCGCAAAATGTCTTGGCAGGTGACAAACGCACTGAACTTTGCCATGCAAACCCTTGACATGTCCAAAGAGGAGACTGATACCCTGAATACGATGTTTCACAGGCGCCAGAAAAGCAAACACATTGGTGCTGGTACTTCCCCTACTTTGGAAGCCATGATTGATCTCACTGCTGGTCCTCCACATGAAGACATGGGCCTATATTGGCTAGAAAACAACCCAGATGCATCAAGAGACGAAGTAATGGCTCAAGCAAGACAGGCTCACTCTGATGCTGTGAAATTCCGAGACAGAATCCGCAAAGGGTTTGTTACCGATACAGACTGGGAGGGCATCAGAAACTCTACTCTTAGGGGTGTCAGTTTTTTGAAAGCTGTACGCGCTATGGACCAACTCGAAGAAGGGAAACTATACCAACAAATCCTTGGTATCACTGAAAGAACACCAGAATCTGACAGACTATTCAAGCGCTTGAGTGTCAACAGCTCGAATCCTTTCGTGTTGGACAAGATGCCTCTGAATTACACCATTCAAATGAAACGCTACGCAAAGGAACTAGCCGCTGCCGCGCCCCCTCCTGAAGAACAGCCGCCGGAAGAGGAAGAAGAAGAGGGGAGCGAAAAGACGAAGACAGTGTCTGAAAGTAGTACTACTACCACTGAAGAAGGAGAGGAAGACGAAGACGGAGGCGCTGGCGAAAGCGAATCATCGTCGGAAAGCAAAAGCAAAAGCAAAAGCAAGTCAGAGTCAGAATCCAGCGAAAAAAAGTCAGAAAGCGAGAGCAAGAGCAAGAGCAAAAGCAAGTCAGAGTCAGAGTCTAGCGAGAAAAAGTCCGAGTCATCAGAAAGTGAAGGCGAGAAGACAAAGTCAGAATCTAGTGAAAGTGAAAGCGAATCTGGCAGCGACCCCTACGCCAAAGAACCGTACTATACTTCCTCTTCTTCTTCTGAGCACGACGATTCTGACGACTCTACTTTTTCTGGCAGTTCCAAAGAGAAAGAGAAAAGCGAAAGCAGTAGTAGCTCCAAGGAAGAAGAAGAAGCTCCCCCTCCAGCAACTCCCGCTGAGACGAAAGAAATCGAGAAAAAGTCCATAGAGCGCGAAGTACTCGCAGACCTGAAAAAAGTCTCGGGAGCCAAAGTGATCACAGCTATCGCCGCCCTTGCTGCTGCAGCAAAAGCAGAAGGCACTGTAAGTCCAAAGCAAATGGCCGCCCTTACAGCCGAAGCAGCCATGGCACTCAAAGAATACAACGAAGACACTGAAGAAGACGCAGCCCGTTACCGTATACACGCCCAATACTTGTCTTCGTATGGCCCGCCGATCACCGAAGAAATGCTTCCCATGCTCCTCGGAGAAAACCTTCCCCAATACACCAAGAAGCTTTATGCAGAAAGTCTTGCGAAAGAGGTAGCAGAAGAACGAGCAAAGAAGCTTGCCGCTGCAGAGAAAGAGGCAAAAGAACGACAACTCGAAGCAGAAGCCAAGAAAACCGAGCTTCACAAACAAATCGACGCCGAGAAAGAGAGAAAGGAGCTTGAAGACAGAATAACGATGTTACAAGAACAAAAAGCCATGGACGGCTTCGCCGAAGCGGAACTCCAGGAATTAAGAAAAGAGCTCAAACATTACCGACAAGTATTTGGTCTGCCCGAACTCGAGACCGAAGAAGAGGAGATCGCCTTCATGCTTTCCAAACAAAAAGAAGCCATGGACGACCCCAAAAAAGAGGAAGAAGAACTCAAACAGATCGAGGACATGAAAAAACAACTCGCAGCAGTGAGAGCCGAAAGAGAAGAACTCGATAAATCCTTGGCATCTGCAGAGGGGGTCAAGGAAACAAACCAAAAGGCGCTCGAGGAGTTTAAAGAAGAAACAAGAATCGAGCGCTTGTCAGCACAAGTCTTGGCAGAAAAAAACAGGCAGCTGATGGACGTGCTAGGAGAGTTGCAGATTACCGAGCAAACGACTGCGGGTCCGCTAGATCGCGAGTTTCTTGCTGGCACGATAAAAGAAGCCAAGAGGGTTATCGACGTGAACACGAGAAAAATCGCAGAGGGCAAACTGACCGTCGCCCAAAAAAAAGAAGCGCAATACGACATCGAGCACGCGAAAGCGGAACTACGATGGGTAGAACTCGATAAACGGCGCCAGGAACTTGAACGGTCTGGCGCGAACGTGGCTATACCAGCAGAAGACGTGAAGCAACACATGGAAAACATGGCACTAATACGAGAGGTAATGAGACTGCCTTCCTTTGAAGAACGCGACCTACAGAAGGTGAAGCATAAAATTCACAAAGTCGAAGCGGAGATCGCGGGCGACAAGCTAAAAGAAGGCCCCGCTGGAAGAGTCTACACCGCCGCCCAAACTCTGATACAAGAAGACAAGAGACGCTTATATGACGCCGAACAGCTAATGAAAGACAACCCCGAATACGCAGGCAAAAAAGGGTTCCAGAACGCACTGTATGGCGCCACAGCCGATGCATTTCAAGCCAGTTACGCAAACCAAAGAGCACTGCTCCATCTCGCTGAAATGATCAAGAAAGAAGGAGAGCTTTCTGAAAAGCTTGCCGGTAATGAAAAACAAAAACAAGAGTACACAAAGTTGTTAGAGGCCATCCAAGAGAACGACACAGTGAAGCTCGCAGCCACTGGCGCCGCCAAGAGAGAAGCAGAGACTCAAGCAGCAGCAGCCAAAACGTCGACTGAAGCATGGGTCAAAGAAACGCTAGCTGTAAAGAGTCTCGAAGAGGAGTTGTTCAAACTAGTCGACGCAGAGACTAACGCCAGACTCAAATCAAAATTTGCTAATGGCCCTAAAAACGCTGCTTTTTACGAAAAAGAGAACTTGAAAGCGACAGCCGTAGAGCGAGCAAAGGAGCTTGGCATTACTGATCTTTCACGGGTAGACGCCATGGTCGAAGAGGCCAGCAAACGCATTGCTCCTGTTCTTGAAATCATAAAGAGACCCAGGAACGAATTTGAGCGCGCAATGAGCAGACGCGTTCCCCCTTCGACCCCTGTAGACGAAAAATCGCGTTATGCTATGAGGCGATCATGGATTTACGGCCCACCCGATTGGTACACAGAAGAACAACGCAAGAAACATGTGGTAGACTACGACAAAGTAGCTGCCGAAGAATATAATATACTGAGTGGGCTCTCCAGAGAAGAACGCAAAGAATACGAATATAACCCCGTCCACTGGCCAACCGACACAGAAGCATCCCAGCTTCTGAAACTGGCACTCCCATTTGATGTCCCTGACGAAAGACTAGAAGGATGGGACATGGAGAACTACAGGATCTATCACCGCAGACAGATTCTGGAACAATTCAGATCGACTGGCGGTGTTGATTCCAGAAAAATCATGAAAGAATTACCCCCCGGCGGAAAAGGACTCCCGACTCTTGCAGAGCTGCGCAAGATGAAACCGGCGTACCCACCCATCGAGGACGAAGACGAAAAGTCAGGAAGACACGACGACCCGATGATTGAGACATACAAGGCGTCTGCCCCCGAGCCAATGGAAGAGACCCTGAAAGATAAAGTTCCTCCCCGGGAAGCGTTCCGTAAACCAGCTGCAGCTCCTGCACTGGCGGGTCCTCCAGCAACAGGAGGAGGCCGAGTCGTTCGACCACCACCAAAGTTTTCGGCTCCCGTCGAATCTACCCCAGTTCCAGAAGGAGCAATGTCTCGCCTGGGCAAAATAGCCACAGACAAGTTCACTGCATTGGCATCTAAAGCCGCAGCACTAATGGGGGGCAAATCGGGAAAGCCAAGCCCTTTGGGGACTGCCCTTCCTCCTTCACTGTTTTATGATTTCTCAGAACAAAATGCCCTCACACGCGCAGAACAATTCCAAAAACCTTCAGCCCCGCCTGGAATGCCGAAACAACTAGAATACGGTGCTGTCAGTAACATCGACAGAGTGGACATGTACAAAAACGACAAAAAACTGAAGGCAAAAGCGCTCATTCCACTGATGAACGGCCCCCCTGGAGACCCTGTCTCTGACACTAACAACTATGGTACTGCCGCTACCACGATGATCCCAAAGCTGGCCTTGTTGGACTTTGTAACGAGCTTCAAAGCAGGCTTACAAAAAGAGGAAATCATGGAATTTATGAGCCCATACACTAGCACCAAAGGAATAACAGACTGGAGAGACATCAACGTGAACGACTTGGCAGCAAAAAACGAAGTCCCCTTCATCTTTACCAGCATGACAAAAGACGCTAAAAACCCCGAGCTTTACCCACCCCCTGCAGCAGAATGGAACAAAAAGTACTCTGAGCTCTTGTTGTCGCTTTCTGTGTTTTCTGAAGCCCTTCCTGGTCTCACGCAAGACTCTCTTGCATTGTTTGGTGCTGATCACCCTGTTTACCACAATCTTTCCACTGGAACCATGGGGTCTATCATGACAGCAAGAAACCTCGCTGAAAAGTTACTCAAAGACCACCAGTGGGACAAGTCCACTCACGTCACCAAAGAAGCAGCAAGGTTCTTGAACTCTATGCGAGAAGACATAGCTCTTCGTTCCATTGCAACCAAGACGGAAAAGGACCCTCGTATGCGCGGAATATTTCCCGAAAACAGAGTGTTGGAACTTGCCGATGCTTATCGGGCTACTCCTGGCCACTACCGGAAATCCCCAAGTACTCACCCAGGATACATTTTCAAAGACAACACAGACATCGGTGAAAACGTCTTTGGGTTTACATCGCGAAAACCTAGCGCGTCTTTGAAGACGCTACAACAATACAACGAAGTCGACAACTACACTGCTCTTTTGTATCTTGAAGCATGGTCTCAAGCAGCTCTAACTGCTGTTGATGGTGACAGTTACAATGCCACTGAACGATTAGTTGGTGCAAATATCTCTGGCATCAATCCTCGTTACCAGGCACACTACGATGCCTTTGAAAATGCCCACACTGCAAGAAAAAAGTTTGCAGAAAGAGAATTTGGCGAGGCTGGCCCTGACATGCTTGATGCTCTAGACAAAGAATCCTCGAACAAGGCGAAATACATCGCTGACCGCATTTACGCCTCTCTTGTTGGAGAAGACCATGTTTTATGGGATCGCGTAGCTGCACACCAAGGCAGTGATGTCAGCCCTGATATGAAAGTAGGAACTAATATGGCCACTGATCTTGTTGGTGCAGGCCGTGCTCTAAAACAGGTGCAACAGACCATTTCAAAGGATATCGTGAGAGGCATCGACGGTATTTTTTCAGACCCCAGGAACCCGCAAATGATCTACCCGCCTCCTAGAGACCACCCCAAAGACCCTGAAGTTATTATTCCCGACCCCAAAAACCGTGCTTCTTACTTGCCTGAATTTGTGCGATTCCTTGATGCTATCGTAGATGCTTCTAACCAAGTGAACGTTTCTGGCCTCAAGAAAGAACAGCCCGTGTCAAAGAGGCTTGTCACTAATGCTGCCCCTGGCCGTGGAACGATGTCTTCGCAAGTTCTAGCTGGAGCAACCCTGGACACTAAGGAAAACCCAATGGCTCGTAGACTTGCCATTCTCCGTGATATTAAATTCAAAGCCAGGGTCGCACAACCCGAAGTTCGCGTCCGTAAAAAGGCCAAGGGCGTGTTCTAATCTAATCCTTTCATTCATAATAAACTACTTTTCCATCAAGAATGTGTACCGATGAACAATGGCTCCGCAAAGCCCCTCAACACGCGGTCATGACCAGCAAGCTCTGGAAGTGGCCAAGCCAAGGCGTTAGTGTTTTCCACCGAAAGCAAGACTCTAGCTTTTGGCTAAGTCCTCTCAGTGTTCCTCAGGGCGAGACTAGCTGGTTTATGCAATTTCCTAGCTTTTCCAGTGCTTGCACAACTCACATGCCCTGTAAACTAAAATAAGCCCAAGGGTCGCAGCCGGTGGACACTACTAGTAGCTATTATCATATACTATGACTTTTATTAAATAAACTATTTACACAGGTAGGGCAGCCTGGTTCTTTAAGGCTTCAATTTCTGCACGTAGACTGCGTATTTCACGCCACAGTGACTGTGCCATCAAGTCGACCCATTCTCGGCGTTTTTCTGCTTCTTGAAGAAGTCGCTGGCGTTTGGCCAGTTTGTACTCATAGTTTTTATAGCGCTTGCGCATGCTTTGTTCTATGCGCTGTTCTTGAACAAAGTAATCAGTAGAGGTATCAAAAGAGTCGTTCATTTTTATTTTCTAATCATCGTTTAGAATTTCAGCCTCTGGAGGACATACAAATTGTCTTAGCTCCTTTTCGATTCTTCTGTCCCAGACTTCTAGCTCTTCAACGGCCAGATGGCTGACAACACCATGGTGTTTAATCTGTGCAACGATTAGCTCCAACCACTTGGCTCTTCGGAATTCAAGTTGTTCAATGATAGGAGACACGACCATAGAGGCAATAGTGGAAAATTTATTATGCTTAAAAAACTTAACGCCATACCTTTTGAATGACTCCTCGTTGGTGAATGAGCCAATTGAAACGGTAGTAGAGAACAGTCACTCGCAATGCAGGGTGAACACCGGCAAGCAGTGGGTTACTGAGAAAGAGTCGAGGATTAGTAAAGTTTCCAAAAGAGACGTTACCACTGGCCACGTTGTGAGCTTCAGGGTATTCTTCAAAGAGCATCTCGGCTTGTTGAGTATCGTAGCGGCATTGATGGAACTTTTGGATCTTTCGCACACCATCAGTGTCTTGAGCTTCAGGGTCTGCAATGTCCATGTTGTTTCCGACGATTTGGTAGCGGAGACCATGCAAGTAAGTAGTGTCAATTTCGTAAGGGGCAACATTCGCGTTAGTGGGGTCAAGTTGTGCCTGAGTTCGAATGATGAGTCGGGCCTTTCGAATAGGACCATCGATCTCTGTCAAAGACTGCACAAACTGGTTGTTAGTGTTTTGAAAGTAGTTTTGAGGAATGTCAAATTCAAGACGGTTTTCATCGTCGTACAAGTAAGAGATTCCGTTCTTGCTGTTAGTAATGGCAGTGAATTCTTGGCGAGTGTGACCAGTGGTGTGGATTTGTTGGAACACCACCGCGCAGTTAGTCAAGGTAAGAGTAGTTGGCTTTGTACCATCCGTTTGCACAACAAAGGCAGGGTTGTTAAAGTCAATTTGCAAAGTAAGCTTGGAAGCCAGAGCACTGATAAGAGGAGAGTGGCAGCGTTGATCTTTCCAAGGGCAAGGAACGCGAACACGCAGTTTGTAAGGGGCAGTGGCATAAGTGTTTCGGGCAGCAGCAGACAAATTACCTCCGACAAGATATTCTTCGTTTTCTCGCTTCTCGTCAGTCATGAATTGCAAGTCACTCCATTCAACATCCATGTTGTATTGTTGAAGAGTGTTGCTAGTGTAGGTCCACTTAATCCCGGCGATGATGGCATAAGCCAAGAAATCGACATAGCGGATGTAAGTAGCTCCACCAGCCCCAGTGAGTACTGGAGGGGTAAACTCGAACTCTACGTCTTCCAAAAGGGTGCAAGTTTTCTCGAATGGAACGATAACGCTGGTACCAAGTCTGATATCCGCAAGTTCCGTAACTCCCTTTTGACGGAGATCTTCAGTAAAAGCTACATGAGGCTCAGGTTTGTACTTACTGTCACGAAGCCCGACAGAAAACAATGCACCGTCTTCTGGGGTGGTTTGTGCTCTGATAACTTCTGCGTTTGGCATGCTTAATCATAGTGAATTTAGAATTTATTGTTTGTTCATGGGTTTCAACTCGACACCAAGTTCTTTACAGACTCGTTCCAGCAAATCGGCGTGTCTGATCACTAGCTCTAGTGTGTGGTCATGAAGCTCTGCCAAGTCGTAGAGACCTCCAGGGACAATAGCCCTACAAAACCCTTCACGGATTTGATGTAGCACATCAGCTGCTTGTTGCCCAGTCCATACGGCTTGACCAGCGATCATGACTCCCCGTCGAAGGTAGTGAGGATGGTCCATTGGCGGAATGGTAACACAGACGCCAGTAGGCTCTTCGTCTGCAGGCGAGACAGTAACAGTAGTAGTAGTCTTCTTCGTGTGCCGATCGCAGTTGCAGTCCGGGCTGTGTGGTACGTTGAAGTAGCTGCTTCGGGGCGTGCGTGTGTACATATCGCAGGAGGCGCAACATAAAATGGAAGCCAGTAACAGCCAAGTCAGTATTTATACTACCGCTCATGCTGACAGGCCGTTACACGCTGGAAGAGTTCGTGGACCGACTGGCACTACTTTACAGTGACCCTGAAAATTGGAATGCACGAGGCATTTATTTTTTAGGGCCGAGTAAGACATTTGAAGACTGTTTCGTTTGCACCAAGCCATGCGTAGAAGAGTATTCCCGCCTCTTGTTTTTTCACGCCAGGGCTCCTCTCGTTTTTTTTGCTATGTATCCGGACTATAGGACTTATAGACGCGACGAAACTATGGTAGACTTGTTCGTGTGCAAGGACTGTATGAGAAGCCCAGAGATGCAGTTGTCTTTCCATGTCTACGCGAGTTTCTACGCTGAAGAGTCGTCTGCTGGTGGGCTGTACTTGTACCCCAAGGCACGGTATTTAACCTGTAAGAGTGCTCAGAGGAGGGTCCAGTCGGACCCTCCGAAAAGAGGAAAATAATAAATCCCTTTTATAAGCCTTTTCTTGTTTTTGTATAAGGCTTGGTGTCTAGCTTCTTGGGTGTATTTTTTCGTTGCTCACTCACTATGCAGTCAGGCGTTAACCTGATATCACCACCCAGTACATCTGAATTTAAACGGCCCAGAGACACGAGCCCGTGTTCTGGCACGGAACATTGGCTTTTCATGAAAACTTGCCACAGGAGGCCAGAGACACCAGAACCCTATGACATTCCTACTTATTACCTGCAGAACTGTTGCCCAGAGTACGCTTGGGGTTGTGACCTGTGTCATGGCAATTTTGACGCGCACGACGAAGTCAATTGTTTTTTTAGGAGTCTTTCAAATGGTGGCTACTTTTTCTTTGTTTGTATGTACTGTGTAAAGCGCATTGTAAAGTCGGGCTGTTGTGAATACCATTACGAGCCCGCAGAAGAAGAAAATGATAGTGATGCGTTTTTTTCTAATTAAATAAATTGTTAAATATGAGCCAAAAAATTCTCGGACGTGTTTCAGGCGGAACTGACTTGACATGGAATGATACCGTGCCTATCGCCAATTTACCTATCGGTACCGCTAATCAAGTCCTAGTCACGAATGCAGGTGGAACTGCTGCGACTTATACTTCTACCATTGCTCCTGCTAGGATTACGGGCGGTACTGATGGTCAGACATTGATGACCAATGGCACGACATCGACTTGGACTAACATGGCGAATTATTACATGTATGCCGCGATTCCTTTTACTTCAGCTCAAGACTGGAACTCTGGGGCTACTACCATCATCACGTTTGGTGACATGGCGGAACTGGATTACACTAAAGGTACGCCAGTGTTTGACACTATCACAACTACTGGTTCTGCCCCGTATTCGAAATTCAGTGTGAATTACACAAACAACAGTTTTTACAAATTTGACTTTTCAGTGGTCTTGGACAATGCTGCTATTGGTACTTCTCAAGTTTCTGTTCGTTTGACATCGAATGGTACTCCTGTTGGTCCGTCTTTGTATTCTACTATTTTACCCATTGGTATCACTGGCAAAAATACTATTACCGGTACCATTATCAGACAAATTGCTGCTGGAACATATATTGGGTTTCAAGCTTCGCGTGTACAAGGAACTGGCGCTATGACATCAAACAGTACATCGTCTACTGTATATGTAACTCTTGTTGACAACGTTCGTTGAGT
>Ga0154020_10003226_pt1 | contig 19704 bp, 16 predicted proteins | sample Klosneuvirus_201_FD_109709 | JGI IMG/M metagenome (GOLD analysis project Ga0154020, IMG submission 109709) | Active sludge microbial communities from wastewater, Klosterneuburg, Austria - Klosneuvirus_20160825_MG | ecosystem: Engineered > WWTP > Aerobic digester > Activated sludge | place... | reverse complement strand
TTGGCTTTTATTGGCTCCATAAGACAATTCAAACCGGACGACTGATGGAAGAGCAATCTCTTCATTGGAGATATTGGCAATCCGCGTCTTTAGTAGCTGCGACGTACCCTTCAAAATCTGAATACAGACATTCGTATCGAGAATGTACTTCACAGTTCTGGTCTTTTTTCAAATTCCCCTTGCGGGCTGCGTTCTGGAAAATCAGGTATTGCACCGAAAAATTCGCGCAGCGGTTTGGAGGTTGATAGTTCCTGCTCTTCGGTAAGAATGATAATTTCGGCCCGTTTATGCACCAAGTTCTTAGGGATATTCAGAGTTACCGTTTCCGGCAAATCTTCGTATATAGTTCGCATAGCATTCATCATTTACCCCGTTCCATCGGACTCCGCTGCCACGCTTAGGGCGTCAATGAATCCGCTACCCGGTATGATACGAAACCACAGCAATTGGTGAGGGTTCGATTCCCAGACGGGGTCAGTATTTTCATAGAATAAAAAGTCCAAAAAAAAGCCCGGCATTGCTGCCGGGCCTGACGTGCGTCCCCTAGGGGAATCGAACCCCTGTTGCGGGAATGAAAATCCCGAGTCCTAACCGCTAGACGAAGGGGACTAATCCTTCTTGGCAAAGTTGTTTCTGCGAAACGACCCGGCCGTTTGAGAAGCCCGGGAATCGAACCCGGGACCCACTCCTTAAAAGGGAGTTGCTCTACCGACTGAGCTAGCTTCTCTTTTATTGTTTCTGCGGGGCGGGGGCACCCCCGCACCGCAGAAACTCTAAAGCGTCATGGCGAATCCGACAAATTGGTCAGCGCGTCAATTTTTTTGGCAAAGGAAAGCTGATATTTTTTGCCCAGGTGGAGGGTCTGTTCACGGGGGATTTCTCCGGCAAACCGGCGAATGGCTGCTCTGCGGGCGCATGCAGCGAATTCTTATCGCCATTGTGGTACTGCGGCAGAATGTGGATTATGGCAAAAGCAGCGGCAAGCGCGGTATCACCGGCACAAATTTCATGCCCGAAATGCGGGCATAGTTTTAATGTCGAAGAGGTGCTCGCGCACCAGATCGAAGAGCGTCTGCGCAGCGATCTGAACCAGCAGGTTTCCGATCTGGAAAAATCGTACGCGGAAAAAGAAGAGAGTCTGCGTCGGGAGAAGATGGACCTCGAAAAGTCTAAATCCGAATTGGAAGAAAAGGTCGCAAGCGAGGTCAATAGACTTTCAGCAGAAAAAGAAAAGGCCATTAAGAAGAAGATCAGCGATGAATACAGCGAGCAAATCAAGTCGCTGGGTGAAGAGTTGGAAGAGAAAAGCAAAAAGGTCGCAGAGGCGACGCGGTTGCAGATCGAGCTCGATCGTTTGAAGCGCGACATGCAGCTACAGGAAGAAAACATCCGGCTGACGGTTGAACAGGAAGTTGGCGCAAAATTGGCCAAACAGAATGAAGAGTTACGGTTGAAAGAGCGAGAGCAGAGCGAACTCAAGGTGCGTGAGAAAGAAGAATTGGTGCAGAACCTGATGGCGCAACTCGAGGTAATGAAAAAGAAGGCGGAGCAGGGGTCGACCGAGCGGCAGGGCGAGATTCAGGAGCTGGTGATCTCTGAATGGCTGCAGGCGACTTTCCCGCTCGATCAGGTGAGCGACATCAAAAAAGGCCAGAAAGGTGCGGATGTACTGCTGTCTGTGCGGGATTTTCGCGGCGCTGAAGCCGGCAAGATTTACATCGAGAGCAAGCGCACCGCGAATTTCAGCCACGATTGGGTGGCTAAATTGAAACAGGACAACATGGAGAAAAAGGCCGATCTGCTGCTAATTGTCACGCAGGCGCTACCCGATGAAAATTGGCGTGTCGGTGAAATCGACGGAGTCTGGGTTTGCTCGCTTTATGATTTTAAAGCGGCGATTGTGTTGCTCCGGCAGGGACTGTTGCGCGTCGCTTCGGCTGCCGCGGTGCAGTCGAACGCCGGCGATAAGATGGCGCTGCTCTATAAGTTTTTGACGAGTCTCGAATTCAGGCAGCAGATGGAATCGATGCTGGGGGGCTTTCAGGAGTTGCGCGCGGGCTATCTGAAAGAACGCGGGCAGATGGAAAAAATCTGGAAACAACGGGAAAAACAACTGGAGATTATCATCGGCAGCGCGAACGCTTTTGTCGGTTCGATTCAGGGGATTGCCGGTGCATCGATTCCCGAGCTGAAGTTGCTCGGCGAAGTCGAAGAGTAGCCGAAAATAAATCGGCTACCAGATTTCCAGATTCTCTTCGATATATCGTTGGTTCGCGTACTGTATCGGCAGCTCGATCATCGGTTGCCGGCTTGACCGGGCCGCGTGTTTCGCGGTGAACTCGACGTGAACTGCGACTTCGTGGCGAATGAGATCGCTCAGGCAGAAATCCTTCGCGGTATCTGGCTGCCATTCGAGCAGCCATTTGCCCTTGTTACTCGACATCTGCGGCGACCAGCGGCGGTAGCGGTTCAGAATTGCGTCGGGTAGTTTTTTGGTCAGCGGCATGCGCAGGTGCTCGGGCCATGGGTAGAACGCGATCAGGTTCACGCCGTCGATCGCGATATACTCGGCGAGCGGAATGCGGCCGTTACGAAACTCGCTGGCCTTGGCCTTGCGCAACCAGATGTGCGTGATGCCTTTGACGTCGTCTTTCGGCAGCTTCGCGAGCGTGTCGCGGATTTCCTGTTCGTCGACCGGGAAAAACACATCTTTCGGAATATTATCGGTCATGTAGATCGGTAGTTGGTCTTTGGGGTGCGGCGCTTCGATTGTGCGCACTCGGTCGAAAACCTTATCGGCGGTGGCGAGGTGCGAGCGACCGCTGACAATGCCGCCGATGGCTTTATTTTTTTCCCAGCGGGCTTGATGCTTTTGCGCCATTGTAGTGCCTTTGCTCTCAACTCTCGGCGTAAACAATCATTGGCTCTCTGTGTCGGCTTTGCCTTTGAAGAACCGCCGCCACGCAGATTCGTATTTTGTGCCCTGAATGCCCTTACCGATACTGTCGAGTCCACGCACGACGATGTAGAGGCCGGCGAGCACGCGCACGATCGAATCGGGGTTTGTGAGATCAGCTTTCTGCGAGTAGTAGGTGGCGAAGACGCCGATCGCAACTTCGACGAGGCCATAGCCCAGGCGCTGCCGGCTGCGAAAGATGAAAAGCGCGACGCCGACCACAAGCGCGATCGGCAGCATGCCATAGCGCGGTATCAGGCGCACGACGTCTTCGCGGTACTGCCACGTCAGAATCACAATCGAACTCGTCGCGACGCCGATCACGAGCCCCTGCAAAAAATAGCGCCGCGTCTGGCGCACGATCACGTCCGCCGCGCGGCGCACGGTCGCCAGCAGCGAATTATCGTCAGCCAGGGTGGATTGAAGACGTGCCAGCGCCTCAGCGCCTGATGCGGCCACGATTCCATATTTTTCGGCGACTGTTTTGAGCTTGCTGTCTTCGGTCACCAGGATTGCATCTTTTTTCGTCTTGAGATAGTGCAGCGCCGTTTGCACCACTGATTCGTCGCCGGGGTTCATGCGTGACACCGTGTGGCTCAGCTTCTGCGGCACCGGCCGAGGCAGAATTTCGAGGCGTTTCGTCAGCGCCGCGGCTTCAATCAGGTCTACGAAATTGCGCCCAAAGCGCACCTCGCGCAGCTCTTCGACGACAACCTGCGGCAGAATAAATTTGTCTTTTTTGCCGCCCAAGGACAAAAGGTGAGGGTGTTCAATCAGAATTTCGGTGTCGAGAATCAGGTGCATGGCTCAGGGCCGTCTTATTTCTGCAGATAATGCTGCAGAGTGAAAATCCAATCGTTGTCACCTTCGCCGCTTTTCTGTTTCTGCGCCAAAAGCCATTCGAGATAGCCTCGGTCGCTGCGGGCCACGTCGGCGATCAGGTGGTCTTTGTATTTGCCGAAATTGAATTTGCGAAACAGCATCGGTTGCGCTGAAATTGCCACCATCTGTTCGATCGCTTCTGCGTCGCCGGGTTGTTCTTTACGCATTTTGGCCAGCAGCCATTCGAAGAGTGCATAGAGCACTCTGACGTCACCCTCGGCGTCGTGTGCAACGGCATCGATTTCAAGATCGAGGTAGTAGCGCAGGTACTGCAGGTTATATTCGGGCATCTTGCTGTCGCGGTCGAGGTAGAACGCAACGCGGTACGTGCAGATGTGCCGGCCAACGCGCAGACCTTCGGTTTCGAGCATACCGATGTCGAAGCGTGCATTGTGCGCGACGAGAATACCATTGTCGAGGCGCTGCTGCAGATCGCGCTCAAACTCGCTGCCGATGAACGCGGGTTTGTCGGCGACCATCTTGTTCGTGATGTGGTGCACGCTCATCGCCTTAATCGGTATCGGCAAAGGCGGCTTAAAGAATTCGGTGCGGATTTCCCCCGTTTGCAGAAAACACACCTGGCAGAGGCGGTCTGTACCGATTTCGGTGCCGGTGGTTTCGGTATCGAGAAAAATGAGTGCGTCGAGCGGCGAGGCGGCAGGCTCAGCAGACGGGAATAGCAGTTGCTCCATCGGTGGTGGCTACCGCAACGGGTTACATCCGCTCAATCTTTTTTGCTGCGGTAACCGGGTGGGAAAGCCTGAATTTGCCGGTCGCGCGTGACATACATGTGGTTGCTCTTACGCCGGCGCAGGATAAGCAGTATAGCGACAACGGCGAGAAAGGCACCAATCGCGAGAAAAATTTCCATTCAGGTTTAGTTTTTAAGAACGAAACATACCGCAAAGCAGATGTGCGCATTCGCCTGAACCGCCGGTTCAGGCTTTATCTTGCAACCGACCCTTGAAAATAGGGTCTGGTTTATGGCTTTTATCTCGGCCACGATACAGTTCAAGCCGGCGTGGGGTGAGGTGGATTTCAACCGTGGCCGCATACTTGCTGCTATGGAAAACCTGAGCTCGCGCGGGGTGAAACTGATGGTTTTGCCCGAAATGTGCATGTCGGGCTATATTTTTGAAAATCGCGCTGAAATTGCGCCCTTTTGTGAAGATAAAGTGGGTGCTTCTTTTGAGCTGATGGCCGATTTCTGCCGGCGGCAGGGTGTTTATGTGGTGTATGGCTTCGCCGAGCGCGCGGGCGATCTCTTCTTTAATAGCCAGAATCTTGTGGGGCCTGATGGGCTGCTCACAACCTACCGCAAGACGCATCTCTATGAAGCCGACCGCAGCTGGGCGACACCGGGCGATACGGGGTTTGTCACGGCCGACACCGAACTCGGCCGCCTGGGTCTCGGCATCTGCATGGATCTCAATTTCGATGATTTTGTGGATTTTCATATTGAGCAGAACACCGATGTCCTGTGCTTCTCTGCGTGCTGGCTCGACGAAGGCTTTCCCGTAGCGGGCTACTGGCTCGAACGCCTGTGGGGTTACGAGCAGACGATTTTGATGGCGAACAGCTTCGGCGCAGAGCGGGATACACAGTTCCGCGGTGAAAGTGCGGTGATCAGCGGCGGTCGCCTGATTGCGCGCGCACCGCTCGACCGCGAAGAGATAATAATCGTCCGGCACGGGGACTTGCCTGCCAATTAGCACTTGCAGCGTCTGCGGTGCTTCGCAAACGATCCCGCTTCAATGAAAAACCCTTTCAGTGCGCATGCCGCCCCGCGCCGGCATGCTTAGGCGATTCGAAATAGCAGACAGCCGATCAGACCTTTGCAGCAAAAACTCGCGGGGGGGGCTGCGCGCACTGAGTCGTGGCGCTGCGATCGTGTTTCTGTTGTTTGTTGCGGTGAATTTAGCCGCACAAGATTCTGCTGTCAATCTGCAGCAGAAACTTCGTGATGCCAATGCACATTTTGTGCGCGAACGTGAGGCCGATACCTGGTGGTATTATGGCTGGCTGGGCTTCAGCAGCGCGATTCTCACGACCTCGACGACACTCTACTTTGCGGCAGAAAAAGATTCGCGCGTGCAGAAGGCGCAGCCGATTTCGATGGTCGTGTCCGGGCTCGGGGTGACGACGATGATTATGTTCAAGCCAAAATCCTTCGCGGCGCAGGCTGAACTTTCCGCGATGCCCGAAAATACAGAGGCAGAGCGGGAGGCTAAACTTAAAAAAAGCGATGCCTGGCTTACGGTCAGTGCAGAGCGGCAGCGTTTCACCACCGGGTGGTTTGCGCAGGCCGGCACGGTGACATTGCTGTTAACAGCGTCACTCGTCGATGCCATCTGGTTCAACGGACCATGGTTCGCGCTGCTGCGTTTTGCCACGAGCCTGACTGTGGCCGAACTCAAGATTTTTTCACAGCCGACGTTCTCGCGCGATCTTTATGACAGCCGCAAAAAGCCACAGCCTGTGGCATGGCACCTGCGCATGCTGCCGGGTGAGATTGCGCTGGTGATGTATTTCTAGGCTGTTGAAAACAGCCTTTAAGCAGTGTGGTGAAACCGAGCGCAGCGGCAGACAGGCCATTTATGGCCGTTTTGCAAGTCATTAGGAGCGCAGGCGTCCTCGCTTGCGCGCATTCTCTCGCGCGGTCTTGGCCGCGCATGACTTTTGCAGAATTTCCTTAGCCCTTTTTTGCCGACAAAACCAAAAGCATATACGCACAGCCGTGCGAACCGCCGAGAATACGTACCGGAAAATCTGCAGTGCTGCAATCGTTCACGTCGCGTAGCGTAAAATACAATGTACCGCCGTCGGGTAAACGCGACGCTTCTTTCGGGTCGAGCCGCAATTTTTGATTGAGCTCGTCTTTGGTCAGGAGCGCCAGTTTGAGGTCGGTGAGCTTCTTACCGCCCTCAGCGGCGAGAGTGATGTAGCCGTTGCCGTCTTCTGCCACCTGCCATGAAAGCTGGTGCATGCGTGCCGCATATTTCTGCGCATAAAATTCAGACAACAGGCCGGTTTGGTCGGTGAGCAGGCCGTTTTCGCCGAAGGCGAGTGTTGTGGCTTTCGGTTGTTCCGATAATTTATGCGCATAACCGTCATAACGAAAACTCTGCATCACCCGCCAGCGGCCGATCATATTCTGGTAGAGCGCAGGATTGTTGGATTTGGAGCTATAGTCTGCGAGCGACCTGCATGCGCACAATAATATCGTCGCACAGAGAAATTGAATTGTGTACCTGATCGATCGCATAGTCACCTAAGTCTAAAATGGCGCGCAAATGGATGGGAAACGCAACCGACGATGTGTATGCATGGTTCTGATTTTTCCCGGGCTGTCAACGCCTCTTTTTTTTCGGTGTGAATGCCGTCGAAGGGACATTCTGCTGATTTTTTGCCGAAAAACACTTGTCCTTGAATTGGCCGATTCAATACTTAAACTATGGAAAATACTCTGGACCGGATGGTGGAACGCATCTATCAGGAGGGTATTGGCCGGGCAGAAGACCGCGCCGCTTCGATCGTGGCCGAAGCAGAAAAACAGGCGGCTGAAATTCTGTCGCGTGCGAAAGCTGACGCGGCACAGATTATCGCTGCCGCGCAGCAAGAAGCCGCAACCATCAAGCGCAGCACGCAAGCAGAGCTGTCCGGTCTGGCGCAAAATACATTGTCGCAGTTGAAGCATGAGATACGCGCGCTGCTGGTGCGGCGTGCTGTGGGGGAACCGCTCAAAACCGCGCTGTCGGATGTGCAGTTTATCAAAGAGCTTTTTCTTAAATTGGCAGAGAATGCACCTGCTCAGGCATTTGTTGTAACAGTGCCAGAGGCGATGCGTACCGAACTCACCCGGCAGTTAACGGGCGTGCTGCAGGCTAAACTGCCGGGGCTCGAAATACGCGGCGCTGAGCGTAAATCGGGTTTTGTCGTCGAGGCGAAAGATGCCGGTTATGAAATTGAATTCAGCGAGGCCGCGCTCAGCGAGTTTCTCTCACCCTATATGAAAAAGGCAACGGCACAGCTTTTTGCAGCTCAAAATGGGTAACGTCAATTACCACTTTCTGGTAAATGCTCTGCCCGAGCTCAGCGATCGCGCGACCGAACGGCTCAGTGAAATCCGTTTGCTGATAGAAGATAATCTGGATGTTGAAGGAGTAGAAGCGTTCCGCTACCTGCTGTACCGCAATGACAACAAGAATCTGCTGAAGCTGATGCGTAAGCGCGATGGTATTCTGCCGGCAACAAGTGCTGCACACTTCTACGAACCTGCGGTATTCCGATTTGAAGACCTTGAAGACATGCTGATCTCTGCCTATGAAGGTGAGGCTGAAATACCCGGATATATGATGGCCTTTTTGGATGAAGAAAAGCACGCGGGCTGGAAGGTGCGCGATCGCGAAAACCGGCTGATCGAACTGTATTATGATGAAGGAACGCAGTTTCCGCAGGAGTTCATCCGCTCCATGTTTCTCTTCAAACGCGATCTCAAAAATATTTTGCTCGCGCTCAATGCCCGCATGCACAATTTCAAGGTCACGCGTATCACACTGGGTGACTATGATTTGCCGGTGCAACTTGCCACCTCGACGCAGAGTGATTTTGGCCTCGCCGGTGTGTATGAGTATATTCCGCAGCTGACGGCATTGTTGACCGAAGGCAACCTGATCGGGCTCGAGAAAACGATTGATCGCCTGTTGCTCGAGCACTGCGCTACTTTGGTCGGTGAAAAAATCTTCTCGCTGAATCGGGTGCTGTACTATTTTCTCGATCTCAGTTTTGCTCACCGCTGGTCGGTACTGAGCAATGAAAAGGGCGCTCAGGCGCTCGAAGAGCTGGTGGCAGACGTGATACGCACGGCAGAGCGACCGCTCGAAGGAGCCTTTGCATGAGCACAGAACATCCGCAGACACGGGGCAAAATAACCGGGGTGCTCAGCAACCTCGTGAGCATCGAGGCCGATGGGCCGATCGGCCAGAATGAAATCTGTTATATCACTGTCGCCGGCGTGAACCTGATGGCCGAGGTCATTCGCGTTGCCGGTAATGTGGCGCAGGCGCAGGTCTTCGAGTCGACGCGCGGCATACGCAAGGGTGATAATGTGACGTTCAGCCGGCACATGCTCGAAATTTCACTCGGGCCCGGAATTTTGTCGCGCAAGTATGACGGCCTGCAAAACGATCTCGACAAACTCGAAGGACTGTTTCTCGAACGCGGTCAGTCGGTTGACCCGCTCGATGCAAAAATGCAGTACGATTTTGATCCGCATCTTTCGCCCGGCGTAACTGTCGAAGCGGGTGACTGGCTGGGGCAGGTCAAAGAAGGATGGATTGCGCACCAGATTATGGTGCCGTTCGCGCTGGCGGGCCGCTACACTCTGCAGAGTATTGTCGCTAAAGGCAAGTATCGTGTGGATGACGAGATCGCGGTGTTAAGCGACGGCGAAGGAAATACGCAGCGGGTGACAATGCGCCAGAAATGGCCGGTCAAACGCGCAATTACCGCATACAAAGAAAAACCGCGTCCGTTTAAATTAATGGAAATGGGAATTCGTGCGGTCGATACGCTGAACCCGATGCCCGAAGGTGGCAGCGGGTTTATTCCCGGGCCATTCGGTTGCGGCAAAACGGTGCTGCAGCATGCGATGAGTAAAAATGCCAATGCTGATCTTATCATCATCACTGCCTGCGGCGAACGCGCGAATGAGGTCGTGGAAATCTTCAAGGAATTTCCCGAACTCGACGATCCGCGCACCGGCCGCAAGCTGATGGAGCGCACGACGATTATCTGTAACACATCGAACATGCCGGTCGCCGCGCGCGAGGCTTCAGTTTATACGGGCATGACGATCGCAGAATATTACCGCGCGATGGGGCTCAAGGTGCTGCTTTTGGCAGACTCGACGTCGCGCTGGGCACAGGCGCTGCGAGAGATGTCTAACCGCCTCGAAGAGTTACCGGGGCCCGATGCATTTCCGATGGATCTTTCTGCGGTGATTTCGGCTTTTTATGCGCGTGCGGGTTATGTGACGCTCAAAAACGGCAAAACCGGTTCGGTGACCTTTGTCGGCACCGTCTCACCTGCCGGCGGCAACATGAACGAACCCGTTACCGAAGGCACGCGTAAGGCGGCTCGTTGTTATTATGCACTGGCGCAGAAGCGTGCCGACTCAAAACGTTATCCGGCGATTGATCCGCTCGAATCGTATTCAAAATATCTCGATTACCCCGAATTCCGCGAGACTCTGGCGCACGACCTGCAACCGGGTTGGGCGGAGCTTGTCGAAAAAGTCCGCGACGTTCTGCGGCGCAGCGTTGAGGCGAGCGACCAGATTGCGATTCTCGGAGACGACAGCGTACCGATCAGCTACCACGTCACGCTGTGGAAAGGCGAGTTGATCGATTTCACGATTCTGCAGCAGGATGCTTTCGACAAGATTGATCAAAGTACCCCGATGGAGCGGCAGAAGTACATGTTAAATCTCGTTGCAGAGATCTGCGATGAAGAGTTCAACTTTGCGCATTTTGAGGATGTCGGCGTATTTTTCAAGAAGCTCATCAATCTGACAAAACAGATGAATTATTCCGAGTTTGGCGATGCCGCGTTCAAAAAGTATGAAGCAGAGCTGCGCAGCATTGTTGCGACCGGCCGGAACGCTGCGGCAGGGGCGAATCCATGAAAAAAATCTATACCCGGCTGACGAAAATCACCAAGGCGACCGTCACGCTCGAAGCTGATGGCGTTGGCAACGAAGAGATGGCAGTGGTCGATGGCCGCCGCGCACAGGTGGTGAAGATCGCGGGCAATGAAATCACATTGCAGGTGTTCGCGGGCACAGACGGTCTTGCCACCGATTCGCGCGTGCAGTTTATGGGCCATTCTCCGCAGCTTTTGGTTGGAGACGACCTTTCCGGCCGGTATCTCAACGCCTTTGGCGATCCGATCGATGGTGGTCCGCCGCTCGGCGGTGAAATTGCCGAATTGGGTGGCCCGACGGTGAATCCCGTCAGGCGTCAGCAACCTTATGCCATGATTGTGACGGGCATCGCCGGCATCGACCTCAACAACTCGCTGGTTGCGGGACAAAAAATTCCCTTTTTTGCCGACCCTGACCAGCCATATAACCAGGTGATGGCGACTGTCGCGCTTAGAGCCGATGCCGATCGTATCATTCTCGGGGGCATTGGCCTTACCAACGATGATTATCTGTACTACCGCAATGTGTTTGCGAACGCGGGGGTCGAAAACAAGATCACGGCATTTATCAATACCACCGACAATCCTCCGGTCGAGCGGCTGCTGATACCCGATATGTGCCTCGCCGCCGCCGAATATTTTGCGACGGGTAAGAACGAGAAGGTGCTTGTGCTGCTTTCAGATATGACTCTCTTTGCCGACGCGCTTTCGATCGTCGCCAACAAGATGGACCAGATTCCCTCGAAAGATTCGATGCCGGGTTCTCTGTACAGCGACCTTGCGCGCATCTATGAAAAAGCCGTGCAGTTGCCCGCCGGTGGTTCGATCACGATCATTGCCGTGACGACTTTGAGCGACGGTGACATCACGCATGCGATTCCCGACAATACGGGATACATCACCGAAGGGCAATTGTTTCTGCGCCGCGATACGGGCATCGGCAAGATCATTGTCGATCCGTTCCGTTCGCTCTCGCGCCTGAAGCAGATTGTGATCGGCAAAAAGACCCGCGAAGACCACCCGCAGGTGATGAATGCTCTCGTGCGGTTGTTCGCCGACGCTGCGAATGCGCGCACCAAACAGGAGAACGGCTTTGACCTGACGCGCTATGACCTGCGTGCGCTCGAGTTTGCAAAGGCGTATTCGCGCGAGCTGCTCGCGATCGATGTCAACGTCAGCGTCGAACAGATGCTCGACACCGGCTGGCGGCTCATGGCTGCGCATTTCGAAAAAACCGAGGTCGGCATCAAGCAGGCGATTCTCGACAAATACTGGCAGAAACAATCGTCGTAACATGAAATACCAGCTCAACAAGCCCGCCCTGCAGAAGTTGCGCCGCGATTTGGTGATTCGTCTGCGCGCCCTGCCAATATTGAAGGCGAAAGAGACAGCCCTGCGGCTTGAACTGCTGAAGAGTCAGGCGCGACTGGTAAAACTCACGGCAGATGAAAAGCGCATGCGGCAGCAGAGCGATGCCTATGTGAAACTGTGGACAGAATACCCGGGCCTGCTGAGCATTGAAGAAATCCGGCTCGCAGAGCGCAGTGTTGCCGGCGTACCGGTCGCCGAGGTTGCCGATATCCGGTTCAATGTACTCAAAGCGGGGCTGTTTCACCAGCGGGGTTGGGTCGTCAAAGGCACGGATGTGCTGCGCGGTATGGTACGGTTGCGTGTCGAACTGGACATCCACCGCAAGAATACGCTGGTGCTGCACGATGCGCGCAAACGTGCGACACAAAAAGTTAATCTCTACGAAAAGGTGCAGATACCGCAACTCAGCGGGGCGATCCGCCGCATCCGCAACTTTCTCGACGACAAAGAAAATCTCTCGCGTGCGGCGCAGAAAATCGTCAAAGAAAAAAACCGGCAGGCGGTGAATGCATGATCGAGCCGATGTTACGAATTACACTGCTGCTGTTCTACAGCGAAAAAAAGCGCATTCTGCGCGCGCTGCAGAATCTCGGTGTCGTCGATCTGAATCTGTCTGACACCGAAACCGACCGTATGCGGCGTTCACAGCGTGAGGTCGCTGAGATACGGAAAATAATGGGTTTTATCGATTCGGCAGAAAAGAACGGGGGAACACAAGCCGGGGCGGCGCCGGTGTCTCTGCCCGCCGAACCCAAGGCGCAACTGGAAATCATTCAGGGCATGCTGGCGGAGAAAGAAAGACTCGAAAGCGCGCTGCGCGAACTCAAGCAAGAACTGATACGCTACGATGGCTGGGGAGAGATTCCCGTCGACGGCATTGCGAGACTGAAGCAAAAAGGAGTCGGCGTACATCTGTTTTCCGGTTCCGAACGATTTTTTGACAATTATGATTTTGGCGACGAATGCGTGGCAGTTGTGTCACGCGGGCAGAATACTGTGCGGTTTATTCTGATCACCCTGCACCGCGATGCGCCGGTGATTCCGTTCCAGCAGTTTTCTGTGCCGTCGCGCACTATTACCGAAATGCGTGACCAATCGGCAATTCTGGGGCGAAAACTGGCCGAAGCCAATGCGCGCATTGCCGGCCTCAGAAAAAATATCCCGCAACTTTTGCGCTCGGTGCGCCATATCGAAACGCGGCGGCGATTTGAACAGGCTAAGCACAGTCTCGTCGCGGATAGAACTGAAACGGTCTATGAAGTCACGGGATTTTTCCCTGCCAGCCGAAAAGCACGCGTGTTGAACTTTCTCGAAACGCGCAAGCTGGCATATGAGATTGGTATGCCGGCCGGGTCTGATAATGTGCCGGTGTTGCTCAAAAACCCGCCATGGACACGGCTCTTCGAACCAATCACGCGTATTTTTTCGCTGCCGGCTTACCGAGAGCTCGATCCGACACCGCTGTTTGCGCCGTTCTTTGTCCTGTTCTTTGGTTTCTGTATGGGGGATGTCGGTTACGGTCTGATTCTGCTCGCCGTTTCTACGGGCTTGCTCTTTAAACCGGCATTCAGGTCTATTGCAATTCTCGGTGTGATACTGGCAGCTGCAACTCTTGCCTCCGGTGTGCTGATGAATTCTTTTTTTGGTGCAAATCTCTTTGTCCGGGACGGCGACGGATTGATAAAAATGCCGCAGGATCCCGCTGTATTTGCGGCCTATACCGTTCAGGGCAAAACAACCTTTCCCGCGATGACACTCTCGCTGCTGGTCGGTTGCGCGCAGATCTTTGTCGCATTTATCGTGCAGTCGGTGAATGAAGCCATTGTGCTCGGCTGGCGTTATGCAATCAAGGCGCTGTCGATGCTGATTATGGCGACGGCCGCATTCGTTCTCGCCGCGCATGTAGATTTTATGCACCTCGGGTTTAACGCGAAATTTGGCATTGGGCCGCTGAAGGTCGGGCAGTGGCTGACGGCGATTCCTATTGTTGCCGCGCAGGCGGGGCTTATCGCAGGCGGTGTTTTATTTTTCTTCTTCGCAGCGCCTGAGCGTAAATTCTGGCTGCGGCCGCTGGGCGGATTGTGGGATTTTTACGGTTTCTCGACGGGGCTCATGGGCGACTTTTTGTCTTACATACGCCTGTTTGCCCTGGCGCTCGCCGGCGGACTTTTGGGTAATGCGTTCAACCAGATCGCCTTTATGGTGTTGCCGAAAACTGCGACCGGCCTGGATTTTGCAACGCCTTGGGTCGTCGTGACCGTGATGATTCTGATCGTGGGACATTCGCTCAACTTTGCCCTCGGGGCGCTGGGGGCATTTGTTCATCCATTGAGGCTGACTTTTGTCGAGTTTTACAAGAATATTAATTTTCGCGGCGGAGGCCGTATCTACAGGCCCTTTGGCAGGGCTTCGTCGGTCACTTCGGTAACTTAAGGAGAAAAAATGGAAACAGTTATTGCAACAACGGGGCTGGCACTCATGGTCGGACTTTCAGGTATTGGCTCTGCAATCGGCCTTTCGATGGGCGGTTCATCGGTTCTCGGCATGATAAAGAAAAAGCCCGAAGCCTTTGGCAATGCGCTTGTGCTTTCGGGTTTGCCGGCGACGCAGGGACTTTACGGTTTTGTCGCTTTCATTCTCTATTCGGGCGATGTGAAGGTGGGGATCACCATGTACCATGCCGCCGTGGTCTTTGGCGCGGGCCTTGCGGTCGGGCTCGTGTGTTTTATTTCCGCGATACAGCAGGCGAATGTCTGCTCGAGCGGTATTCAGGCGATCGGCGGTGGGCATGACGCCTTCGGTAAAACCATGATTCTTGCAGCGTTCCCTGAATTCTATGCGATTCTCTCTCTGGTTGCCGCGATTCTGATGAAAGGCCTGCTCTGAGGCACGTGGGCATTTTATCAGGGTTCGCTAATCGTAGAGAGTTTCCACGGGGTCGCCGCGCACCTCTTCAGGCCGCGCGATGAACTGCCCGATCTTGTTGTGCAAAATGAGAGCCGCTTTATCGAGCAAAAGTTTCTCGCCGCGTTGCAGCAGAAGGTCCGCTGCTTTAACCGGTTCGGCAGCAAGATATGTTTTCAGTGCTTTCTGCAGAATACTCCGGTTTTTGAGCTTCGCGCTGAACTCTTCTGCGACGAGGCCGTCGAGAACTTCATAGATATCCATCGGGTTTTGTTTGCCTTTGGCGCGCACGCGGTCGGTATAACGCACCTGATATTTTTTGTTTTCTGCAATTGTGCCAGCACATCTCCGCTCACGAGAATTCCTGCGCCATAGCGTTTGGAGAGCGATTCGAGGCGTGAAGCCACGTTGACAGTGTCAGAGATGACTGTCACTTCAATGCGTTCATTTTCGCCGATGGTGCCAATGATCGTATCGCCAAAATGGATGCCGATGCCGATGCGCACCGGTGCGTAGCCGCAGTTCGCCCGGTGCCGGTTATAGACCTGCATTTCTTTCTGCATTGCAATCGCAGCATCGAGCGCATTTTGCGCAGAGCGGGGGAAAAGCGCCATGATGCCGTCGCCGATATATTTATCGATAAATCCGCGGTGCCGGCGAATGACCGGGCCCATGCGCGACAGGTACGAATTAATAAAACGAAAGTTTTCTTCGGGGGTCATGGTTTCAGAGAGCGCCGTGAATCCCCGGATATCGGCAAACAACACCGCAAGCCTGATGCGCTGCCAGTCGCCGAGCCTCAGGTCAGTCAGATTGGATTTGCCGAGCAGTTTGAGAAACTCGGCGGGTACAAACCGCGTCGCACTGGCGTTTATCGCGCGCAGCTGATCAAGGTATTCGCTGACATTCTGCCGCAAAGAGGAGTTGCGCCGTTGAAGCACGAGACTTTCTGCCAGATTGTGTACGACCGGCAGAACCTGTTCGGGTTCGGCGGGGAAGCGCACGTAGGCGTCGATGCCGGTTTTGCGGAATGCCTTTTGCTTTGCGGCAGTTTGCGCGCTGTTTTCGCAGACGATGACCGGAACATTTTTGGTCAGGCGGTGGCTTTTCAGATTTTTGCAGAGCTCAAGCGCTGATTGCAGCTCGAGTTGCGTGCCGACAATAATCAGGTCGGGTTGCTTTTGCTCTGCCAGCTGCGCCGCCATGACGGCATTGTTTGTTTCAATAACGGCAAAGGCGTTTTTGGTAATGCTGCGCCGTTTCACGTCACCATTGGCGAGCAGAATGGTCTGCGCTGTTCTTCGATGCCGGGGTTTCAGAGAAAATCCTTCATAAATTTATCCGCTGGTACGGCCGCACTTTTGAGATAGCCCTGATAATAGGTGCAGCCTTCTGTGCGCAGAATTTCAAGGTGTTCCGTCGTTTCGATGCCTTCGGCCAGCGTGCTCAGGCCGAGGCTTTTGGCCATGGCGATCATCGTGCGCACGAGCTGCAGCGATGCTTCATTTTTAGTCATCTCGCGCACAAAACTTTGGTCGATCTTGAGCTGGTTGACGGCAAAACGCTGCAGGTATGACAGCGACGAGTAGCCGGTCCCGAAATCGTCGATCGCGATGCGAATACCGACTTCGCGCAGCCGCTCTAAAATCGCGATCGCCTCAGAACCTTTATTCATGATGGTCGATTCGGTGACCTCTATCTCCAAAAGCCCTGCGGCAAGGGAATTTTTTTCCAGTACGGTGCGGATATGTTCAAACCACTCGGCACCCTGGAACTGCCGCACGGAGGCGTTGACGGCCATGGTTCTGAATTTTGCATTGTGGCGGTGAAAGAGGGCGGCATCCCGGCATGCCGTCTGCAGAACAAAGTCACCCAAAGGGACAATAAGCCCTGTTTCTTCGGCGACCGGAATAAATTCAGCGGGCGAGATCGCGGCTTGTCCGGCGGGAAACCAGCGGCAGAGGGCTTCGGCGCCGACCACTTCGCCCGAATTGATTTCTACAATCGGCTGGTAATACACTGTCAGCTCGTTGTTATCGAGCGCGCGCCGCAGTTGCGACTCGAGGTCGAGGCGGCGTTTTGCCGCGGCGGTCAGGTCATTCGTATAGAACCGGAAAGTATTGCGGCCTTCCGATTTTGACAGGTAGAGTGCGGCATCGGCGTTGCGTATGAGGTCCGTTGATGTTTCGCCGTCCTGCGGGAATACACTGATGCCGATGCTGCAGGCCGAATAGACGTCGTGTCCCGTGGTTAGCCTGAAGGGGATCGAGAACGTAGCGATGATGTCACGCGCGACAATTGCCGCGCCGCTGGGGGCTTCGATATCTTCAAGAACGATGAGAAACTCATCGCCGCCCAAACGCGCCATGGTATCTTCGCTGCGTAATCGGCGCCGCAAACGTCCGGCGACCTGCGAGAGCAGGTCGTCCCCGGCAACATGTCCCAGACTGTCGTTGACGTTCTTAAAATGATCGAGATCCATAAACAGGACTGCGATCGAATGCACGCGCCGCTTTGCGGTTTCGATTGCATGATTGAGCCGGTTCGTGACCATCAAACGGTTCGGCAGTCCGGTGAGAACATCGTAGTGTGCGAGTCGCTCGAAACTTTCTTCGGTTTTTTTCAGTTTCGCCATGTCAGAGAATACGCCGACGTAATACTGCGGATTTCCCGCCGTGTCGTAAATGGTATCGATGCTGGAAATCTGTGGATAGATTTCACCGTTCTTGCGCCGGTTATAGAGTTCTCCCTGCCAGCGTCCAGTTGCTTTGATCTCATTCCACATATTCCGGTAAAAATGCGCATCTTGCCTGCCTGATTTGATGACCGAAGGATTTTGGCCGAGCACCTCAGATTCTGAGTAGCCGGTTATCTCTGTGTATGCACGGTTCACAGATATGATGCGCGGTTCGAGGTCCGTAATCACAACGCCGTCGCGCGTATTGCTGATGACCGCAGAATCGAGCCGCATGCGTTCTTCATTGCGCACGACCTCGGTAATATCTTCGATCAGGCAGATGTGCACCCTGCGCGCTTCGTGGTAGTGGGTCAGCCGGGCGACGGTCATGCTGATCCACACGACAGCCCCGTCGCGGTGCAAAAGGCGCTTGCGCATCTTAAAATTGTTGCATTTGCCGGTATTCAGCTCATCCATGTGCTGTTCATCAGCCGCAATGTCGTCCGCGTGTGTGATCTGTTTCCACGTCAGGCCTTGCAGTTCTTCTGCGCTGCGCCCCGTAATTTCACAGTATTTCGGATTCACCGTCAAAAGTTCTGCGCTCTCGGAGTCGATGATCGCAATGCCGAGCGGTGCCTCGGTAATAATCGTGTCGAGGCGTTCTTCGTGCTCTACGATTTCAGTGACATCGTCGATCAGCGCAATGTGAACGGCTCTGGCTTCATGGTAGTGCGAGAGTTGCGCCACTGTCAGGTGGCTCCACACCATCGTGCCATCGGGTTTCAGATAGCGTTTGCGCATATTGAAGCCTTTGCGCCTGCCTGCTTTCATTTCAAGCAGCAATCTGCGGTTTTCAGCGATGTCGTCCCGATGGGTGAAATCTGGCCAGGACATGCTTCTTAATTCTGCTGCGGAGCGTCCGAGTATTTCACAGAATCGGGGATTCACGGCAATAATTTCGGAGGTTTCTGTATCGACTACAGAAATACCCAAAGGCGATTCGGTAAACAGCGTGGAAAAACTCTCCTCTCTTTCCAGGGCCTCTGCGTGCAGTCTTTTGCTCTCGCTGATATCTGAGTGAAGGCCGACCATACGCCTGGGTTTTCCCGCTGAGTTGCGCTCCACGACTTTGCCGCGATCGAGTACCCATAGGTAGCTGCCGTCTTTGCAGAGCAGGCGGTGCTCGCAGCTGTAGATCGGCGTTTGCCCGTCAAAATGCGCCTGTAATGCCTGATTTGCCCGTTCGATATCGTCAGGATGCACGCGATTTTCCCATGCCGTAAGATCGGTGCCCCATTCTTCGGGTGAGTAGCCGAGCATCGCGGACAATGTCGGAGAGAAAAAGATTTCGTTCGTTTCGAAGTTCCAGTCCCACAGGCCGTCGCCGGTCGCAGTTAATGCTGTTTCCCAACGCTGTGTGCTGATGAGAATTTCATTCTGCATTTCATGGATACGCGTTTCGTCCTCAGCAATGCCGTGCCAGCGGATATCCCCGTTATCGTATCGTCGTGGTATCGAATGCAACCGGACATAACGCGTCTGGCCTTCTGAAAGAATACGCCCGCGCCAGTCGAACTCGCTCACCTCCGCAACGGATTTTCCGAACGCATCAAAAAAAATTTCTTTATCATCTGGATGGATAAACTGGAAGAAACCCATGCCTGTCGCCTGCATTGCTTCCCGGGTGATGGGAAATATGGAGTAAACGGCCTCGCTGATCATTTCGAGCGCAAGTTTACCCTCGGCCGAGCGGCAAAATGTATATACGACGACCGGCAACTGTTCGATCAACGATGCATATTTCGTTTCATCTTGCTTGATTTTCGCAAGCAGTTGGTCGCGCTCTTTCGCCGTCTGGATGGTTTGCAGCGCAAAGCTGATGTCGCCTGCCAGTTGGTCATAGAGCCGCTGCACGCGTGCGGAGAAGTAATCTGGAACCGGAGAATATAGAGTCCAGACGGCCACGACTTTACCTGCAATTGATAATGGAAACGACGCAGATGAGTGAAAGCCGTGGGCGAGGGCTTTGTCGCGCCAGGGAGCCATTCGGCTGTCAGACGCGATATTGCTTTTCCAAAAAGGCCTGCCGAATCGCGCTGCCATGCCGGTGGGGCCATGCCCGGTCGCAGTGTCGTCGAGAGTGACACGGATGTCCTGCAGATATTCGAGCTGCGCCTGTGCCCCTGCGGCCGCTGCCACGGTGACGCGATTG
>Ga0154020_10003225_pt1 | contig 19710 bp, 16 predicted proteins | sample Klosneuvirus_201_FD_109709 | JGI IMG/M metagenome (GOLD analysis project Ga0154020, IMG submission 109709) | Active sludge microbial communities from wastewater, Klosterneuburg, Austria - Klosneuvirus_20160825_MG | ecosystem: Engineered > WWTP > Aerobic digester > Activated sludge | place... | reverse complement strand
GCGCATCGAGCTCACCCCCGGCGCCGAGAAGCTGGTGCGTGTCATGAAGCGTCTCGGATATCGCCTGGCCGTCATCTCCGGTGGCTTCATCCAGGTCACCGAGCCGATCCGGCAGCGCCTGGGGCTCGACTATGGCTTCGCCAACAACCTGGAGATCATCGACGGCCGCATCACGGGCAAGATCCTGGGGCCGATCGTCAACCGCCAGCGCAAGGCCGATCTCCTGGAGAGTGTGGCCCAGACCGAGCGGATCGCGCTCGAGCAGGTGATCGCCATCGGGGACGGCGCCAATGATCTGGACATGCTGGCCCGCGCTGGGCTCGGCATCGCCTTCAACGCCAAGCGGGTCGTGCAGGAGCAAGCCCGCTACGCCCTGAACCAGCGCAACCTAGACGCGGTGCTCTATCTGCTCGGCCTGCACGATGAGGAAGTGCGCGAGCTATCCGATACCCAACTACCCTCGCAGACATAACCGCGGCCCAGGCAACCGTGGTACGACCGAGTGAGCTTCGATGGATCCGCTTTGGGCCGTCATCTTCTTGCTCTCCGGCATCTTCGTCGGCGGTGTCGCGGCCTTCGTTTACCTGCAGCGGGCCTACCTGGAGGAGTTCCGGTCGATGGCGGAGCGGCTCGACCGCTTTGAGCGCTCGATGCGCCCCTCGATCGCGCCGAGCAAGACCACCGAGCCGCGCGCGGTGTTGCCCGACATCCCCACCCGCACCGAGAACCGCGTCGTCGATCGCCAGTCCCACGCCGAGGCCCGAACCGAGCCCCGCAGCGAGGCCAAGGTCGAGCCCAGCGCTGGACGTTCGGGAGGAGACGCCTGGCCCAGCGGGCGCCGCGAGCAAGCGCTGGTCGCTCCGCCGATCCCAGGCCTGACGCCCGCCGACACGCCCTCCGAAGCGCTGGTCTCCGCGGCCCGTGACAGCAGCGGTTCGGCCGAGACCTTGGTTCCCGCGTCCCCGCCCGTCGCCGCGCACGCTCCGAGCGCTCCGAGCTCGCCACTCGCTGCGGTGGGCATGCCCGCCGCCTTGCCGATCCAAGGGCCGCTGGTGGTCCCTGCGCGGACTGGGCGCCCTCCCCCGAACAACGCGCGCAGCGTGACCTTGACCGATCAACCGCGCGCCCCCGCCGAGATCTCCTCGTTGGTCGAGCGGGGAGCAGACGCCTTCGATCCGGCCTCGGAGCATGGACTGGTGTCCCTACCGTTGAGCGCGATGCGACCGATCGTGTCGGAGAGCGTAGCCCGCAAGGTCGACCCCACCCTGCCGATGGCCCTCGGCGAACCTCCGCTCCCCACCGCGGTCGCGCAGGCGATCCAGCAACGCTCCCAGCAGCGCGGCGACGACGAGGTCACGCAGCTCGATCCGATGCTGGAGCCGGACATGATCGCCCAGCTCCAAGCGCCGCGCCTCAGCGATGAATTCATCGAGCCTCCGATCCCCGCGGAGTCGAGCGGTTCGCGCCGCGTCTTCGATGAGCCTTCGCTTCCCCGGGTCGGCCCCAGCGGCGAAGTCCTCCGCGGCGCTGAGGCGCGGACCCGCGTGCCGGAGATCGATGACAACTCCGACCCTCAGTGGGTCTGGGCGCCGGCAGCGGATCTGCTCGAGTCCGATCCCTCGACGACTCGGCGCAGCCCCTCGATCGCGCCGACCGAGTCGGTCCGCCGCGATCCAGGCAACCGCAAGCCTTAGACCAGGCCGCTCCTACAAGTTGCAGTTGTCGATGCAGACCTGCGTGCAGCTGTCGACGATGCAGCTGCCGTCGCAGTCCACCACCCCGGTGTGCGGGAAGCTGCCGCAGTTGCAGCGGCAGATGCCACTGCCGCAGGTGGTCCCCATCAGCGGCGAGCACTCACACATCGCGTTCTGGCAGCCGAAGGTGCAGGTCGTTCGCGAGGTGACCACCCCGCAGTTATATTCGTCCACGGTGCAGCCGATGATCTGGGTGCCCGACGTGTCGCAACCGGCGCAGGAGACACCAGCGGTGCCGCAGCTGCATTGGTCCTGAGGAGGGGCGTTGCACAAGCAGAGTCCGCCCGTGCAGGTCGAGTTCGAACCGCAGGTGCCGCCGACGCAGCCATTGCAGGTCGGGGTGCCGCACACCTGGCAGGGAACCGGCGGCGTGCCGCCGATGCAATTTAGGTTGCAGTCGAAGGTGCCGCCGCACAGCTGCGCGGTGTCGCAGGTCTGGCCGTAGCCCATCGGGGTCACGCACGCCGACCACTGCCCGCTGGGCTGACAGACCGGCGTGGTGCAGGGGCAGTTCGGACGGACGTCGCCGCCCTCGCAGGTGCCGCCACAGCCGATCGCTCCGCCGCATTGGGTCTGGGTGTCACAGCGCGCGCCGAAGTCGGCAGGATCGCTGCAGGCGCTCCATTGCCCATTCGCTTGGCAGGTGAGTACGCTCGGGCATTGGCACATCGGGCGGTGCTGGCCTCCGACGCAGGCTCCGCCGCAGTCGATCGCGCCGCCGCAGGTGGTCGAATCGCTGCAGCTCTGGCCGAAGTTCGCCGGGTCCGGGCAGGACCAAGTGCCATCCACCTGACAGCTCGCCGGGCCGCAGCTGCAGCTCGGGGCGGCCGTACCGCCGGTGCAGACGCCGGCACAGTTGATGTGCGCGCCGCAGGCCCCCGGGAGGAGACAAGCCTGCCCCACCTCGGGCACGCACATCCCGCCGGTGTCTTCCACGCCGGTGTCCGGATCGAGCGCGTCCATCCCGGGGCCGGCGTCCGGTCCGCCTTGGGCGTCCAGGTCGAAGCCCAGGTCTGGTCGGCTCAGGGCGTCCATGCCAGGGCCCGCGTCCGGAAGATCCAGCGCGTCAGCGAACCCAGCGTCGGACGGAACGATCGCGTCTTGATCGGTGGTGCCGTCAGGGGCCCCTGTCGCATCAGCGCCGGGCAGGACATCCTCACCACCGGTGGCGTCGCGGTTGACCGTTGCGTCCTGGCCGATCGTCGCGTCGGCATCCCCCGTGCCGGTCTTGTAGCAGCGATGATCGGAGCGGCAGCGCCACTCCGTAGGGCAGTCTTGGTCGCTCTGGCAGGCGAAGACCCCTTCCGGGATCTGGACCGAGCAGCCACCGAGCGCGAACACCGATAGGGCCAAGAAGCCGAGCGCTCTCATTGGTCGTCCCCCAAAAACAGCCAGGCCACGCCGGCCGAAATGCCTGCCGCGCCGACGCCGATGAGCACCGTGCCCAGCGTCATCATCATCGGCGCGCGATCCGCCGCGCCTTGCACGTCGGAGAACGCGCTTCCGGCTGCGGCGTTCTCGACGGAGGAAGCATCACCTTTGCCCAGGGCGAGGAGCACCGCGCCACCGCCGCCGACCAGCGCGGCACCGCCCACGACGACCCACGGCGCCACCCGCAGGGGCCGGGCGGGAGCGGGAGCCAGCGCGACCTGGGTTTGGCTCGGCGCGGGGCTGGCGGCGCCCGAGGCGCTGCTGCTGGCCGCTGCCGTGGGTGGAGCAGAGGCGATGGGCGCGGCCGCTGGAGGCTCTACGGGGGTGGGGGTTGGAGTCGAACCGGGCTCCGGTATCGCGGGCGTGACCGCCAACTGCGCCCGCTCCTTCTCGAGGACTCGGATGGTCTCTTCGACCTGCGCAGCGTCGCTCGGCTTCGAGGCCAGGTACTCCTTGAACACGACGATCGCTCGCTCGTTGTTCTTCCGGGCTCGCTCGCATTGCGCGAGCGCGCGGAGCGAAGAGGGGCGCCGGCCTGAGAGCTCCACCGACCGTTCGAAGAGCGGGCAGGCCTGCCCGTACTCTTGCGCTTGATACAGCTTCACGGCGCGCTCGAACTCCTCCTTGCCGCCGCCGGCTGCGGCCTTGGGCTTGGCCTTCGCGTCGGGAGGAGCGGCCAAGGCGGAGGACGCCCCGAGCAGGAGCGCGAGCGCGAGCGCGAGTCGGCGGATCACCATGGTGCGATGTCTTCTTTGGGTAGCGGCGCAGGCCGTGGGCGCCGAGGCTTGGGGCTGGGCGCGGTCGGGGACGCGCTCGGTGGCGGCTTCAGCGCTGATGCAGCGCTGGCGGGCGTCGCGGGCGTCGCGGGCGTGGCGCTGGGAGTCGGCGCTGCGGGCGTCGCGCTGGGGCTGGGCGCGGTCGGGGACGTGCTCGGTGGCGGCTTCAGCGCTGATGCAGCGCTGGCGGGCGCTGCGGGCGTCGCGCTGGGAGTCGGCGCTGCGGGCGTCGCGCTGGGAGTCGGCGCTGCGGGCGCCGCGCGCTCTGGGACCGCGGCAGCCTGAGGAGGCTCGTGCTCCGGCAAAATCTCGATCCGCGGGCTCTCGCGCGTGGCGGCGTAGAACATCACCGACAAGAGCACGAGCAGCGCGGCGCCGATGATCAGCGGCGTCATGCCCTTGGCCGTCCGCGGCAGAAACACCGCCACCGAGGGCTCGTGCACCGGCGTTCGGACCGAGGGAGGCCCATCCAGCGGGGCGGCCCCCATCGGCTCCGCGAACGCTGCCGCGGGCTCCGGCGCGCTCTTCACGCGGGGCCGCGGCGTAGCGACCGGAATCCGCTCTTCAGACCGCTGGGGGCGCGCGGGCGTCGGGCTGGGCGCGGCGTGCGAGGAGACGCGCGGAGCCTCCGCGACCTTGGTCTCGGGCAGATCGCCGAACTCAGGGGCGCGCGAAGGCTTCTGGCTCCCGGGGGCGACAAAGGGCGGCAGCTGGGCTCGCAGCGACGGGCGCGCCGGCGGCGCCTGGGACAAGCGCGTCTCTTCGCGCGCCTCGTCCGAGATCACCAAGATCGTCTCCAGACTAGTGCGGATCTCGGACAGGGTCGGTCGGTCGCGGGGCTCGCTGCGGAGACAGGCCGCCACGAGCTCGCGGATCTCCGGCTCGGCCGGCGTCCCGGGCGGAAGCACCAGGTCCGAGATCTCCCCCAGCAGCTTCCGCCGCAGGATCGCGGTGGGATCGCCGCTGAACAGCCGGCGCCCGGCGATCGCCTCGTAGTACAGGATGCCCAGCGAGTAGATGTCGGAGGCAGCCGAGGTCTCTTGCCCGCCGATCTGCTCCGGAGACATGTACGCCGGCGTGCCCAGCACGAGCCCCGGCGTCGTCCGTCCCGCGTCGCCCGAGAGGCGGACCTTGGCGATGCCAAAGTCGAGGACCTTGATGGAGGGTACCTCGGAGAGGTTGCCGTCGATCGAGCCGCACACCAGCACGTTGTCTGGCTTGAGGTCTCGGTGGACCACGCCCACGCTGTGCACCGCGTCCAGCGCGGAGACGAGCTGCAGCCCCACGTTGGTGGCCTGCGGGAGCGTAAAGGGCGCGTCCGCGAGGCATTTCCTCAGCGTCGGCCCGGAGACCAGCTCCATGATGCAGGCGACGCGCAGCGGGCTCTCGGTCTCGATGAAGTCGAAGATGTCGATGATGTTGGGGTGGCGGATCGCGTTGACCGCCCGGGCCTCGTCGAAGAAGCGCGCGACATAGGCCGCGTCGGCCGCCAAGCTGGCCCGGAGCACCTTGATGGCGGCCTTGCGGCCCAGGCGGGCATGCACGCCAACGTACACGCATCCCATCCCCCCGAGGCCGAGGACAGAATCGAGCCGATACCCACCGATGACCTCACCCAGCTCGGCGGGGAGCGGCTCTTCAGACTTGCCCTTGGAAATCGACAAACTCAGGCGATCGTGTACCACCGATCCCCCGGGGGAGGCGAGGTTCGACGCGCCGCGACTGTACGCGAGTGTAAGGGTCCGCGAAGGGTTAGGCGAGGAGCTCTACCCGCTCCTCGAAGGGCGTCGAGGCGTGCTCCCCGCGCTCGGCCTGCCGCAGGAGACGAAGGATATGCGGTCCGAGCAAGTCCACGTCGGTCGAAACGTACTGCTCCCCGCCAAAGCGCTGTACGGCCTCGGTCTGGGCTTTGAGCATCACGACGTCTTGGGCGATCACCTTCTTGGCCAAGGGCCTGAGGCCAATACCCACCAAAAAGTGCGGAAAACGCAGGCGAAAGCTGGCCGTTGAGTACATCCGGGTCAGGAAGTCCTGGATCGGGGTCAGCAGGCTGGTCACCACCACGTGGTTGTCGGGCCCGAGCCGGTACTCCACCTGAGCGATCGACGGCAGCAGGAACCGATCGAAGTGCTCGACCGTCCCGCCTCCTGGGGCCAAAAGACGCCCGATCCAGCCCTCGGGGCGCGGCTCCCCGACATACTCGGCCTCGGCGCGGTCAGCGCTGCGCCGCACAATCGCAGTGATCTTGTTCTGCTTGCCGCCGCGGAACAGCCCGCGATGCAGAAACGCGGTGTGCGGCACGTCGAGGATGTTCTCCAGGCTGGCGTGCAAGCTAGCTTGCATGTCCGCTTCGTAGTGGATGTGGTCGTAGCCGGCCTCGCCCAGGTGGGGGAGCGAATAGGGCTCGGCGCTGGGCGCGGTATCTGGCGAGAGCCACACCCAGAGCAAGCCCTGCTGCTCTCGCACAGGAAAACAAGGAGCGCGGCGGGCCTTGCCGCTTTGATCGCCCGACAGCGCCGGAACCCGAACGACCGCGCCATCCCCTTGGTACTCCCAGCCGTGATAGGCGCAGACCAGGTGTCCCGCGGAGCACCACCCCTGGGACAAAGGTACGTTTCGATGGGCGCAGCGATCGAGGAGCGCGCTGGCGGCGCCGGAGGCGTCTCGGAAGAGGACGAGCGGGGTGTCTAGGATCGTACGCGCGATCGGGGCTGGTCCAAGCTCGGCCGAGCGCGCCGCGACGTACCAGGCGTCGCGGACCCGAGCCACCGAAAAATGTCCGGATTTTCCGGGAAAAACCACCGCCCGCCGACGATGCCGAGCGCTGGACACGGTGTCAACGCGCGCCGAGCGGCTCCTCCGGCCTGCGGCAATTTGTGCTGGAAATCATGGCATCGGGGGACTAGGGTCCGCCCATGGCGCCCCCATCAGCCCAAGCCCCTGTCACCCCGGAGGTCGTGTTCTTCCGAGGCCAGTTCGTCCCCTACTCCGAGGCCAAGGTCAGCGTCCTTTGCCACGGGCTCAACTACGGGACGGGCTGCTTCGAAGGTATCCGCGGCTACTGGAACGACGCCAAGCAGGAGATGTACATCCTGAAGGGTCCGGCGCACTTCGAGCGCATCCACCAGTCGGCGCGAGTGCTCCACATGAACCTGAGCTACTCGGTCCCCGAGCTGTGCGACATCGCGCGCGAGCTGATCCGCAAGAACGGCTTCAAAGAGGACGTCTACATCCGGCCGCTCTTGTTCATGGGCGATGAGCGCATCGGCGTCCGCCTCCACAACCTGATCACCGAGTTCACGATGTTCGCCGTGCCGATGAAGGACTATATCGACACCAGCGGCATCCGCGTGGCCGTCTCCTCCTGGCGCCGCATCGACGACAACGCCGTGCCCGCGCGCGCCAAGATCACGGGCGCGTACATCAACTCGGCGCTGGCGAAGACGGACGCCTATCACAAGGGTTTCGATGAGGCGATCTTCCTCAACCCGGACGGCTCGGTGTCCGAAGGCAGCGCGATGAACCTGTTCATGGTGCGGCACGGACAGCTGGTCACGCCAGGCGTGAACCACAACATCCTCGAGGGCGTCACCCGTCGCGCGGTCATGCAGATCGCGCAGTCGGAGCTGGGCCTCGACCCGGTGGAGCGGACGATCGATCGCACCGAGCTCTACGTCGCGGACGAGCTCTTCCTCTGCGGCACGGGCGCCCAGATCGCCCCGATCATCGAGATCGACAACCGCAAGGTCTCGGGCACGGGCCAGGTCGGCCCCATCACCCGCCGCATCGCCGAGGTGTACAACCGCGCCGTCCGCGGGGAAGACTCCCGCTTCCGCGACTGGCTGATGCCCGTCTACAAGGCCTGAGCTCAGCGCACGATCACTCGGAAATCGTAGCTAAAACCGAGGTTCGCGCCGACCTTCTCGAGGCCGAAGTACAGGAAGAAGGACGAGTTGTTCGGCTCGATCAGGAGCTGCATCCGCCGATGGCCGAGCGAGGTCTCGCATTGCACCCGGGGATCCGTACAAGGATCCGCCGGTAGCCCGCCCGGATAGCCGACGACCGCCAGGTTGAAGTCCTCGGCGAAGCAAGCCGGCGTGAAGTCGACGATCGCATCCAGCACGTAGGTCCGGGTGTCGCAGCCGACCAGGTTGATCAAATACCAATCGGCCGGCTCCAAGGCGCACATCACGCCCGCCCTCGCGAGATCGGCGCCCACGAAGTTGTCCGCCGCAGGACAGCCGGCGGTGGTCGACTGAAGCGGAAACGCGTCGGTGCGGACATCGTTGCTGCGCGCGGACTCGTCGTTGTCCACGCAGACCGCGAAGGGGTCGACGATGCAGGGGTCGAGCGGGACATCGCCCCGGCCGCCGTCTCCAGCAAAACCAATGTCACGCGCGAGCCCGGTGTCGAGGTCGCCCGGGCCGTCGGCACCGACGATCTCGCCAGCGTCGAGCAGCTCAAAGCCACCGTCGGGGTCGCTGCGGCGGCCGGCGTCGATGACGGCGTCCGGATCGATCACCGTCAGGTCGCGCGTGCAGGCGGCCGCGCCGAGCGTCGCGAGGAGCATGCACCAGCGACTCATGGCGGGGCCGCGGAGTAGAGCGCCTCGGGGCTGGCGTTGGTCGAGGTCATGACCTCGGAGGGGGGCGCTTCCTTGGCAAAGCGCTCGATGAGCCAGCGCCGGACCCGCCCGGCGTCCCCGAAGACGGAGGACATCTCAGGGGAGCCGAGGAACACCATATCCACGGTGCGTCCGGCGATCTTCGCGCGCACCACCAAGTTTCGGCCGGCTTCGGAGATGTAGCCGGTCTTGCCCAGCACCAGCTCCCACTCTCTCGAGCGGACGAGGCGGTTCGGGTTGCCGAACTTGAGCACCTTCCCAGCGTCATCCGTGAGATCGAAGGTGGCCTCGAGGCACTTCTCCCGGACCCAGCTCTCGGTAGCCACCGCGTCGAGGAGCTTGAGGAGATCATGGGCGGTCGAGACGTTGCCAGGATCGATGCCCGCCGGGTCGGCGAAGGTCGAGGCGCTCATGCCGAGCTCCGCGGCGAGGCCGTTCATCTCGTCGACGAAGCTCCTCCGCTCGACCCCCGCACCCCGCACCAAGGCATAGACCGCGCGGTTGTCCGAGGCCCCGAGCGCGGCGGAGAAGAGGGCCGTGCTCGTATAGGTGCTCCCGATGCGCAGGCGAGACTTCGACCACTTGAGGCGATCTTTGTCGCACTCCTCGAGGGTGATCGCGCCTTCGGGCCGCGGCACTCGCCTGGAGAACACCAGCGCCGTCATCAGCTTGGTCACGCTGGCGATCGGCCGTACGCGATCGGGGTGCCGCTCGAGCAGGAGCTCGTTGGTGTCGACGAGGCGAACCACCACGCTGTCTGATCGGAGGTAGGGCAGGCCGCCTTCGCGCTCGGGGAGCGCCCACAGCGAGAGCACGAGCAGGGCGAGCGGTGCAGCCACGGGCCCTTACTGGGTTAGCATGAAGGGCTCGGGCCTTCCAACTAGCGCGCTAGCGCCCGCGGGCCTTGGCGATGCGCTCCTTGATCAGATCCGTCTGCGGCGCCTCGGGATACAAGATCAGGTAGCGCTCGAGGTGCGCCGCGACCTGCTGTTCGGTCCCGATCTGCCGATAGACCATGGCCAAGTGGAGATGGCAGGCCGCGTTCTCCCAAGCCTCGAGGCAGCGGAGGAATCCCTTTTCCGCCTCGACGAGATCGCCCGCCGCCTGAGCCTTGAGCGCCGCCTGGATCAGCTTCTTGGCCCGCGCGCGGACCCTCTTGTCCGCCTTGGTCGTGGCCGGCGGTTCGGGGATCTCTTGGGGCACGACGATCTCATCGTTGCCCGCCTGCGCGCTGGTCTTGGGCTTGGGCGCGGTCTCCGGAGGAAGCGGCGGTGGGTCGGCGACCCCCTCCCCATCTTCGGGATCAGCGGTGGGCGCGGGCTGAGCCCCTTCCCCAAGCTGCACCGGTAGCCCCGCCCCGCCGAGGCGTCGCACCCGGGCATCGGTGGCGAGCTCAAAGGCGGTCTCCGGCACGCGGAAATCACCCATGTGCGCCAGGAAATAGGCCTCCACCCCGGCGTAGTCCTGCTTCTCGTAGAGCCCCCGCAGCTCCTCATCGAAGCGGGAGGAGCTGCCGCGAAGGGCCAGCACCAGCACGAGCAGGAGGATCGTGACGCCGAGCCCGATCAAGAGCGGCCGGCGACGCGCGGGATCTTCGAGCATCTCGGAGAGGGCCGAGAGACGCTCGGTGAGCGGTCCCGAAGGTGCCCCCATCGAAGTCTTGGAGCGGTGGGTGACCGAGCCTTTGGGGCGCACTTCGTCGCGTACCCGGTCGACCGATTCCTGGGACAGCGGGGCGGAGTCGGCGCTGATCGGCCAAGCCGCGGCCGAGTCGGGCTTGAGCTCGCTGGTCTCGGGCTCTTCGCGGGGAGCGATGGCCGCCAAGTAGTCGGCGGGCGCGTTCTGAGTGACCTCGCCGATCGACTCGAGGATGTCGGCCTCATTGGGCGGGGGCGCGCTCAAGGCCAAGGCGCCCGTGGGCTCTTCGCTGGCCGGATCGTGGGTGTCCTCCAGCTCCGACGCCGCGCTGGCGGCCAAGGACAAGAGGCTCGGCGCGCGCGGCGCGTTGCTGGCGCGCTTGGATCCCGGATCGGTGCCGAGGCTCGGGATCGAACGCCGCGAGCTGGGGTCCGTAGTCGCTCCAGGGATCGAGCGACGGCTGGCCGGATCCGGCACCGCGCCGGGGATCGAGCGGCGGCCGGCTGGATCCATCACCACACCAGGGATCGAGCGCCGCGGCACGGATTCATGCACCGCGGTCTTCGGCTCGCCGGGCGCGCCGGCCACCGAGCCGGGCCCGGTGATGGCGGTGCGCTCGGCGTCGGGCTCGTTCAGCTTGGAGCTATTGGTGCGCCCGACCTGGAAAGATCCGGGCTTGAAGTTGCTGGAGACCATCTGAGCCAGCGCCGCTTGCGCCTCGGCCGAGCCTGGAATTGCCGACAAAACCTCGCGGATGGCCGCCGCCATCACTACCGCAGAATCAAAGCGCTCAGCCGGATCCTTGTTCAAGGCCCGCTGCACGACCTTGGAGAGGGCCAGCGGAAAGCCCAGGATCATGTCGGTGAGCAGCCGCGGCTCACGCTCACGGATAGCGTCGAGCGAGCCTTGGGCGTCCTCCGCGCCAAACAGCGGCGTCAGCGTGGCGCACTCGTGCAGCACCACCCCGAGCGAGAAGACGTCGCTCCTCGCGTCCGCCATGCCGTCGGCGACCTGCTCGGGCGACAAGTAGCTGGGCTTGCCCCGCAGCGGGATGGGCCGCTCGCCGGGGACCGGATCGTTGGCCGGCACGCCGAGGTCGCTCAGCACCACGCGGCCGCTGGGATCGATCAAGATGTCGTGGGGCGAGACGTGCCGATGGATCAGCCGGATGGAGAGACCATCCAGGTTGGCGGAGGTGAGCCCATGCGCCAAGGCATCCGCCACCGACACCCCGATGTGCGCGACGATGGCCGCCGAAAGCGGGGTCCGCTTGACCGCCAGCCGGGGAAGCAGCGCGGCCAGCGAGGGGCCGTGGATGAGCTCGCCGGCGACGAAGAAGCCCTTCTCGCTCGGGCCGTACTCGTGGATGCGGACGAGATTGGGGTGCGCGAGGCCCTGGGCCGCCTCCAGCTCGTGGTTGAAGCTGGCCAGCGGGTTGTGGGTGGAGTCGCGGACGATCTTGAGCGCGACGACCGAGTTGTCCTCGGACTTACGGGCGGTCCAAACCTCCGTGCCGCTCGACGCGCCGAGGCGCTGCTCCAGCGCATACGGGCCTACGAAGGACACCTTGCGTTCGGGAGCGGCCATGGACGCTCATCTTGGCACGACCGCCAGGGGCCCGCTACATTCCGAGCTTGAGCTCATCGACCAGCGTCTCTAGGCCGAGTGCGAGGTTGAGCGCCCAGGACGCCTCCAGCATCTGAAAATCCCGCTTTCCCCGCGCCAAAACCGCGAAGGACCGCTCGATGGCCGCCGGGTCGAAGAAGCCGGAGCGCGCCAGGGCCGACGCCGAGAGCCGGTCCCGCACGTACTCCGGCACCACCGGCCCAAAGAGCCAGCTGACGATCGGCGCGATGAAGGCCCGCTTCTGCCGCAGCCGCAGGCGCTCGGGAATGCGGCCCTGCATGGCCTCGCGGAGGAGCAACTTCTCCTGCGATCGTCGCAGCAAGAGCTCGGGCGGCGTGCGGGCGCTCAGCTCCACCAGCCGATGATCCAAGAAGGGAACGCGCACCTCCACCGAATGCGCCATGCTGAGGCGATCGCCGAGGGCCAGCACCCAGCCGTCAAGGCGGCTCGCCTGCTCGAAGGCCAGATCGCGCTGCAGGGGCAGCGTCAAAGCCGCGGCGTCGAAGTGCGGCGGGCGCTCGGGGAGCCGCTCGATCCCCTCGGCCAGGCCCGCGCGAACCTCCGGCAAGAGCGTCCCGCGCACCGCGTCCGAGAGGAGCCACCACTGCTCTACCCACGGGGGCACGAGCCCATAGCGCTCGAGCAGCGCGGGCTCGCTCTTCCACCACTGCCCGATACGGCGGGCCAGCTCGGGCTGACGCCGCTTGAGCGCCACCGCCACCGCCAGCTTGCGCAGGAACATGGATCGCCCCAGAAAAGAGCGGCGGATCTGGCTCAGCTTGAAGACGCCGTAGCCGGCAAAGGTCTCGTCCGAGCCCTCGCCGGAGAGCACGACCTTGAGCCCGGCCTCCCGCACCGCGCGAGAGAGGCGATACAGACAGAAGGCGACGGTGTGCACCTGCGGCGCCTCCATGGCGCGGATGGTGCCGACATAGTCCGCCTCGGAGATCGCCTCCTGCGGAACCTCCCGATGCAGGCTGCCGATCGCTTGGGCAGCGAGGGTCGAATACTCGGACTCATCAAAGCCCCGGTCCTTGCCGGGGAAGGTCATGGCGAAGGTGTGGAGCTTGGAGGAGGAGAGCGCCGCCGCCCGGGCCGCTACGCTGACCGAGTCGAGCCCGCCCGAGAGGTAGCTGCCGACCTCGACGTCGGCGATCAGGTGATCCCTCACGACCTGATCGAAGAGCCCCCGCAGCTCCTCGCGCCGCTCGCCCAGCGATCGCGCGGGGACCAGCGCGCCTGGGCCCGTTGGTGGGGTCCAGCCGGCATAAGGAGGCTGAAAGTAGCGCCGGGGCGAGAGCTCCCTGAAGCGCTCCGGCTCGAGCATCAGCCAGTGCGCGGGCGGCAACGCAGATACGCCGCGGAACATCGTGCGCGGCGGCATGGGATATCCGGTCGAGCTCACGTCGCGCAGCGCCGCCGGATCGATCCGCCGTGGCACCTGCCCGCTGGCCAGGAGCGCCTTGGCCTCCGACGCGAACAAGAACAACCGGCGGTCCTCGCTGTAGGCGTAGTGCAGCGGCTTGATCCCCATCCGATCGCGGGCCAAGAACAAGCGCCGCGCGCCCTGATCGAAGATCGCGAAGGCGAACATCCCGGTCAGCCGCGCGACCATCTCGGGCCCAAAATCCTCGAACAAATGGGGCAAGATCTCCGAGTCGGAGCTGTTGGTCAGGCGGTGCCCCCCGGCCAGGAGACGCTGCCGATGCTCCCGGTAGTCATAGAGCTCGCCGTTGAGCACCGCGACCAGGCGGCCGTCCTCGCTCTCGATCGGCATGCGCCCGCCGGCCACGTCGATGATCGCCAGCCGCGTCGAGCCGAGACCTGCGTAGGGATCGATGAACTGCCCTCGCCCATCGGGTCCGCGGTGAGCCAGCGCCTCCAGCATGCGCTGAACGAGCGCGGCGCCCTCCTCGGGGTTCAGGCCCTCGGGCGCGTAGTAGCCAGCAATGCCGCACATCTCACTGCCACCGTTTGGGTCGCGCCAGGAGCCGCGGCGCGTTGGTCGCTTGGCAGAAGGCCTCAAAGGCCGGGCGCGGCACGCCTCGGTATTCGAGGGCCTCCAGGCGCTCGGCCAGCGGCACATCCGTGCGCAGGGTGGCGAGGCGCCGGTACAGCGCGGCCTCCTCGCGCATCGACTCCAAGGTCGCGGAGAGGCGCTCCGCCCCGCGCAGCTTGGGCGTCCAGCGCGACGGATCGCCCGGGATCTGCTCGAGGTGGGGATAGACGGCTAGGAGCGCGCCCGCTGTTTTCGCCCCAAAACCAGGCACTCCGGGGATGCCGTCGGAGGTGTCGCCGACCAGCGCCAGATAGTCCGGGATGCTGGCCGGGGCCACGCCGAACTTCTCCCGCACCGCGGCCTCGTCGATCACCTTGTCGCGCAGCCGATCGACGCCCACCACGTGCGTACCGCTCACGCACTGCCCTAGATCCTTGTCCGGCGTGAGGAGGCGGACCTGCTCCACTTGATCGCGCCACTTGAAGGCGGCCGTCGCCAGCGCATCGTCGGCCTCGAACTCCTTCATCGACCACACCACGATCCCGAGCGAGCGCACCGCCTCCTCGGCCAGATCGAACTGCGCCCGCAGCTCCGGCGGCACGCCCTCATCGGTCTTGTAGCCGTCGAAGAGGTCGTTTCTGAAGCAGCGGATCGGGTTGTCGAAGGCCACCGCCAAGTGCGTGGGCGCCTCATCCTTGTCGTCGAGCAGGGCCAGCATCGCGCTGGCGATCCCCACGCTGGCCTTGAGGTCCTCCCCCTTGGGCCCGAGGTGCGGGGGCCGCTGCGCGAAGTGGGCGCGATAGAGCTCGAAGGTGCCGTCGACGACGTGTAGCCGCATGATCACGCAGGCCCAGACGCGTAAAGCGCAAAGAGGAGCTGGGCCCCAAAGTACAGCGGATGGCCGAAGGCCTTGTTCACGAAGGAGGAGACCACGAAGCGCTCTCGAGCGACGCCCAGATCCGAGAAGTAGAACATCACGGCCCCGAGGAGGATCCGTCGATCAGCTCCCGCGAAGGTCGCCGCGACCGCCGCCGCGACCATGGCCGAGATGACCGCGATGTAGGCCACGACCGGGATCCGGAGCCGCCCGGCCTTGGGCCACAGCCAGCGCAGCACGACCGCCGCCGGGACCGTCAAAACCAGCAGCGCAAGCCAGCCTGCGCCCGCGTCCACCCCTCGCGCCAGAAAGGACACCAGATAGGCCACGTGCCCGAGCAGGAAGGACACCAGGCCGGCGAGGAAGAAGCGCTTGTCCTCCTTGGGGATCAGGAGGACGTCGCCGATCGCCGCCAGCACCAAGCCCACGACCACGATGGTGCCCGGCTTGGTCTCGAGGGCCCCTCCCGCCAGCGCGGTCAGGACGAAACCCAGCGCCGCCACCGGCTTGGTGGCCCAGACGAGGGGGCGGCTCTTCTTGGCTTCGGCGAGGATCAGACCGACAGCGCCGATCGCGGTGAGGACAGCGAAGGGCGCGGCGGTCACGCGGCGAGTCTACCGCGGATCAGTTGACGGTGAGCGACCAGGAGGTGAGCGAGCCGGTGTCGCTGCGCGCGGTGTCTTCCACCCGGAGCGTCCACCGACCGTTGAGCACGCCGCCCGAGAGCGCCGTGACATCGGTGTTGGTGATCGTCAGGTTGTCGAAGGAGCCGCCCGCGCGGTCGTGGAGGATGCGCTCGCTGCCATTGGGAGCCACGAGGCGAACCCGCAGATCGCCCCGGTAGGTGTGGGTGATGCCGACCGAGACGGTGATCGTGCGGCCGGTGCCGGTGATCCCCGAGACGTTGATGCTATTGGAGACGCCCGTGGTCGAGTTGTCCGGGATGGAGGCCGGCAGGCCCGTCGCGCTGAAGGTCCGAGCCTGGGGACGGGTCGCGTCGGCCAAGCACTGGGTGAGCGCCGGGGTCTGGTTCCAGCCGCAGAGGCCGCTCGACTGCACCGCGCAGCTGGCCGACTGATAGCAGGCGTACTCGGGCCGAACCTCGCAGGTGGTGGTCACCGAGCTGTTGGCGCAGACCTGGCCGCTGCAGCCGGTGGCGGCGCAGCTATGGGCCGCGAAGTTGTCGACGACCAGCTGGGAGGCGCCGAAGGCCTGCACGTGGAAGGTGCCCTGGAAGACGTACTCACCCGCGTCGCGCGCGTCGAAGGCCGGGGTGCAGCTGTCCTGGTAGTTGCACTCGTTGCCCGAGCAACCAAAGCCCGTGCCGGCCGCGTTGGAAAGGCTGATGCCCTCGATGGAGAAGCTCGCGCTGCAGCGATTGCAGCAGGGATTGGAGGCGCTGCAGCCGATCTTGGTGCACACCGCGGTGCTCAAGGTCGGGGTCGCCTCGACCTCGATCGAGCGCCCGTCGAAGGCGGCCGGGTTGGCCAGCAGGCTAGCGATCGTCACCGGCTGATACTGGCTCGGGATGGGCTGGCAGGAGTTGAAGCAGGGAGCGCGGATGCACTGCACCTGGACGCACTGCTCATTGGCGCCGCACTCCGAGTTGCTCGAGCAGCCGGCGGCGACCTCGATGCGATCGACCGCGAAGCCGAAGCCGGTCACCGAGCCGTCCGAGCTGATCTGAATGCGCAGCGAGTTGCCGCGGATCGCCGGGGTCGTCACGTCGCTGGAGCTGCCGGTGTACTCGTGGACCATGTTGCCTGCGGCGTCGAGGATGCGCACGAAGTCATAGCCGCGCTCGGTCTCGATGCGGCTGAAGTGCACGCGGATCTGCGTGGCGCCCGCGAAGCTCACCGGGTAGCTGCGATTGAGGTTGTTGGTGTAGGGGTGCGCCGACTCGATGCTCTGCTGGACGGGCTGGAAGACCACCGTGGAGCAAGCCCCAGTATGGGCCACCGCCGCGTTGGCGCAGGCGGCCGCGCAAGAGTTGGAGTAGGTCTGGCCGTCGGCGCCGCAGACCGGGTTGTAGACCGCGGGGCAGACGCAGGCGCGACGCTCGAAGACGTGGGCACGGACGCCCCAGCCGGTCACGGAGCCGTCGCTGGTAAAGCGGATGTCCACGCTCGCGCCGGGGACGACCAGCTCTTCGCCGGTCTTGGTGCCGCTGTGCCGGGTGACGTTGTCGCCCGTGGCGTTGGTGATCACGAGGACGTCGTAGTCCTCTTCGGTCTCGAAGCGCTCGAAGACGACGCGCATCTCGGTGGTGCCGGCGGCGCCGTTGACCGTCCAGCGCGTGCTCACGTTGTTCGCATAGGGATGCGCCGTGTCGATGACGCGGACCTCATTCCAGCCGTCGGTGGAGGCGGGCTGAGAGACCGCGTCGTAGCGATCGATCCCTTCCTTCTCCGAGGAACTCTCGAGCTTGGGCTTTTCCACACCCTCACCACACGCAGCGACCAGAGCGAGAGAGACCGCAGATAGCGCGCTAAGTCCCCAGAACCGAATGACTTTCATGAAAACCTGTCCTCCGAGAAACGATCGAAATCGGCGCCCATAATGGAAGTTGATCCCCCGAAGTCAACCACTTGTGATGACATCCCGCGTCAATGTGCCGCCGCGTCGGATTCCGAACGGCGGGTCGCGAGGCGGATTCAGTTTGCAAACCGAGCCCTTCTCCGCGCTTCATCACCCGCGATGAGCGACCACTACTACCACGGGGCGGATCTCGGGAAGTTCTCCGAGATCGGCCAAGCGGCGCCCGAGTTGGCGAAGAAGTTCTTCGATTGGTACGGCGCCGTCTTCGCCGATGGGGCGCTGAGCGCGCGGGAAAAATCCCTGATCGCGCTGGCGGTGGCCCACGCGATCCAGTGCCCCTACTGCATCGACGCTTACTCGACCGACGCCCTCTCTAAGGGTTCCGATCTCGAACAGATGACCGAGGCCGTGCACGTCGCAGCGGCGATCCGCGGTGGGGCCTCGCTGGTCCATGGGATCCAGATGCGCAACCACGTCGACAAGATCTCGATGCGATGAACGAACGCCTCAGTTTGCTGGGCCAAAAGCACCCCTTGGCCTCCGCCCTCGCCCAGCGGGCGCGCCTGGCTGAGGTCCCGCTCCAGCGCGAGTTTGAGCAGTGCCTCCGCGCGGCCGAGCTGTTCCCGCTCCAGCCCACGGCGCTCGAGATCCTCCAGCTCAACGTGGGCCGCATGTGCAACCAGACTTGCAAACACTGCCACGTCGACGCGGGGCCCGATCGGCGGGAGGTGATGAGCCGCGCCACGATGGAGCTGTGTCTGCGTGCGCTCGACCGGATCGGCGCGGTGACCGTCGACATCACCGGCGGGGCCCCCGAGCTCAACCCCGACTTCGAGTGGCTGGTCCAAGAGGTGCGGGCCCGCGGCCGCCACGTCATCGACCGCTGTAACCTCACCATCCTGGAGACGCCCACCCACCGCCACCTCCCGGCATTCTTCCGGGATCACCAGGTCGAGGTGGTCGCGTCCTTGCCCCACTACCGGGAGAGCAGCACCGACGCGCAGCGGGGCGAGGGGGTCTTTGCTCGCTCGATCCAGGCGCTCCGGGCCTTGAACGAGGTCGGCTACGGGCGGGTCCCCGAGCTGCGCCTCGTGCTGGTGACAAATCCTGTCGGCGCCTTCCTCCCCGCGGCCCAGGCCAGCCTGGAGCGGGAGTGGAAGCGGGAGCTCGAGCGGCTCCATGGCGTGCGCTTTGATGCGCTCTACTGCCTGACCAACATGCCGATCAGCCGCTACCTCGACTGGCTGGACCACAGCAAAAACCTCGAGCGCTACCTCGAGGCCCTCCTCTCCGCGTTCAACCCGCAGGCGGCGGCAGGCGTGATGTGCCGAAATACGCTCTCGGTGGGCTGGGACGGTGCGCTCTACGACTGCGACTTCAACCAGATGCTGGAGCTGCCGGTCCACGGAGCGCCCGCGCACATCCGGGACTTTGATCCCATCGCGCTGGCCCAGCGAGACGTCGTCACGGGGCGCCACTGCTTTGGCTGTACGGCTGGCGCAGGTTCGAGCTGCGGGGGCGCCGTCGTCTGAGCTCCGGCGCCAAGGTGTGCTGAGCGACGCAATTCGCTTCACCCTAGTGCCAAAAAACGCGCACTTTCTGACCGTTCAATGCGGTTTCCACATCACCCAGCCCTGGCACAGACGTTGATCTATCAAAAACGTCATGGGAACCGTCGTTCGTCCGCCGAGCGTTCCGGTTGGAATTTGGTCGGCCGCGTCGGCGCTGGACTCCAAGGTCTCGGAGGGTCCCGTCGAGCCCCGCGACCGCAGCACCTACTTCGGAATCCAAGAATCCTGGGCGCAACTCAGCAAGCAAGAGCAGCTCTTGGCGTGGGAGGAGCTCTCGGATCTCGGCTATTACGCGCTGGCGGACGGCGTGGGCCACGGCCTCCCTTTTGACTGGTACCTCGAGGCCCGTCGCTCGGAAGACTACGACCAGACGGAGGCGGAGCTGTGGCGGTGGCTCCGGGACGGCTCGTCCTAGGACTGAGCCTCAGGAACGACGGAGCGACGGAACGACGACACGACGGAGCGACGGAACCGAGTGGCTTAGCATCGTCGGGCGATGAGGACGCCTTCCCTGATTGGCACGGCCGCGGTTTCAAAGCGTTCGTCTTGCGCGAGCGTCCGATTGAAGCGATCCATAGCGTCGCGATCGGGGCGACCCGGCTCGTCGTCGATCCACCAACTCCCCGCGCCGAGCACATTGTCGGCGACCAAGAGGCCCCCGGGCGCGATCGCCCCCGCGAGCAGGCGCAGGTAGTCGGGGTACTCGGTCTTCACCGCGTCGATGAACACGAAGTCGAGCGGCGCGAGCCGGACGAGCAGCGACTCGAGCACGGTCAAAGCCGCGCCCTCCACCACCTCCACCCGCGCGCTGAGCCCTCCCTGCTCAAAGTGCGCTCGCGCGAAGGCCGCGTGCTTCGGCGAGAGCTCGATCGTCGT
>Ga0154020_10003224_pt1 | contig 19712 bp, 10 predicted proteins | sample Klosneuvirus_201_FD_109709 | JGI IMG/M metagenome (GOLD analysis project Ga0154020, IMG submission 109709) | Active sludge microbial communities from wastewater, Klosterneuburg, Austria - Klosneuvirus_20160825_MG | ecosystem: Engineered > WWTP > Aerobic digester > Activated sludge | place... | reverse complement strand
TGCTCCACTCTTCCTTTTCACAGACCACGGTACGGATAGGGCTTACCGCGACTCCGGACTACCGCGACGATCGGGTTCTGTGTCGGTTCTTCCCCGATCTCATTCACGAGATCACGCTCGATGAAGCCGTCACACTCGGCCTGCTGGCACCGCTGCGAATGTGGTGTGCAGAGATCGATGCCCAGGGTTCGCGAGTGCACGTTGTCTCAGGAGATTACGATGAAGCCGAACTGGGCCGAGTGATGACCGCCGCGCCCTTTTTGCGCGCCGTGGAGTGGTTCCGTTACCACCCCCAGAATGCCCTGATTCCAGCACTCATCACCTGTGTCACGCGGCAACAGGCGCACGATCTACACGGCTATTTGCAGAAGCATCGTCCGAAAGGAACTCCGTCGCCTGGCCTCGTTCTCGGAGACACTCCGAGCCGAGAACGGGAGGCGGTTCTGGCCGCTTTCGAGCGCGGGAAGCTCGATACGCTGTTGCAAGTGGGTGTGCTCACAGAGGGATGGAACAGTCCGCGCTGCAAGCTGCTGCTGGATCTGGCCCCTTCCATGTCACGGGTACGTGCCACGCAGAAGTTCTTTCGCGTGCTGACCAAGCGAGAGGATGCGGAGGCGCGTATTTATCTCTTGCTTCCCAAAGGACTCCCAGCGCTGCCCATCTTGCCAACGGAGCTGTTTGGGTCATCCTGCCAGCAGGTGAACGCGGGAGAGCTGATCGGGAAGCGCTTGCGGACCTCTGCTTCGGGTCTGGCGCCGATCGAGACCCACAAGGACTGTCCGATCGCAGGGGTATCGCTCAAACAGCGGATTCTCTATACGGGTCGATTTTCAGCCTCGCTACTGTCCCGAAATCGTCCCGATCATATTCGTGCGGTCTTGCGGACAAACAGAGCGTTTGATCCTGCTCGACCCTGTTCTCATCTCCGCTTCTTGGGAGTCGTATTCTCTCATCCGGTGTTCACTGGTCGCGGCGAAGCTCTCTTACGCTGGTATGGTGTGCCTGCCACCAGCGCGGGCTACCTGGCGTTCCTTTCCTCTGTCTGGCCCGAGGTTGCCGCCACCTGGCTGCTCCAACAAAGAGATGGTGTCTCAGCTTGGATGTGCCGTCACTGTCGAGCTGATGTCCGGCATCTAAAAGCCAAGTCCGTAGCGGTTCACAGAGCCCCCCATCTTCCACTTTGCATGACCCGCGATGAAGCCTGGATCGAAGGCTTTCTGGCGATTGGGGGACACCTTGAAATGCCATCGGAGCAGCCACTGCAGGTGCTCCTTGACAAAGAGGATGCAAAGATCTTGGATGAGGAGATCTCCCGTTTGAAGAAACGGACGGCACGCCTGGTGCGCAAATATTTTGGGCTGAGGGAGAGGCTGGAGTACACCTATGAAGAGCTGGGCTGCGAGGAGAACATTTCCAGAGAACGGGTCCGCGGAGTGATCAAGACCGGACTCATTCATCTGCATCGGTGGCTCAAGTGGGAACCGGGCGTGGGCCTCGTCCGCCGAGACTCTTTCCCCTCGCACCTCTTTCGTGCGCGGTAGCTCGGATTGGGCTGCGAGACAGAGTCCCGCCCTTTCAATCGCTTGACCCTCCGCAATTGCTCGTCGTAACCTCGCGGCCTTCTTGTGGACAGGTCGCGCCGATGACCGATGATGTGCTCGATACGATTCTTACGATCCAATTTGCCGTCGCCTGGGCAGGCGAAGGTCGCTGTTCGCCGCGGCGGCTCGGGTTCTGGGACACGGATCTGGTCGATGAAGCGGGTGGCGGTGACTTCTTTGCTCGGCTGCTTCCACAGACGCACGCGTGGGCATCGCTGGAAGCGGTGCGTGAGGCGGGCCGACGGGTCGATGCCCGAGCGCGCGCCAAGATGGCAGACCCCGACAAGTTACGGACGATCTTCTTCCTGGGCTTCGAGCTGGACGAGCAGCTCGCCGACCGAATCACTCAGCTCAAGCAGGGGCGCAAGGCACCGACGGACTGTTTGTCTCTTCCGATCCGCCTGGCGGATGACTTCAATAAAGAGTCATTTTCCGCGGCGGTTCACGTTCCGAGCGTGTCCTTCACGGTGGTTCCCGGCGGTCGTCAGCTCAAGGGCAGCGTGCCGGATGGCTCGGTCACCATGGTGCGGAACTTGGCGGGGGCGCTGATTCCCCTGACCGACCAGTATCCGCTGCCGTTCTACAAGGTGGAGGGCTGAGTCGGGTGTCTGCAGCAGTGGCAGAAGCGACGGTGGTACACACTCGCATCCTTCGCCTGGCGCTGGGGATGGAGGAATCGCGTTCGTATTGGGAGCACGTTGATCTGACGATTTCTCCCGCACGGCGTGCGCTGGCCGCGTTTGAGGAGCGCTGGTTTGGAGCCAAGAGTCTGTCCTGGGTGCGGGTGCTGATCTCGAACTTCGTCGGGCGGTTCGATCCATTTCCGGAGTCGGTGGCAGTGCTCAAGCGCTGGTCTGCGATGGATGCCACGACGCGCCAGAATCTGTGTCACTTCCACTTGCAGGTTTCTGATCCGATGTATCGCCGGTTTACGGGAAAGTTCCTGGTGGAAAGATGGGAGCAGCCGGCTCCAAGGGTGGACAGAGACATCACGCTGCGCTGGCTTCGGAGTGAGTATCCGGACCGCTGGTCTGATGCAACGTATGTGCAGTTTGCCAGCAAGTTGCTGTCCGCAGCGTCGGAAGCGGGGCTTATCTCTGGCAAGCGCGATCCGCGTACTCTGCTACTTCCCAAGGTCACGGATCTGGCGCTGGGATACTGGTTGCATCTTCTCCGCGGCATCACGTTCGAAGGAACACTGACCGACAATCCCTACTTTGCTTCGGTCGGGCTGCGCGATGGCTTTCTGGATCAGCGACTGCGGGCCTTGCCGGGCGTTGCTTTTCGTCGAATGGGACACCTCATAGAGTTTGACTGGACCGCTCCGAGCCTTGCTGCTTGGGCCGAGACCGCTAGATGACCGAGCCTCTGTTTCAACACGGATCTTTGGACGAAGCTGTCGCTGCGCTGCGTCGAGATCTGCTGGCCGAAAGTGGGCCACAGATCAGCACCATGCGGAACTACCGCTTCGCGATCCTGCCCTACCGACCCAAAGATGAGTTCAAGCTGCGTCAGCTTCTGCGGCGACTCACCGATGAGCTACGTGCTGCCGGTTGGGGAGTCCTTCCGATCTCGCTGCAGAAGCTTCTCCTCGATCGGATTCGCGCGACCGGGCAAGAGAACATCGACGCGCTGATCGCCCGTGAGCGCCGTCTGTTCGACAAGGATCCAGAGCGAGCACTGGCCCACTTGCGTGAAAGAATTGCGGCTCACATCGAGGGACCAGAGGGAATTGCTGCCGACGTAGCACGGCTGATCGATTGCTTCGCGAGCGAGTATCCCGACCGGGCCGATCAGACGCTGGTGCTGATTGGCAGAGCCGGTTCGCTGTATCCGTTCTTTCGTTCCTCTGCGCTGCTCAAACACATCGATGGCAAGACGCGAAACATTCCGGTCGTGCTGCTCTATCCCGGAGAGCGCAAAGACACCACGGCGCTTTCCTTTATGGGGGAGCTGGACTCCGACCGTGACTACCGACCCCGGATTTATCCATGATGCGGCATCCCCAACCAACCCGTGGACTATCAAGGTGAGCGTCCGATGAAAATCCGAGAGCTGTTCGTTGCCGACGTCACCCGCGACATTCCACCTGTCGTCTATTTTCACGAGCAGAGTCCTGCGAAGCTGCAAGCCGAGGTGAGCGAGTACATCATCACGGGAGGTTATGCAGCGGGTGATTCCCGAGCACAGCGGGTCAAGGCGGGCATTCATGAGCAGTTTGTCCACCTGCTAACTGGCATCCATCAGGAACTGGAAAAGCGTGGCGGACCCGAGCTTCCCGCGTCTTGGATCTCTGGCTTCTATGGATCTGGTAAGTCAAGCTTTGCCAAGCTGCTTGGGCTTGCACTGGACGGAGTTGCGCTTCCCGACGGAACTCCGCTTGCGACTGCACTGCTGAAACAGGACGACTCACCGCGCCGGCAAGAGCTCTGTGATGCGTGGGCGAAGCTCACACGCCGGGTCGATCCGATGGCGGTGGTGTTCGATATTGGCGGAGTTGCACGCGACGGTGAGCACATTCACTCTGCGGTGCTGCGACTACTTCAAGCGCGGCTGGGATACTGCAAAAAGAGTAACTTGGTTGCCGACTACGAGCTGCGCTTAGAGCGCGATGGCGAGTGGGAACGATTCCTGGTCACTGCAGAGAAGACGCTCGGCAAGCCATGGCAGATCGCGAAGGAAGAGGAACGCGCCGACGATCACTTTTCCTACGTACTGCACAAGATGGACTCCGATCAGTTTCGCGATCCGACAAGCTGGATCGATAGTCGCGCCGGATCGCGGTCGGGGGCTGGAACCAGCGTACGAGAAGTGGTGGATGCGATCGATGCGATGAGTCACATCCGCGCCGAACGCAAGACGCTGTTTGTCGTCGTCGATGAGGTCAGCCAGTACGTCCATCAAGACGAAGGCCGGATGCTCAAGCTGCAGTCCTTTGTTTCCGAGCTGGGGCAGAAGCTCAAAGGCCGGGTCTGGCTGCTCGCCACGGGTCAACAAAAGCTGGAGGATCAAGCCGAGACCAACAACCTTGGCAAGCTCAAGGATCGATTCCCAAACCAGCTGCGCGTGCACTTGGCGACCACCAACATTCGCGATGTCGTTCACAAAAGGCTGCTGCGGAAGAAGCCCGATCGCGAGCGGGTGCTGCGCGATTTGTTTCAAAAGCACCGTGGCGATCTGAAGCTGTACGGGTATCTTTGCGCGGACATCACAGAGGAAGACTTTGTCGAGGTCTATCCGATGCTGCCAGGTCATGTCGATCTGCTGATGCAGATCACGTCGAACCTGCGGACTCGATCGACCCGCGTACAAGGGGATGACCACGCGATTCGGGGACTCCTTCAGCTGTTGGGAGAGCTGTTCCGCGAACAAAAGCTCTCCGACCGCGAGGTTGGTTCTCTGGTGACGCTGGATGCGATCTTTGAAGTGCAGCACTCAGCGCTGGATGCCGATGTGCAGACCACACTGTCGCGCATCTTTGCGGATCCGCAGGTCCGTGATGATCTTTTGGCGCAGCGGGTTGCCAAGGTGGTGTCGCTGCTGGAGCTGATTCAGGAACAGACTCCAACCACTCCCGAGCTGATTGCGAGCTGTCTGTATGCTCAACTCGGGGAAGGGAATCGCGTCCCGGCTGTGACCGAAGCGCTGGAAAAGCTCCGCTCCCTGAGCCTTCTGTCCTATTCCGAAAAGCAGGGCTTCAAGATCCAGAGCTCTGCGGGCCAAGAGTGGCAGCGTGAACGCGATGACATCGGCGTTGCCCAGGAACAGATCAGCAAGCTGACCCAAGATGCGCTCAAGCACTTGATTGGATCGATGCAAGAGCGCCCGCGCTGGAAGGGTCGCACCTTTCCCTGGATGCTTTACTTTTCCGACGGTCGACAGTTTCACGATCTGAAGTTGCAAGACGTCCGTGAAGACTCTGCGGTGGTCGTGGACTTTCGCTTTCTTGGCAAGAAGGAGGAGCGCGCTTCGACGACCTGGGTGCCGCGCAGTGATCAGGACCTGCTCCGCAATCGGCTGATCTGGGTGGTCGGAGAATCCGGCGCGATTGAAGATGCAGGCAGGCAGCTCGCCCGCTCAGCGCGAATGCTGGAGCGCGTCCGACCGCGTCGGGAATCCCTGACCCGGGAAAAGCAGCGACTCTTGATAGAAGAGGAAGCGCGCTACGACGAGCTGGCCACGCGATTTCAGGCTGCGGTTGCGGAGGCGTTTTTGGAAGGGACTGCCTACTTCCGAGGACAGCAGCTCCGACCCCGCGACTCGGGCAGTACCTTTGGCAGTGCGCTGTCGGTGCTTGCGACCCAAACGCTGCCGGCGCTCTATCCGCACTTTGCCGAGCTTGCGATCTCTCCTGCCGAGCTGAATCAGCTTCTGGAAAAGGAGCTGACCGGACCGTCCAAGAAGTTTATGGAGGGCGGTCTGGGGATTCTGTCGCTCGACAGTGGCAAGTATGTTGCATCTTGTAGCGGCGTGTTTCCGACCCGCATCGCGCAAGAGATCGAACAACATGGCGGACTGTCGGGACAGACCTTGATTGCCACGTTTGTCAGTCCCCCGTACGGCTATGCGCCCGACTTGGTGAAGGCGTGCTGCGCTGGACTGTTGCGTGGCAAAAAGATCCGCATCCGGCCCGAGCAAGGCGACGATTACACCTCGTATCAAGACCCTGGCGTTCGTGACCTGTTTACAAGGGATCGCGAGTTCCGCCGTGCGGAGTTCTTCCCTGCCAGCGAAGGGGAGGTGACAAACCGTGATCGCATTGCGATTCGCAAGCTGTTCCAGACCTATCTGCAAGTCGATCTGGACCAAGATGATGAGCCGATCGCAGATGCAACGTTCTTGCACTTCCCAGCCTACCGAGATCGCTTGCGCGATCTGGAGCGGCGCTTTGATTCCCTACCCGGTCGGCCTCCGCTTCTGCCTGCGCTTCAAAAGCTCGGGCGTGCGCTGGAGGAGTGTTGCCGTTCACGGCTGGTGCAAAAGACCGTGGTCGAGGTCAAGCGCAACCTGGATGTCCTGCGCGACGGACTCCAGCAGCTCTCTGTTTGTCAGGCAGAGCTGAGCAAAGAATCGATCGATCTGGTCAGCGCTGCGGGCCGCGTGCGGGATCATGAGCTGGTGCAGCTTGGACATGTAGAGGAACTGGCGGATCTTCAAGCAGAGTCGGCGCTGATTGTGAATCACCTGCAGGCAGAGCGTCCGTGGCGCGAGGCGAACCTCTTGGCTCCCGCGGTGGAGCGTGTCCGAGCGCGCTATCGCGAGGTCCGCCGCACACTGCTGAACCGTCACAGCGCAGAGGCCGATGCCGCGCGTGGTCGCGTCAAGATGCGGCCCGGCTTTGCGCAGCTTGATCCAGACCTTGCACACTCGGTGCTACGACCGATTGCAGAGGCGCTAACCGATACCAGTGAAGATGCGCTGTTTCCATCGCTGATGGAGCTTCGTGATCGGTTCGCAAGTCGCATCGGCCCGGCAGAAGAGCTGGCCAATGATCGACTCGATGAAGCGCTCAGCCGCAAGACCGAAAAGCAGGTGCTGAAGATCGACGCGCAGCTGCGTGGTCGAGAAGTCGCAAGTCGCGATCAGCTTCACGCGATGTTCAAAGAACTGGAAGACCGCATTGGGCCTCTGCTCGATCAAGGCGCACGGGTTCGGATTGTGTGATGTATGTCGCTGACTCCTTCGGCCAAAAAGCTCTTAGCAGAGACGATTCGTGGGACGCAGCAGGACCCCGGCAAGGGACTGCGGGCGCGGCTCCTTGCCGACATCCATGCCGAGGCAGATCGGCGCTATCGGTTCTCGCTGCCACTGTCCGAGGCCAAGCTGGATGAAGCACACCGCAAGCGGCGGCAGCGCATCGAAGCGTGGCTGGATGAGCGCGCACGGGCGAGCAGAGCCAAGACCCCGCGTGAGCAGCAGGCGGTCAGGGACAGACTCCTTTTGCAGGCCGAAAAGGAAGCGGCGGCGACGCTGCTCAATCGACTGACGCTGCTTCGGCAGCTGGAAGCGCTGGGACTGTCGAAGCCGGCGGTGCTGACCGGGGGATGGAACAGCAAGGGCTATCGTGAGTTTCGCGACTGGGCACCGGCGCTGACGCAGAGCGGCGATGACACCGAAGGCTATGCGGCGCTACTCCAGCTTTTGTTTGATGAGCTGGCCCAGGATCTGCCAGGACTCTACGGCGAGGTCGGACTGGTCGCGCTGTTTCCGATTCCTGCCGCCACGCTGCGCGAGGTGGTGGAGAGACTGGACGATCCAGAGCTTGGCTCTGCGTGGACCGACGACACGACGCTCGGCTGGGTCTATCAGTACTGGAATGATCCCGACCGGGAAGCGCTGGATACCAAGATCACCGGGGGAGGCAAGATCGCGCCGCATGAGATCGCGCAAAAGACGCAGATGTTCACCGAGCGCTACATGGTCGAGTGGCTGCTGCAAAACAGCCTGGGACTGACCTGGCTGGCGATGTGCAAACGTCTCGGCGTGGTGGCCGATGCGGAAGCGGTGCTGCCGGTATTGGAAGCGCGGCGCTGCGAGTGGCGCGCCCAGCGCGACTCCGAGCAAGTCGCTGCCGATGCGCTGATGCCGATAGACGGGGAACTAGAAGAAAACTGGAAGTACTACGTGCCGCAGCCGATTCCGGATGATGCGGTGGCGCGGGCTCCTTCGGATGTGCGCGAGATCAAGATCCTCGATCCGGCCTGTGGCAGTGGACACTTTCTGGTGATTGCGTTCGGACTGTTGGCGGCGCTGTATCGCGAGGAAGCGCGACATCTGGGCCGCTCGATCTCGGCCAAGCAGATTGCCGATTCGATCCTGGAACACAACCTGTATGGCATCGACATCGATCCACGCGCGACGCAGATTGCAGCGGCGGCGCTGCTGCTGAAGGCCAAGCACTACGCCAAAGACGCGCGACCGAGGCGGGTCAACTTGGTGGCACCGGTGCTCCAGCTTGGGAATCTGCCTGCCGATGATCCGGCGGTGGTGCAGCTACGGCGCGAGCTTCGGCTGGACGCCGGAATTCCCGAAGATCTGACCCAGAAGATTCTGTCGTCCCTCGCAGGTGTCGATTATCTGGGCTCGCTGCTGAAGGTCGATCAAGCGATTGTTGATTCGATCAAGAAGGCCGAGGTGGAGATCGATCCGACGCGCGGTCAGGGCCACCTGTTTGAAGGATTCCAGCCGCAGCAAGTCAAGCTGACGGTGGGACAGGCCAAGGCGACGATTCTGGAACGGCTGGAGTCGTTCCTGGCCAAGCACGGCAAGTCGCACGATCTGGGACTCCGTCTCGATGGCGAACAGCTTGCCTCCGGAGTCCGTTTTGTGCGCATCGCCAAAGAGAACTCCTATGACCTCGTGGTCGGGAATCCTCCGTACCAAGGACTCAGCAAGACCGAGTCGTTTGGCTATGTGACCAAGCACTACGAAAAAGGCAAGGCCGACCTCTACGCCGCGTTTCTGGAGCGCGGCCTAGAGCTGGCCAAGCCAGGCGGAATCTCGGCCCTGCTGACCATGCGCGGCTGGATGTTCCTGGGCCAGTTTGCGGAGCTGCGAAAGCACCTGCTGCGGCACGCCGAGCTGCGACTACTCTGCGATGTCGATCGTGGCGCCTTTGAGGATGTTCCCGACGAAGTGCTCTCCACTGTGATTAGTATATTACGCAAATCGAATGATTCTTATTCGGCGATTGCACTGCAACCGACCAAACCAGAAGATCACTCGCGTGATGCTGGACGCACGGCCCGAAAGCGCGCTGCTGTCCTCGCCCAAGTCGGTCGCTACGAGTTCGATACGCGCAGCTTCGCAGTCATCGTAGGCGAGCCGCTGGTCTATTGGTGGAGTCAGGAGTTCCTACAGAAGTACGCGGCTGCACCGAAGCTGGGGGATGTTAGTCCCGCCAGATTTGGTTTGAACTCTGGCGATAACACTCGCTTCATACGAAAGCCGTGGGAACTGGAGTCAAGTGATGTCTATTCTCAGTTGCTAGAGCAACCACACGAAAGAATTCCTGGGACCAAATGGGTGCGGTATCTAAAGGGCGCGGCTGGTGCGAGGTGGTTTGACCCCTGTGACGATGCAATCGTTTGGTTAGGCAACGGTCTCGAAGTGAAGGTAATGGCGGAGTACTGGTACAGCAGCTATTCTCGTCAAATCCGAAACGAAAGAGTGTATTGGAATCCGGGCGTTTCCTTCTCTAAAATCGGTTCGGCCTTCGGGGGACGCGTGCATCGGTTCCGTTCAGTAATCGACAGTGCGGGATCATCTGTCTATCTCTCAGATTTGCCGCAAGGGGTTTGCCTTCTGAATTCCAGCTTCAGTCGTCAAATCATGGAATCACTCAATCCGACGATCAATTTTCAAGTAGGCGACGTGAATCGACTGCCGGTATTTCCGATTACGTCAGCGACGGAAATTTTCGCGGTGGTGGAGCGGGCCTTCTCTGAACACGAAGCAGCCCGCGAGACTTCGGTGGAGTTTAAGCAGCCCGGTCCCTCTGCTTGGAACGATGCGCAGGAGTGGGCGCAGCGGGCGGTGGATCGGGCAGAGGGGGAGCCGCTTCCGGAGTATGCGCCGGTCTATGATCCGCCGACTCCGGTGAGCTTTGTCTCGTTTGCGGTGGGCGTGGCGATGGGTCGCTTTGGTGCAAGCGGAGAGGGAATCCTTTCGGTCGCGCCACCTTCTGCGCTACCCAGCGGCATTCTGTTTCTGTCCACCGAGCCCGGTGACAGTCTGGATCAACCAGCGTGTGTGCCGATTCGGGCGGCTTGGGAATCCCACGGATCTTCCGTCGGTGACGGCGAGGATCTGCGCACCTATCTGCGCAAGTCGTTTTTCGACTACCACAAGAAGCTGTACGAAAGTCGCCCGATCTATGTTCCGCTGTCCTCGGCCAGAAAGAACTTTGTCGCGTGGGTGTCGATCCACCGCTGGCAAGAGGACACGCTCAGCGTGCTGCTGGCGGATCATCTGGTTCCGCTGAAGCGGCGACTCGAAGGCGAGCTGGAAGATCTGCGCACCGCGCGCGCCGCCGGTCCCAGCAAAGGCAAGGCCGAGCGACGCTTTGCCGAGGTCCAGAAGCTGCTGGAAGAGCTGTCGGACTTTTTGCACAAAGTCACGCTGCTTCAGGAACAGGGGCCGCCCCCACCCGACGAGAAGACTCCGCCGCGCGAGGTTGATGCGCGGTTTGTGATGGATCTGGATGATGGCGTGATGGTCAACGCGGCGGCGCTGTGGCCGCTGCTCGATCCGCAGTGGAAAGATCCCAAGAAGTGGTGGAAAGAGCTGGCGACCGCGCAGGGCAAAAAGGACTACGACTGGTCGCACCTGGCGGCCCGCTACTTTCCCAAGCGGGTGCTCAAGAAGTGTGAAAGTGATCCATCGCTTGCCGTTGCTCACAAGTGTTTCTGGGCGTTGCATCCGGCCAAGGCCTATGCCTGGGAGCTGCGCCTGCAAGACGAGATCGGACCGGATTTCCTGATCGAAGAGCCAGGGTCTGCGGTGGCCCGCGAGCGCTTTCTGCGCGAGCTGGAAAAAGCGGCAGAAGAGATCCGCAATAAAGAGCAAAAGCGCCGCGAAAAGAAACAAGCCAAAGAAGAAGAAAAGGAAGCAGGCGACGGCCCCCTCCTCAACCACCTAGAAGATCACGAAGGAGAGTCGGAGGATGAGTGACGCTGCATGCAATCCGATTGCCGAAGTACACCTGCTAGGTGTATCGTCAGCGCCATGATTCACAAGGTCGAGCTGACGCGCGAGGCGCAAAGAAATCTGCGCAAAGCTCCCGCCCCCATCGTGGGGAAGTTCCGCGCGTGGGTCGATGACGTCGAACACAGCGGACTGGAAGAGACGCGAAAGCGACCTGGCTATCACGACGAACCGCTACGGGGCGAGCGTGCCGGACAGCGCTCGATCCGGCTGAATCGTGCCTGGCGTGCAATCTACGAAATCACCAGCAGCGGTGAAGTGGCCATCGTCCAGGTGCAAGAGGTAAACAAACATGACTACTAAGAAGTCGAAGACCATGCGCTTTCTCGACTCGTTGGCGGGTGAGCCGTTGACCCTGGGCAGTCTGCTGTCGACCATTCGGGAGTGCGATGAGATTTCGCAGGCGGTGATGGCCAAGCGATTGGGAATCTCGAAGTCGCATCTGTGTGACATCGAGAAGGGACGCAAGAGCGTCAGCCTAGAGCGAGCGGCCCGCTTTGCCCGCGAGCTTGGATATGGCGAGGAGCAGTTCATCCGCTTGGCGCTACAGCAGTTGGTCGAGCTGGCGGGACTCAAGTTCCGTGTTGAACTGACGAGGCAGAAGCCGACCCGTCGTCCCAGTGCACCTTCCCACCGCAATCGGCTAAAGCGCGCCGCGTAACCAGAACGCTCGGACGGCAGCAGATCACAATGAGAGCAGCTATGGCAGACCAGCGCGCCCGAAATCTTAGCAAGCAGATGGAACGTGGGGGTGAGCCTGTGTTCATTGACCACAGGGCGTGGGTCCAGCCATGAGCGGGGCAGTCTCTGCGGCGCTGGAGCAGGAGATACTGGGTGAACTGCGACGGCAGGGCATTGTGGTTTGGCTCGATCGAGACAACTCCTATACGCGCTTTGTCGATGGCCTTGCGGCGCGCAGAGCGAGGGGTGATTTTCCCTTTCCGGTGATCGGTTTTCGCGGCAGTTTTTTGGAACTGTTGTTCGCGCTGGAGCCTTTCGGCAGCGGGATTGAAAAGCAGCCGCTGCTGATTCACATGCCGGGCTTTCATGAGGACTCGATTCGGCAGACTCCGGTGCTCGAGCTGTACGAGACTGGTGTCCGTTTCCGCAAAGCGCTCGATACTCTGATTCGCGAGACAGCGACGGCACGAATCCCGCCGACAGAGATTGAGTCCTTTGTGGCGACCCGGCCCGACTTAGAGAAGGCGGATGTCTGGCTGACGGCGGCTATCTCGCAGCGCACGATGGGACTCGGTCAAGTGCTGCATGAGGTCGGGCCGACCTTGCTGGTGGAAGCGCTGGCCGATCCAAAGTCGTCGCTTCATCAGCGGATGAGCGCGCCGCAGCCAACGCCGGAGGAGCTGCAGACGCTGCGGAACTACCTGCACAAGCTGACGGGAATGGATGACTCCTGGATTGACTGGAACAGCAGAGCCAGGGGACAGAGCGCGCGGGAGTCCCTTGTGGGACTGAATCAGGTGCTGCTGCCGCTGGCGGCCTGGATTCTGTGTGTCGAGTACGTGCATGATCTGCGGCGACCTCCGCATGATCCGCGTCTTGTGCCACTTACCAAGCTGTCTTCCCAGCTGGTGAAGGCCTGCTGTGATCTGGTCGCGCAGCTTCGGCACGATGCGGGCGACGCCTATGTCCGTTACGCCAGCGAGGTCGAGTGGTTCTTCGTAAGCGAGCTGGCGGCAATGACGCCGGACGACCTGGGACAGATCGATACCTTCCGTGAGGAGGAAAATCGCGTTCTGTCCGGGGCGGTGGAAGCACTGCGCAAAGGCGAGTGGTCGAAAGCAAAAGCATGGTGCGATGCGCGCCATGGCGAGCGATCCTTCTGGCTACAGCGTGAGCAGATCCGACGCTGGTCGTGGAGCCTTGTGGCAGAAGCGGCAGAGTTTGGCGAGACGCTGGCACGCCATCCGCGACCGCTCGGCGAGTCGCGCAATCTGGAGCAGGCCGCAGAGCGATATGCCAGCGGCGCCTTTGAGGTGGATCGGGCCCACCGTCGGTTTGAACAGAAGCGCTTGGCTCTTTTGGAGCCACGGCTGCCCCACTTCACCGCCCTGCAAGAGGTGATAAGTACGCTGCGCCGTGCCCACCGCAGCTGGGCGGACTCGCTCGCCAAAGATTTTGCGCGGCTGTGCAAAGAAGGCGGGTTTTTGCCGTCGGCGCATCTTCAGCAGCGCACGCTCTATGAACAAGTGGTACATCCGCTGACGCTGACCAGTGAAAAGGTCGCGGTGTTTCTTATCGATGCCTTCCGATACGAAATGGCGACCGAGCTTTTGGACGAGCTGAAGGCGCACGGCAGCAGTGTGGATCTGAAACCTCGTCTGGCCGAACTGCCGACGATTACGTCGGTCGGAATGAATGCGCTCAGTCCGGTCGCCCAGGGCGAACGGCTGACGGTGGCAGGGGTCTTCCAAGGATTCCGAACCGGCGAGTTTACGGTGCGCAAGCCGGAAGATCGGGCGCGTGCGATGGGCATGCGCAGCATCGGCAAGGCGGCACACCTACTGAAGCTGGCCGATGTCTGTGATGCGAGCACCGCGAGTCTGACTCGTGATGTCAAGCAGCACGCGATCCTCGTGGTTCATTCCAAGGAAATCGATGATGCGGGGGAAGCCAATGTGGGCTTGCCGACCTTCGATTCGACGCTGCGCCAGATCAAAGCGGCCTGGCATCACTTGCAGATTGCTGGGGTGAAGCACTTTGTCTTTACCGCGGATCACGGATTCCTCTTGCAAGATGAGACCACCGAAGTGCGCGCATTTGGCACTGCCCGCGACCCGCAGCGACGACACATTGTGGATGAATATCCCCGTGCAGAGTCGGGCATGGTTCCGGTCAAGCTGTCCGAGCTAGGATATGAAGCACTCTCCGGGTATCTTTTGTTACGCGAAGATACGGCGGTGTTTCGGACCGGCAATCCCGGCGCCAGCTTTGTGCATGGCGGCAACAGCCCCCAAGAGCGAATCATTCCGGTGCTGACGGTAACTCGCAAGCGCAGCGAACAGCCGGGCTATGCCGAATACGCGGTGGAGGTCGAGCCGAAGTCCGATGTGATGGGGCTGCACTGGCTGCGTCTGCGGGTTGGCTTTGCGAAGGACCGCACCACCAGCTTGGCCTTTGCCGCAGCCAAGTCGATTGATCTCACCCTGCGGGCTCCCGATCACGCTGGAATTCAGGTTGTGTGGAAGGAAATCGCCGGGGCGGGATCGCTCAAAGGGGGGCGCCTGCAGGTGCCTCTTGGTGAGGTCTGGACGGATGTATTTTTTGGCCTTACCGGTCCACAAGATGACCGAGTTCGCATCGAGATCTATCATGCGGACAACGTCGAGCGAGTCCAGGCTGCGACGCCAGAGCAGTGGTATTCGGTAAGCGGTCAGAGCGGTGCTACCACCGGCCAGGAGTCGCCGCAGAGTCCGGCTGCAGCGTCCTGGGCTGAGCACATCAGTGATGAAGGAATTCGCAAGGTCTTCCTTCATGTCGAAAAACACGCAGTCATCACAGAGACAGAGATCATCGGACTGCTCGGGTCACCGCGTGCGTTTCGGCGTTTCTCGGTGGAGTTTGACGAGTACCTGGCCAAGCTGCCGTTCAAGGTGCGAACCGAGACCGGTGAAGGCGGCAAGCGCTACGTGCGCGAAGGGAGCAGCGAGGGCAAGCGATGTTGAGTCAGCGAGACCGAGAACACATCTTTGAGCGGCTGCGATCTGGCGTGGTTCCCGAGCGCGGGCTGGAGGCCTTCGCGGTAGGAATCGAGCGGCAGCGGGCGGAGCTGGGCAGACTGCTCGACCTGGCGGCAGCGGGCGAAGGGGTCTTCAAGTTTCTGCGTGGCGGCTATGGCTGCGGCAAGACCTTCATGGCCAGGCTGGCGCTACTCGATGCCCAGGCGAAGGGGTTTGCAACGAGTTTTGTGGTCGTGTCAGACAACGATCTGCACTTTCACAAGTTCGATGATGTCTATCGCAAAGTGGTGCAAGAGCTAGGGACCAGCACCTGTCCACGCGGTGCGCTGTCTGACATCATCGATCGCTGGATCGCGAAAGTGGAGAGTGCGCTGATCGACGGTGGCGCGGATGAAAATGCCGCCGACTTTGATCAGAAAGTACAGAAACGGATCGCGGAAGACATCACCTCGCTCACTGGTGGGAAAGCCCCAGAGGATCTCAGCAGAGTGCTGCGCGAGGTGTTCACGCTCAAGCAAGCCGGCAAGGTCAGGGAGGCCGGAGCGCTGCTGTCTTGGCTGTCTGGAAGTGAGAATGTCAGCTCATCGGAAAAGCGCGCCGCCGGAATCAAGGGGGACATCACCAGCACGGACGCCTTGGCCTATTTGCAGGGAGTCCTCGAGGTCGTCAAGGCCGCCGGTTACAAAGGACTGGTGATTGTCATTGATGAAGCGGAGACGATCCTGCGGATGCGTGGCGATGTGCGTGGAAAGTCGCTCAATGGGATCCGCCAGATCATCGATGCCGCAGACCGCTACAGAGGTCTTCTGTGGGTGTTCACGGGAACGCCAGAGTTCTTTGATACTCGACGAGGAGTCGCTGGTCTGACGCCGCTGCATGACCGCATCCAATTCTTAAGTGAGGGCGGACTTGTCACGATGAGGCAGCCGCAGCTTGAGCTAAGGCCGTTCGATCGGGAACGGCTCAAGGATGTGGGCCTGAGGCTGCGCCAGCTCTATCCCATGGGGGACCCCAACATCGTTGCCCAAAAGGTCACGCCAGAGCGGATTGTTTCGATGGTGGATGAGGTCACAAGGGGCTTCCGTGGCGATGTGGGAGTCATTCCCAGGCAGTTCTTGCGGAGACTGGTGAACCTGTTTGACACCGTCGCAGAAAACCCAGAAGCCACACTGCCAGAGCCGGAAACAACCGTGGAAGAGCAGCGTGCGTCCCAAGGGAAAAAGCCCTACGAGTACGAGCCGGAGCCGGATGATGACAACGGCTACGTAGCGACTGCGGTGGAGTTCTAGCGCGTGTCTGCCTTTGCTCGCTTTCCGGCTCGACTTCAGGAAGCGATTGTGGCTCGCCTGGGCTGGACTTCTCTGCGGCCCGTGCAGGAGCTAGCAGGCGAGGCGATCCTCGACGGCAAGAATGTGGTCGTTCTGGCCCCAACGGCCGGTGGCAAGACCGAAGCCTCTATGTTTCCGGCGCTGGCTGGACTGGTGGAGCGGGAGCCTCTTGGTGTTGGGGTGATTTACGTCGCACCGATCAAAGCACTGCTGAACAACCAAGAGGATCGACTGGGAACGTATGCAGAGATGGTTGGACTGCGGCGCTTTGTCTGGCACGGCGATGTGAGCGATATCGACAAGCGCAAGTTCGTCAAGGAGCCGTCCGAAATCCTGATGACGACTCCAGAGTCGTTGGAGGTCATGCTGATCTCGCCGCGTCTACCGGCGGAGCGGCTGTTTCAAGATCTGCGCTTGGTGGTGATCGACGAAGTGCATGCGCTCGCTGGCACTGATCGTGGAGCGCACTTGATGTCGGTCCTAGAGCGTCTGGCACCGCTCAGTCAAAACGACGTCCAACGTGTGGGCCTGTCGGCCACGGTTGGGAATCCTGACGAGATCCTGCGATGGCTCAAGGGGTCGTCCCGGCGCGAAGGAGTAGTCGTCGATCCGCCGAAGCTTCCCGCCAAAAGACAGTTGGCGGTTGGTCTCTATGAACACGTCGCCGCGCTTGCTGATGATGCAGCCCACCGGGCGGCAGGGAAGAAGAGTTTGTTCTTCTGTCAATCACGCTCGCTCACAGAGTCGGTGTCCGAGCGAATGCGGGGGCGCGCTGTCGATGTGTTTGTTCACCACAGCTCGGTGTCCCTAGAAGAACGGAAAGCGGCGGAAGAGCGCTTTGCCAGTGGCACCAATGCCTGCATCGTCTGTACTTCGACACTTGAGCTGGGAATCGATGTCGGTGATCTCGATGCGGTCTTCCAAGCGAACGCACCATCTAGCGTGTCATCCTTTCTGCAGCGGATGGGCCGAACCGGAAGGCGCTCTGGCACGACCGCGAACACCACGTTCTTTTGCGAAGAGGGTGACGCCGTTTTGCAAGCGGTGGCGCTGATTGAGCTGGCTCGCGTGGGATGGGTCGAGCGGGTGATGAAGCAGGATCGCTGCTGGCCTGTGCTGGTTCATCAGCTGCTGGCGCTGACTCTCCAGTTTGGCGCGATCAGCGCAGAGCGGTGTTGGGAGACGCTGGCGCGGGTGCCAGACTTTGCGGCGATCGAGAGAGCAGAGTTCGATGCGGTCGTCGCACATATGAAAGCAGAGGACTTCCTGTTCGAGTCCGCTGGACTCCTGTCGATGGGCCAGAAGGCCGAGCGCGTGTTCGGCAAGAAGAACTTCATCGAGCTGTACGCGGTGTTTTCGTCACCCGTCCTGTATCGGGTGTTGACACAAGCTGGTCGCGATCTTGGTTCCCTAGAGCAGAATTTCGTCGATCGATTGGTGGAACAGATGAGCTCGTTCCTGCTTGGGGGCCGCGCCTGGACCGTCGACCGCGTCAGCCATAACGACCGCACCATCACCGTCCAGGAAGCACCGCGCGGCGTTAAGCCCAGCTGGGGGGGATTCATTCCGCAGCATCTGGGATTTGAGCTCTGTCAGCGCATCAGGGAAGTGCTGACAGAGACGACCCGCTATCCCTACGTGAGCGATGCAGCCTTCCGCTACATCAGTGAAAAGAGAGAGAGTCTAGGCGCGCTGCTCTCGCGTCCTGGCCCAGTGGTGCAGCTCGACGAGGGACAGGCCCACTGCTTTACCTTTGCGGGCGGTCGCATCAACCACACGCTGAAGTACGGAATCGAGCTGACCGAAGGATGGAAGGTCATAGCGGATAACTTCCAGCTCCGCATCGAGGGGAACGGTGTCACGCATGAGTCTGTGTCTGCGGCACTTGCACGTCTCGCCTCAGAGTCCTTCTGGAGCGAGCCCACGACCAGAAAGTCTCTCCTGTTGCGTCTTCCCAATTATCGGCTCAGCAAATTCCAAAGCTGCCTCCCAGAGCCACTAGCGCTGGAGGTCATCGAGCGCTACTTGCTCGATGCGGAAGGCGCGTCTGCTTATCTTCGCGCGAAGGTGCCTTGTTAATTTCTTTCACATGATCAAATCCTTGCGCCTGCGATGAGGGGGGGGAGAGGCCGAAGGAGGATTCGAGCTGGGAGCGCCATGCGTCCACGGTCTTAGTGCCTAGCGAGTGTAGAAGTGCATGGGCGGATCATAGGCGCAGCAGGCCGCGCATCGGGGCTGTGGAACCGATGGGTCTCGCTTGCGTCCGCTCCAGCCACCCAGCCTCGCGATGCACTTTAGGAGGTGACCAACGGGCTGGTCCTGTTCGACTGCGCAGCGCTCTCTACAGGACCATCGCCGGCAGCTGCACCAGCGCCAGTCGGCGGGCGATTTGAGCGGTGTAGTACTGCTGGCCCTGGCCGATGCGGCGATCGATGGTGCCGACCTCGGTTAGTGCCACCGATTCGGTCGCTTGGCGCAGCGTGACCAGCTGTCCGCGGTGGCGTACTTGGCGAGCGAGATGTTGCGCTCGGAAGACAAAGCGGGTCGCGATGCAGGTCCGCTAAAGGCCGAGGTCGTCGAACTCACGGTCAACGACAGGGGCCCGCTCACGACCGGCAACCAGGGAGGAGGCGCACTCGTTTCGGGCCGTGCGGCCCAGAGGAACGTCTGCCAGTCGAGTATCGGGGTCAGGCCTCGCAAAGACTCAGCCAACCCACCCAACCGAGCCACCCACTGTGGCTACCATCCGACTCTACCCGCGACCATTTACCGCAGCAGCGCGTCCGAAATCCGGGCACTCAGACGGTGGGCTAGACAATTGAATAAGCGACAGGGCTGAGCTGACCTCGAACAAACGGAAGCTGACGAAATGTGAATCAAAACTTCCCGGTCTGTGCGTCGAACGGAGAGATGACAAGGGGATCGATCGGGGGCCAGCCCAGTCGCGACTGATTCGATGATAGGCGATGGTCAAGTGCAGGTAGTATTCACATATGCGTAGCTGCGGCCACCGGGTCCGTCCGCAGTGAGTGTGCATGTCGCCGCAGAGTCAACTTGAACCAACTGGGAGTCCGAACAGTTTATGGAACCCGAAGTCTGGACCGTGCCGGTACATAAGTATGTGCATGAAGTCGCTCCCGTACAGTTCCAGGTCACTCGCACATTCGTGCCGCACCTCTGGGGTGGCTCAATGGAGGCGCTGCATTGTGGTGCTGGAATGCAGGAGGCAGTGACCTGCGGCGTGGTAAATGCGCCAGCATCGTTGGATGCGGACAGCGTGCATCGCTCACCGTTATTGGTGCTGACTGGAATCTGCTCAGAATTGAAACAGCCAACCGGACCACTTTTCGGAACATCGCCCGTGCATGTGCGCGTACATG
>Ga0154020_10003223_pt1 | contig 19713 bp, 31 predicted proteins | sample Klosneuvirus_201_FD_109709 | JGI IMG/M metagenome (GOLD analysis project Ga0154020, IMG submission 109709) | Active sludge microbial communities from wastewater, Klosterneuburg, Austria - Klosneuvirus_20160825_MG | ecosystem: Engineered > WWTP > Aerobic digester > Activated sludge | place... | reverse complement strand
GTCCTACAACGAGACGATGCACTTCTTGCCGGCCGAGTGCCTCGTCGACCCGTCGCCGGTGAACTTTTCTCGAGGTCTGGTTGTGTGCGAATGCTTTTCTCCTTCTCGGATTGCGTTGGAGATTTTGACCTCTCAACTTCTATCCGTTAGATTTTTTATCACAGGAAGTACCCCTTCCGTGATCATGGGCGCTCTAAGGAACGCTGAGCTGGTACCCAAGTATTTCCCTGGCGCTCGAGCTGTCTTCTACGCCAACACGTACACCACGCCCAGCTCTCTTCTCTACAAATTAAGAAACAATCCCAACGTCGAATTGATGCTTTTCAATATCGAGAAGATCCGTGACCGGTGGCTGTGGCCCGCGCCCCTCATAACCTTCAACGTGTACCCCGCTTGGAGGTTCTTTGCCGCCGAGGACCTTGCGCATTGGGACTATATGATGTTCCGCGATGCTCAGTCGCGCATCACCGATCGCGAGCAAGCCGCCGTGCAAGAGTGGCTCCTATCCAATAACGATTTCCATGTGATGCGTGACCACCCCAGCCACAATGGATCGATACTCAGCAGTATGTGGGGCATGAAGCGTCGCGGCTACGATGCGCTCAAGTTTAACATGACTGGGTTTGTCGAGGAATATGTTCGAGCAAACCCTTACACCCTCACCAATGACTTTGACCAAACGATTCTACGAAGTCGCATATGGCCAATGATTCGCGCAACTACGCGCGTTCACGATTCCTATACTTGTGGAACACAGGAGCTCCGAGGAAAGTGCACGACGGGATTCGCGACGGTGCGCTCAGACGATGGAAACTTCGTCGGCAACCAATACAATGCGGCAGACGAGCGAGTCAATAAGGAATCGGCGACAGCTGTTCCCGAAGCATGCCGGAGAGTTCTCGAATGGACGTATGGTTGAAAAGTTCTTCCATTTCACTCCGCTATAAGCTACCGACGAAAATGTAATAGCTACTGTAGATTGTTGAACCAGTCTCCGTCACATTCATGTCTATTTCTTCGTACATGTCATTTTTTTCTCGCTCTTCACGGGCAGGATGGATGTCGATCTGGAGCATGAGGTTGTATCCAAAATCTATGCTGTAGTGATGCGTGTCCTTCAAAATCTGAGAAGCGGGAAGATGCAGCTTCAGATGGGTCCAAATTACCACATCAAAGACAAAGACTTCGTCAAGAATCACAAAAAATTTGGTACTTTGTTCGTCATCATCAATAATTCGCCTGTTCTCTTCAATAATTCGTTCAATTCACTGTAATGCCGAGAACGATAGCTCAGATCATAAAGACCCTTGCCGTCATCCATCAGCTTCATCTTGATTCGATATGGTCGAACAAAAGGTACTCCTTGATTTAAGTCTCAGTGAACTTCGGCTACTGTGCAAGTTAAATATGACTAATTCCAGAGATCTTTATTATTTCGACGTTAATTTGATGGGAAGTCAATTGGCAAGCGATCGCATTTTGGAAACGATTGCCCTTCATTTCGGAGTCCCTCGCCACGCTCTGCGTGTAGTAAGAAAGTTCCCACCTCGCATTGTTGTGATCGCTTGCATGAAAATTGGTGTAGGTGGCATCTCCTCGAGGAATGGTTTGCGGAAATTTGAGCTACTACGTAGGGAACAAGTATTTCGAAATCGACTCCACCCGAGCTTGTCCAGTGCCTCTCCTGTCCCACGACGTAAACACGATGTCTTCTGCGGCAAGATTCATTTTAGTGATCGAAAAAGAGTGCTCATTCCTCAACCGTGCGATCCGCTTGAGTCCCTGAATCACTGTGATGTCCGCTCACTGCTGTGGTTGAACTCAGTCCTCGAATGCCATTTTCACGAAGTGCAGAATTGTATCATCATTACGGTGCGCGCTTCTTTGCCGTCTCAATGCCATCAGCCTCAAACGCGAATGCGCCAGGGGAAAGGCCAACCTGATATATCCACTCGACGATTTCTCAGAACTCTGGTTACTGCTCTTGATATTCCTGTCTACGGCTTGTGCGAAGCTTCTTAATGTGAAAGACGTAGCGAAACTCCTGACCACCTCTTTAGATTTGACAGCGATCCTTTTGGAGTGGCAATCTTGTTGACTTACATGGTTGGTTCTAAGCGCAGAAACATTGAAAATGAAGACCTCGTGATTCCAGAGCTAAAATGGTACCGACGAGTCCCGATTGGACTTCAACAAAAATTGAAACAACAATATTATAGGCTCGGAGTTCACCTCTCGGATTGTGATCAAATGCCAGTCTCGGTCTTTGCTCCTCTCACTCCTCTCGATGTAAAGAAAGGAAAGGAACTGCTCGATTTATCCTTTATCCAATCTCGGCAACTCTGGAGGTAACGACTCGTACGATTGTTAAATGTCGGATTCATAACGCCTCTTTCATAGAGACCAGATTGTCGCCATGATTGATAGCAAGAAGAAAGCAGAGATTCAAGCTTTCTCGAGCTGGTCGAACGATTACTTGGCGCGAATTCTAATCCCTCACAAGCTGCAACACAAGTTGTGGCTGGAAGCATGAAGCATCCCGAAAGGTATTGTAAGCTGGACAAGTGCCACATATTACCCATGAAAGATAAATCCTATTCGTTATACCACCGCTTCTTACGCCCTTCTCTCTCATTACGGTCGTCGCGGCGCTCCTCGCGCTTGCGCTTCTCTTTGCGAATTGCGGCAGTAGTCGGCTCGAGCTCGATGGTCTGCGCGGCTGGCGCTGAAGCTCGAAAGCACTCCTCACTTCGCTGTTTCACACGATCAACAACCTCAGCCGGTAACAATGGCTCAATGGCAATCAATGTATCCTCCCAATTTCCCCTAAAAAGAGGGAAACGTGAGGAACAATTGAAGGGAAAAGAAAGGTGATGAAAAGTACTCAATCACACTGGCGACACTTCTCACTTTGCCGTAGGTATCCAAGCGATTGCGTAATAGATTGTCAAACGAATCCCTCACGAACTTCATGACCTCAGTGCCAAGCACACCACGGGAGATGCGATCGGGAGGAATCTGCGCGGCGAGGTTCGAGTTGGACAAGAAGGAAGTGGCGAAGGCGTTAAAGCGATCGCTTTCCACATTAAGCTCGCGAATCGCAGGGGCAACTTCGAGGATCGCAGGCGTTTCGTCAATCTTAGGTGTTCTTCCAACAGGATGTTGATCGACAAATGTCATATTGGGCAGCAATGGAACGAAAAGGAATTGGGAGGTGGCTAATGAAGCCAGGTCGTTATCGGGCGCGTCAACACCGACCGAAGGCGGCTGGGCGAGCTTGTCGACAATCGGAGGCTCTTCATCTAACAGCTCTTCTTCAATATCGGCCTCCTCCTCCTTCTTATCGACCACCATCGAAGGCCAGAAGACTCTTTGGGTCGTTACATTTCTTAAATGAAACAAGTCAAGGTAATTGCTGCAAAACGCTATCGCAGGCAAAGTGCATACCTCCCACGCCATAGGGTCGCAGTTTGACGAGAAGGCTCGACGACTGTGCGCAACAAACAGCGAAATTCATTGAGATCATCACGAAACTGATACGTATCCTTGGTTGCCTACACAGATATATTGTTAGAACCAGGGGAATAATCCAAACACGCAGTTGAAACGAGGAGACCACAAGGCAGGCCAGAAGCCAACAGATAGCCAACGAAATTGAAATACACAAAGTGGAAATAAATTACCTTTTGAGACTTTTCGATGGCGGTGGACGAGGGCTCAGCAGAGCTCGAATCGTCCTCGCTCGGCGACGAGCTCGATGAATCGGCACGCGACCTCGCTCCAGCAAAGAGTTCGTCCGACGAGTGCTCCTCTCGCGAGCTCATCCGGCTATCAAATACATTTGATAAGAATTTCGTCATAATAACAAGTACAATTTCAGAAGACTTGCCATGAAGGGGATACGAGCTCAGGCTCCAAAAAAGTCCTCGTGGGGACGAAAGAGCAGGAAGAGAATTCATCAAGATCGCCATCCGCATGGATGTCGGTGGAAATAAGATATAAACTGAGGATTAGATAAGGTACATGGATTGCTCGAGCTCCCTGTGGTTCGCAACAAGCGAGATAATCAGAGCCTGGAGACAATGTCTTGAATGCGGGACGATCTTCGGGTCAGGCCGCTCGATAAAGCATGGTAGGTTTATTCAATTAACGTAAGCATTTGTTAACGAGGGGGACGATCTTCAACGAACAAGATATTATGAAAATATTAACAATGAAATCAGGGGAAAGGAGATCAGAGAGAAGAGCTTAGTGGGAACCCTTCTGGGGGCTGTGGAAATTGACGGAGCGCTTGATGGCCGAGGTGGAGCCGCCGCACTTCCTCTCGTGCTGCTTGCAATTCGACGACTGATTGAATGGGCGCTCACAAAATTGGCAAACAAAAGGCTTGGAATCTGGAGGGAGAGGGAATCAAAAATCATACTTTCCTCCGAGGGAGAAAATCAGGGCATACCAGTATGTGTTCGCTCGTGGCGCTTCAAGTTGGCCATATTCGAAAATTTCTTTCCGCAATCATCAAAGTGGCACACATAAGGCCGCTCATCAGCATGAGTATTCATGTGGTCCTTGAGGGTCGAGGAATGGCGGAAAGTTTTGCCACAGGCCTCACAAACAAAAGGCTTCTCGCCAGTGTGCGTCCGGATGTGCTTGGCCAGGTTCGAGCGGTCGGCGAACTTCTTACCACACTCAGGGCACTCCATCGAACTTAAGTCAACGAATCCAGGGGGCAAAGCTGCAGGGGCAGACTGGCGGGACTGGATAAGGACCGATTAGTAAGTATGAGGTGCTGAAAAGAGCGTAATGGCAGTCTTCATACCTTTGGTTTCGCCCTACCTTTACTACCATGAGGGTTGTAGTCATCAGAATAAAATATGGGTGGATTGGCATCAAGGGAGGGGAAGAAGCCGTTGTTCTCAACGAACTCTTTGATGACATGAATGGTAGCCGGATGCAAGACACCAAGGTCGAACTGCAAGCCAGCATCTTCCTGCGCCTGCAGCTTCTCAGGCTCAGCGTCTCGCACATAATCCAGAACAACTAAAACAAATCCGATAAATTCCTCCGCAAATGACAATGGTAGTATCGAAACGCGTACTTTGAAGCGCCTCCGGGTTGAGACTGACCAAGCGCTCGGCAAGTGTTTTCATTTCATCGGAGCTCAACGGCGTCTAAAGAGAGATCGGTTTAATTAGCAACTAAAAATTAAAAAGAAACAACAAGGGAGATCGATCATCAGTACATTATTTACCGCCGGGACCTGCTGGGCGGCAACAGTGGCCTTGCCGGGGAAGTCAGCCTTGTTGAGAGAATTCGAAACGCGGAGGCCGCGGCGCAATTCCTGCGATTGCGTCAACGATGGAACGGAAGAAAGGGCACCAATGTCGTTGCCTTTCATTAAAGATTGGGAATTGCGAAGGCGACTGGAGCTGCGGAGGGCGCCGCCGCCCCACGAATTGTTCAGGTTGGCGCTGGCGCCGAGCTCGAGCGCGAGATCATCAAACTCGACGAACTGCGACCGTCCAAGGCCGAGTTGCCCCTGGTTCCCACTTTGACCATTGCTTTGTCCAAGGTCGAAGCCGCCACCAAGGCTTCCGTCAAGAGGAATGCCTGTCGATGCTTGGATAGCGGCGGCCGCCTCGATTCGTCGCTGGGAGCGTCTGAGGGGTACCTCCTGGCTCTTCGATAGCGAGACCAGGGCGAGGTCTGCCTTCGATTCAAGCTCATTTATTTCACTAAAAACCAGAAGATGAAAAAGATCCAACGAAGAGCGAAAGAGGGAGACGAAGCCAAAAGAGGCTCGAAATCGAAACGAGACGTTTGCGAGGCATTTGACCAGCGCGGCGAAGCGCAAATACAAAAACCTCTCCAGGAAATGGAGAAGAGGGAAGTTTCAATCAGCAAAAGCCCAGTGGAGATTCGAGAGGCTAATCGAAAGACGAGGAAAAAGACATGGGAGGAATAGGTCTTGGTGATTTACCTCATCCGTGTAATTAGAACTCGAAGTAATTTTGAAAAATGAATGATTGGAACTGGTCAGTGGTCACAAAAGTCTCGAATTCGAGCCTGCGATGACGAGGAAGAACGAGGCATCTGGCACGGTCATCGCATCTTTTTCAGTTGCATCACGGCAAGACCCTTACGGGCCGACGGTCCTCGAAAGCTGTCCACTGCACCGTCGCTCTTCGCAAGTTGAATAATTACATTATTTACCCTTTTTTACAATTAAGATGTCAGTCATGAAGCTGTTTGGCGGTGGGGCACAGAAGAAGGCCGGGCCCAATCCTCAAGAGGCCATTGATAAGCTCAGGCAGACCCTGGAGCTTCTGGAGAAGCGAGAAGCTTACCTGGAGACCAAAATTCAAAAAGAGATTCAAAGTGCCAAGGCCAATGCGACAAAGAACAAGCGAGGTGCGTGACGGATGTGGATCGGCGTGTTGTTTTTTGACTTTTTCTCTTGTCATCTCTCGGCGACTTTTTTGCGCTCTGTTGTGCCCCCTCCTCGAAGTATGTCGATTCGCGCATCAAATTGTGATCTATAATTTTTTTTTCTATATCTTTGAGTTTTGTTTTGTTTTCGAACGAGTGAGTTCTCGTTCCACCCTCGACGAAGCCGTCGTCGGTGATTTCGAGCACGAGCCTTTATTGGAAAATCGCCTGTGCGAATTCTCGGGTGATTCTTTGGGTGCTGATATCGCCTTTTTAATAGCCGCAATTATGTCTCTGAAGAGAAAAAAAGCGTATGACGGACAGATTCAGAATCTCTCTGGCGCTAGGCTGACGATTGAGACTCAAATCATGTCCATCGAGAGCGCGTCGACGCATTTCGCGGCGCTGTCAGCGATGCAAGAGGGAGCCCGCGCCATGAAATCTCTCAACAATAATATGTACGATTTCCTTATGTTTGATTTGCTCGTGAAAACCGTTTGTGGTCATCCCTAAATCGACAGGAACGTTGACGACGTGGAGGACGTGATGGAGGATATCCGCGAGCAAATCGAAGTCGCTAACGAGGTCGGCCAGGCCATTTCGACTCCACTGGGTATGGACGATGTTGACGAACAGGACTTGGAAGACGAGCTGGAGCGTTTGGTGGAGGAGGACCTCCAGAATCAATTCAAGGATGTTGCTGTTCCCACCACTCCCTCGGCTGGAGGAAAAGGTTCGTGAACTGGCTCTGGCATCTCGTCATCTTTTTTCATTCTTCATTTCTTAGCGCCTTCTCAGCCCTCGAAGGCGAAGGCCAAGGCCGAGGAGGACGAGTTCGCTGCTCTCGGCGCTGAAATGGGTCTTTAATTTGAGCTCCTCGTTGGAGATTGTATGTTGTTCCAGATCTCATTAGAATTAGGTCAGAATGCTTTTTTCTGCAATATTTGGTTGTTACATATTTGGTTGTAATGATACAATTTTCACCCTCTACAGGCAACGCCCACGCGTTTACTTCTTGTTCGAAGTCGCGTGGCTCTTCTTCTTTCGATTAGATTTCTGGGATTGTTGTTGGTCGTAGTGAAAGAGATTGATCTGGCCACGCAGCGAGGCGTAACGGGGTTCCTTGGTGGGGAAATCGAAGCCACGCTTGCGATAGCGCTCAATCAAGAAGAGGCATTGCTGCTTGAGGGAAATGAGATTCGTGTGCCGAAGGACCCAGGGATGCGCCAGCACGTCATTCAGCTCATATCGTACTTCAGGATCTACAAAGACGGTGAGTATCAACACGGACCATCACGAGATCCACCGAAGAATACCTCTCTTGAGGAGCCGCTTGATGAGATCTCGCGCCCCTTCGGAGACCACTGACGGGATCTTGTAGTTCACAGCAAGGATATCTTCCTCAATCTCTTCATGAGTGCCGTAAAACGGGCTTTCTCCTGTCAGCATCTCGAACAACAATACACCTAAGCAAAGTACATGTGAGCGGACACGTGCTTGCTGGTAGGCATTATCATTGACCCGAGTACCGACGGCCCAATTATCAACTTTGTGATTGTAGTGCGGCTCTTCAAGCATTTCTGAACATGAACGTGATCATGGAAAGGAAAAACATGATTTCAGTGCATGACGGAAGGTACCTGGAGAGACGTAGTTGATCGTGCCAACCACCTTCTCGCCGCGGTCCTGCGTCGAGTGACAAGCCCAGCCAAAGTCGCCGATTTTGATCTCTCCGCGGTGATTCAAGTAGATATTCTCAAGCTTAATGTCGCGATGAATGCACATACAACTAACAAGAAGAGCTTAGAAATAGGATCAAGGCCAACAACCATGAGGAGGATGCGTACCTGTGCATGTAGTTGAGGGCATTGCATATCTGTACGATGTATTGAGCGCACAGGCGCTCATCAATGTACTTTTCCCTAAGCAACAGAGGTTGAGGGGGAAAAAAGAACATTGAGACAATGAAAGCGAGAGGACCTAGCATCATTGAAAATGTCGCCTCGCATGGCAAATTCGAGGATCATATACACGTTGTCTTTGTCGTCAAAATAGCCATAGAGCCTTACAATGTTTGGATGCTTCAACTAAATTATCACGGAAATTTAGCTCCAAAAAAAATAAAGTAAAAAGAGTGATGAATGAACGGTACATGAGACTGGATTTCAAGCTCAGAACGAAGGCTGCGCTCCGCGTGATACTTTCGGAGAGTTTTCTTCGGCAGCACTTTCAAAACTACAAGTTTTGAAAATGAGGAAATGCGATACAAAGAAGCAAAAAGCCTCATACCCACGATATAGCCAGTGGCCTTCTCTCTCGCCAAGAAAACAGTAGAAAAGGTTCCAGATCCCAAAACTTTTCCTACATCAAAGAGATGAGGACGGTCTCTCTGGGAATGGCGGAGTGGGAGGTCGCACCAATCTCAAAGTCTTGGGAAGTGAAAGGAGTCTCCTGGACCTCCTGGTCGCTGTGGTAATTTTTCACCTGGGGCAATGCAAGATGTAGAGCTTCGTTATGGTGGTGATGATGCCCTTGATGTGGGCTGAGCACAGCTCCGGGCACTGCTCAAAAACCGATCATCCGCAATTCAATCCGAAAAAAGCCAAGAGCAAGTACGCGCAGCGGAGGTTTCTGATGACGGCTGTGTGTTTTCATGGTGCGCAGAGGAAGAGGCGGCTGGGGTGGACTGAGTAGTGATTGGAGGTGAACATAACGCAGCTGGATTATCGGGTGAAGAGGTAGGTGAAAGTGGGACGATGATGATCGGCGTCGACTCGCTCATCGGCTGGTCATTCTCTGCAATGGCAAGAATCAAAATCGAACCCTATGAAAAGATTTTATGTCCACAAAAGAACGTACGAAGAGGATGAGGGACTTCACCAGCGGGCGAAGAGACTGAAAGGACGGCAAGATGAACGGCTGGAGGAGGAGCGTTATTCGACTGCGTCCCTGGCTCGTGGCCCTGATTCCCAGAACTTCATCAACAGAGAAATCAAGCAATGTCATGAGTCAAAGGGACCGTATGATTTTGTCCAGATCCGATCGCGAAGATGTGACGCTTGTGATGGCCATCTTTGTCAATCGGTGAGTACAGGTGGGCAAAGTTTCCAGAATCAGAGCGCGTCTAAGCATGAAGAAATGTGATGAGATAAAAGAGAAAGAAAACGAAATCCATTCGCCCTCAGCAATTGTAAAGCTCTATGCGTCTTTCAATGCCACGATAAACTCGTTGATTAGACAAATACCTTAAATTTGCGCTTCGTCTTAGGGGAGATATAAAGGATCTTGTCCAGAGAGGGGTCGACGATCGGCGTCGGTGCAAAATAAGCGTCGACATCCTCGTTGTGCTGCCGCGACAGGACGTCAAGAAGATAATCATCTTTACACCATCCTACCACAAGAGACATCAAATCCACAAAATCAGAATGGTCAATTCAAGTGAGACACGTGCCTGGGATTTCCTCCGGTTCCTTGAGGTCCTCAGTTGTGATCTCGTCCTCGGGCTCCTTCTCCTTTTTCTAGAAAGACACGAGTAAATCACAAAAGTGGACAGAATCGAAAGAGTAGAATTGCGCTTCATTCCAAAGTTTCGAAGGACCTTTTTTGTGACGGCCGCCGCCGAAGGAAGAGAGGTGGAGATCTGCCGCACGATCTGCTGGGACATTGTCTTAGCTTATTAATAATCGAATCTAGAGGAAAGAGAGTCAAAAAGATTCATGCCAGGCCCAAACTGCCAAACGGGACGGAGAATAGGCACGTGGGCCTCGGCCCCGAGAAAGAGCTCGAGGAATCAGAGGACGTGCGAGGTCATCGAAGACAAACATGAAATTCAAAATAGTACTAATACGGGTGAATCCAATTCATTTAAATCAAGAGGAAGGCGGGCGAGGGGTAGGGCGGGGTGAGATACAGGGGCGAGGAGAAAGAGGAGAAAAAGGAGAAAAAGGAAATGGTTTCTCAAGAGGCCCAAGGATGTTTCGCATCAAAATACAATTGCGGAATTTAAGAATACAATATGGACATGCAGCGGCGGCCAGGGGGGAAGAGGGGGAGGAATAAAGGCACGTCGCACATTGAAGGAGAGTAGAGCAGCTGACCGCCTCACCGAGATATCTTTCTGAAAAATATATGCGAATGGCAAGTGCGCGAGTCAGTCCGAGAGGAGGATGGGCTCGAGGTTCGTCTTGAACAAGGGCAAAGCGTTCGTGAAGAGATCCTGGCAGCTCGAAAATGTCGAGTGAGAGAACTCGTGCGCTCAAATCAAGGAATGATATATAATTAATTTTATAATTGAGCTGATTTTATTTCCGAAGTGTATGTGGGGCCCGCAGCTTCGATCGAGGCCGGAGTTTTCGTTGGCGGGTCGGAACGTCTTTCTTCGAAGTGACCGTTGGCCCCTCTCGGTTCTCCTCGCCTCGACGTCGTCCTCGCTCTCCCAAAGCCGATCTTCGGCACTATCAATGGGTAAAGTGTCCTCAACAGCATCTTCATTCTTTGTTCACATCCATCTGAGACGACCGCCAGGCTGCGAGCGTCGAGCAAGACCAAATTGAAATCAACGGTCAGTTCCCTCCGCGTCCTTCTCCCCTCACATTTTGAGGATGGCTACCGCGGTTCAAACTAGCAAGAGGCAAATCAGCGAGGCGGCCACGGATGTGGGCCCCGCGATGAGCAAGGAGGCGCTCATGAAGAAGCTTCAATCCGAGAAAGGTCTTCTGCCCGCGACCTGGCTCAGCCTTTACACTCTCGAGGCCTCCAACGGCAAATCTCAAGTTGAAACACTTAACATCCTCGAAAGTGCGATTGTTAATGTTCCTGCGCCGACTAAGGAGGCTGTCGAGGCTCGCCCGTCGCTCGTCCAAGAGTACAACGTGCTGTGGGTCAAATTCTCCAACGCGATCCGCCGCGAGCCGATCGAGGGCGCCCGGAAGATCTTTGAGAAGATGGCGACGCATGACAGCATTAAAGTGAACGCCTATTTCTATTCTGCGTGGTCGTTCGTCGAGTCGTCGTTCAACCAGCTTGAGCAAGCTCGTCGAGTTCTCCTCCTCGGCATCGAGCGCCGAGCGTCGCCCTCCAAACAGCTTCAGCTCGCCTTGCAACGCCTCTCGCCCTCCGATCCCGTCGTTGTTCCTGGGTATTGTATCCTCTATTTATTTAATTATATAATTTTAAGCGCCTGATCGTGCTTCCCCATCACGAACGAATTTTCAAAGGACTTGACCGTTGGCCATCGAGATTTTGAATTTGAATTTCGCCGGATCGAATCGATCCACTTGCCAAATCGATGAAGTAACGTTATATTTTTTTAGTACCCCTCACGATGCCGAGCATGCCCTTGTGCAAGAGGTTGCTGCCGCTGTCTCTGCGCCGACCGCGAAGAAGACGACGATGGTGGACAAGGAGAACGCTGTCAGCATGAACCATGTTCGCCTCTCCACTCAGTTCGCTCTTCGAGATCCGCAATTTGTATTACATGTGCTCATAGGATAACAAGGTGAATCCACCTGCGGTGCAGACCGTTCAGCTGACCAAGCGCCCGACCAGATCGGCTGCCAAGGACAACGCAGAGAATGGGCCAGCTCAATTGAATGGCAGCCACCATAGCGGAGCTGCTCCAGCTCCTGCCCCGAAAGAGAATCCTGTCGCTCCGTCGGCCGCGGGTGCCGCTCCACAGAGAAAGAGTGCTGATCGTCCTCGTGTCGCCCTCCAAGACCTTCCTGTCACAGCGAAGAAGGAGAGCGCAGCAGTCAAGGCCGAGCCGAAGCCACAAGCCGCGGCGGTGAAGGAAGTGAAGCTCGAGGAGAGTATCCCCGCCATCACAGCTCCTGCTGCCGCAGCTGGTGCTGCACCGACCCCAGGCACTGCCGCTCAGAACGACGCCTCTAAGCGGAAGCGTGACTTCACTCGCCTCGGTACGAACTTCTCTCACAGATTGCTGTCCCAATTCTGATTCCCATCTTAAAGCCCCGCTTCGTCGTCTTGCTGGAGGCGGAGCGCAACGCGTGCTCACTCAAGAGTCGCCGCAGCAAAGCAATAAGGAGGGTATTGAGCCTAACGAACCCCTCTCCCCTTATCAGCACAAGGCACAGTCCCAGCTCGTCGATGATGAACCTGAGCTTGCCTTGCCGTCTGCCTCGGAGGCTCCCATTGCACCAATAGTCAACGTGCCTGCAGCGCCTGCTAAGGCCGAGCTTGCCGCGGTGGCTTCAACTACCAAGGGCAGCAGCAGCAAGACCGGGTCTGCCCGAGCTCGCGGTATCCCTCTTTGTTCTCTCGACAATGGAAGTTACGACTCATTCCTCATTTATGACTCGATTTAGACCAGCGGTCTTTATCAGTACCTACGTCCGGGAGCCCCTTCAAGCCGAACAAAGATCTCTTGGAGCGCATGGACCAACTTCTCAATGACAACGCGCCGTCTGCCGCGGCCAAGAACGTTGCCGTGTACCCTAATGCCAGCGCATTGAATAACCCCGCAAGCATCAACTTCAATGCGAGTGCCCCTATGCCTGTGCCCTCTGCGGTCCCTGCTTCCGCCGCTTTGCATCTCACCGCTTCCGTGACGGAGGATCAAGATAGCTTCCTTTACAAGAGTCCTCCCAAGGAGGTTCGTTTTTCTTTCCTTCGCGTGTTCTTTCATCTCAGTTTTTCATATATCTTATCAGGGTGGTCATCGTCCCCACGCCAAGTCGGTTGGCTCACTCCCAGAGATTTCACCTCACGATCTGAGACCGGCGCCAACGCCTGCCCTCAACACAGCCGCCAAGGTGAACATTATCTCTCCCCCAACCCCTTTGAATGTCCCGGTCGCGGGGGTGAAGGTTCGTATTCCCAAACATAGATTTCAAGATTGCGTTTTTATGACTCTTTGCATGAAGGCTCCCTCGGCGACTCCGATGATGAATGCCCCTGACAAGGTTGCCTCTTTGGTTGTCACGTCGAATCCTCCTGCAGGCCAAACCACGAGCATCAATGGCAAGCGTCCAGGAGACTTTGCCTCGCGCTCTTCCTCCACCGCTCACGAGGAGCTTCACTTCACTGGTACACCTAGGAGATCTCCTCACTGAGTCACTTCTTTAATCATTTCCTACAGATCACATTCGGATAAGTGACTGGGACAAGAATTGTTTCGTCGTCAATGGCCGGCCATATATCGATCTTGGTCGTGTTGGCCGTGGAGGCAGCTCCGAGGTTTTCAAGGTCCCGCAGATTGTTCGATGCCTGATTTCCTTTGCTGATCTTCGCTGAGTAGGCGCTGAGCCAAGACGGCAATATTTACGCCATCAAGAAGGTCGATCTACGCGAGTGCGACGCGAACACGAAGCAAGGCTATGTAGAGGAGATCAAATTGCTAGAGAAGCTTCGCCAGTACGAATGCATCATCAAGGTAGAGCCTCTTTCCTCTCCATGCCTAAGCGTGACTTTGACGAATTTCTTGATGTAGATGGTCGACTCAGAGATGAATGGCAGGTCGAACATGCTGTATATTGTGCTCGAGTTTGCCGAAATCGATCTCGCCAAGATGCTCGCTCGTCATCCCGTACCTTTCTCTTCTCCCTTTTTTTTGCTTCTGCTCCTCATGTCCTCTCGCAGGGTGGTTTGTACAAGACGGCAGAGAACTACATGCGCCTCTACTGGCAGCAGATGTGCGAGGCAGTGGCGATTGTGCACGAGGAGGAGCGCATTGTCCACGGCGACATCAAACCGCAGAACTTCGTCTCCGTTCAAGGCTTCCTCAAGTTGATCGACTTTGGAATCGCCAAGGCACTTGACGCGGACACGACGCACATTGGCCGCGACAATCTTGTTGGCACTCTCAACTACCTCGCCCCGGAGACGCTCAAGTTCAGCTCGCAGCGTCAGAGCAAGTATGGACGCGTACTATGACATGTTCGCTCTTGGATGAGTCTCCATCTCTTGACGACCTTGTGCGTAGCCTTCGGATATCTGGGCTCTCGGATGCATTCTCTATCAGATGGTCTATGGACGCCCACCCTTCCATGGTCTCCATACCTTCCAGACCATCTCGGCCCTTTCTGATCCGAATCTCAAGGTAAATTTCTCCTTTTCTAGTGTCCTATGCATAAGCATGATCAAGTTGTGATCAATGTCATAGGTCACCCTCCCGCTGATCGACAGCGAGCCCTTGCCGTCGGACCTGGCCAACGTTCTTGCGGGCTGTCTGAATCGCGAGCCTACTAAGCGTCCCACGATTCGGCAGTTATTACAGCATCCCTTCTTGCACCCCTTTGTTGCGCAGAAGAAGTCGCTCAAGCCGCCGTCAGCCGCTGCGTCGACTACAGCCAAGCTGCACCAGTAAGGTGGGCCGCTGCTGCCTCGGCGACAGAGGACTATTATCATTGTGCTGTCTAAATGTCAATTAATAACATAAACCCTATTTATTCCGCAATCCGCATTCCATAGCAACCATAGCAAGGGGCGAGCCAACAAATGGAATGTCCAGCGATCCTATCTTTGGCGATCCTCTTCTGCGAGAAGCCGCGTTCGATCCACGCGACTTTCAATTCATTGATTTAAATCAAAATCTTAGGTGCACTTTCCTTCCCCGTCTATCTTCCATTATATACAAATATTTTGTTTTTTATCTATTTATATGGTATTTGGGTGTTCGAGGCCTCCTGGAGCGGCGCTGTTCCTCTCCGTACATTCACGCTTCTCGTGATTTCTCACGCTGTGGCATGCCCCCGACCCGTGCCGCTCCTCTTGCCTCCTATAACTCAAATTTCCTCTGATGTAGAATGAAGTCAATCCTCTTAGTTGCTCTCTTCGCGGCTTGCGCTCTCGCGCAGTTCACGCTCCCTCCGGACGTTGCCTTTGTGAACGCCGACGCCATCAGCGCCTCGGGATCTATCAACTTCCAGGGCCAGAACATGCCCTTCACGGCTACTGGCAGCTTTGAGTACACGGCTGCGCAGAACCCCTCGTCGGGTCCCTACTCGATGCACGCTAAGCTTACCGTGAGCTCGGGCGGTCAGCAGACGAGCGGAGAATCCTGGCTCGTCCTTACTGGCTTCGGTTCCAAGGTACTTCGCCGTCTCTCGTCACCACGTTCCCATTCGCAAGCTCTTAACATTACATTCTAGAATGTTATTGATCTCATTATTATTGATATCTAAGCTGACCGTCTCCATGCTCTCGTTCCAGACTCCCATCCTCGACGTTTTTGGTCTCTCGGACAACTTCTGCCAATCCGCCGAGTTCGGCCATGGTGGCGATCAAAATGGCACCATCTCATGCTCTAAGTGGACCCCTACTTCTGCGAGCGCTTCCATCTACAGCCAGACCAAGTGGGCTCAGACCGTCCGCGCTTCGCTCCTTCTCCTCCTCTTCTTCCCCTAACCTCGGTGTAGTGCTCTATTGACTTTGGTGCCATGGGCGTCGACTTCACTGGCGCTGCCATCACTTCCAATGGTCAGCTCCAACAGGCACTCCTTTCTTCTCATCACTTATTCGACGCGCCTTACCATCGATAGCGCTTCCAAATCCTTTTATCTTCTTCGATCTACCTTGTTGCTTTCATCTAATGTGCGGTCTCGTCTAGTTCCAGCTTGAGGTGACCTTCAGCGGTCAGACCATGGCGACGTTCACCGTTCAGGTCACTTCGCAGAGCTCCAACGCGCCCGCGCCGATCCAGCCCCCCAACTGCGCGACGAGCAAGCGCTTCTTCGACCTTGTCAACTAACTAGACCGACCTGCCTGATCTTTTCTACAGCCTGAATAAACATTATGATATATAATAGTTTCTTGTCTCGATATCTCACTTTCAGAATTTTCTTTGTCGTTTTCTCAGTAACTTGTCCCAAATTGCCCGCCGAGTGTTCGGTTTGGAGCCAAACCGCCCTCGAGCGCTTCCTCCGTGCTGGCGATGGTCTTCACTGCGAGCTCGCTTTCGGATCTCCTCCTCGAGCATTGATTTAGAGGGATTGATTATTCATGGCTGCGAACGACATTGAGTACGGCAAGCCGACGATCGAGGACGTTAACGCCAAGGCCGAGGCCAAGGTCGCCCTGTTCAAGGTCCTCCTCTCCTCCCTTTGCCTTTCTACGCTCAAAATTAAGAATTCTCCTTATCATATTCATTTTTTACGGCAATTTTATGAAAATTTTGGGCGTTTTCGATGGGTGTCGTTTCGTCGTCCATTTGTCCTCAGCCCTTTGATGATCGAATCGCCTCGCTTTGCTCCATCTGAAGCTTGTTGATGAGTTCTGAATAATTAAATTATCTTTTTAGGTATTGACGTTCTTTATGTGTAGAAATATCTGAGCGACAAGGAGGGCTGGTCGAATTCGGTGAACGACGGTGTCACTGTGCGCCTCCTTTTCATCCCCTGCTCTTCCTCACGGAGCTCTTACTACGTAGTGCTCTTGATATGATATTCGATATTTGATATTTGCCTTTGCTTTGAATCATTCAGTAAATCGCTCAGAGAACTAAGCTATTTGTTTGAAATGGAAGCAAATTGCGTTCTTCGATCGTTTCTTCGTCTCGTCGTTAGGCCCTTTCTTCCCCCTCGAGCTTTCTCCTCGACGTTCGTTTCTTCTTATCCTCTTTCCATTTCTCTCCCCGTGTTGGGAATGTGAACGTGTTCAATTTGTTACATAATCCTTTTTCTCATCGTTACGATGGACCTAGCTCGAGGCCAAGTCTTTCCCGGAGAGTCCCATCTCGTGTTTCAAGATCTCGGGCCTCCTGCCTTGCTCGGTACCTCTCCCTTGCTCACCTTTTCATTTGTGATTCAAAGAATGTTATCTATTTGCAATTTGGATTTGCAATTTGGATCGCTCAATGAGCACCTCCATCATCAACCATCCACCTCCTTTTGTTCTTTCCATGATGGATCGCTTGTAGATTGAGGCGGCAGCTAAGTACGCCTTCTCACCGGCTCTCGAGTCGCGTCAGCGTCAGGACCCAACGGTTGAGAACATGGAGCTGCTCGCCACTCTCGCCCCCAACGTCATCGTCACTCGCCAGGTTCGTCGTTCTTCAAATCGAATTCTATGTGCGATGGAGGCCGCCTGATAATAGCATTGTCATTAGACCAACAAGCTCCCGTGGCCGCTGTGGGGCCGCCAGACGCTCCTCGCTTTGTACAAGACCATCGAACCCGATGGATCTGTGATCGTCCGCCTCTCTCGCCTTCGAATCACTCTCTTTTGCTCTTACAGACATCAAGATTCATCTTCTCTTCTTAGCTGGTGGCGTGGTCCGTCCATGATGACAAGTTCAAGGTAGACACGACTCAGTACGTGGAGACCAAGTGCTTCTTGGTGGGCACTCATATCTTCAAGGATGCTGCCTCGGGTCAGACCAAGCTGATTCGATTGCTCCACGTCGACCCCGCTGGCTCGATTCCCGCCTGGGTGGTCGACCTCAACACGGCCAACCTGCCGCTCATCATCAAGGACATCCGTACGCACGCCAAGTAAACATACATCGTATGGTGGACAATATTGTTGAGTAAACTGACTTCTGCGCAATTTGCCCCCTTTATCATGTTCGCGACGCTCTCTCTGATGTGTGCGCAATCTTGGGTCTCGAGTTCAACACAATTGGAATGAATAATACTGGCGTCAGCTCGGGGCTTCATCATCAGCTGAGAGCGTCTTAAAATCCACAAATTGGCGCCAATAATTACTTTCATAAACAATTACGTATACTAAACAACATCACTTGGATATTCGGGTGACTCGTCACCAAGATCTTCACAATGACATCTCTCGAAGTGCCATAATTCCCTTTGTTGGAATCGTCTTCCGTTGCCGATGAACATCTCAATCTGACGAATTAGGAGAGAGAGTTGACGTCGACGTCGCTCTTCAAAGGAAGTAGCAATATGAAGATCTCGCGAAGGTCCCTGCTAGACAAGTGACGACCGAGAAGACCTATCAAAGAGGGAATGATCATCGAGCTTATTCGGAAATCCGTCTCTCTTCTCCAATTCTATGAACTCTGAGATGAGAACAAAATTGGACGCGGAAGAGAGGTATCGAAGCCCCTTGAAGAATGAGACAAGGTCGATTTGGGAGGTCCAAGAGAAGTCGAAACAAAGGCGCAGCATCTCTTCAGATCGTTCAAACCCCGGCTCCTGAAACAATAATTCAAACGGATGCAGAAGAGAATGACGCCAAGGTGACTCATCGTAGATCCACCTCACCAGAGGCAAACCAACGCCTGGATCGATTCTGGAACCAATGAATCGAACTAGACTCTTCGTGAGGTCACTATCCAGCATTTCCATTATCACTCTATCTCGGAAAATCATATTATTGAAGGAAGACTTCGATTCCTCATGGATTCTGGATATCGAAGAAGATCGAAAGAGTCGAGAGAAGTCCTCCTTTAATATGCACCAAATCGCTCCCTTTTGTTCCAGGTAAACAAGAAAATTGGGATTGCCCTCAAGGAGAAGATTAAATCCAATTCGAGGAGAATACGTTATTAATATCTCAACGCCAAGGCGATGCAATTTGAAGGTGTTTGCAGGCAAGCGCAGCCGATCGCCAAAGAAGAAACCGACAAAGTGATCGTCGCGACTCGTCGTGAGCCTTCGGACGAAGTGCACTTGACCATGTTCAATAGCTTTAATAACAAGTATCCACGTTTGAAGTGAGGAATCTAGAAAGGGAAGGAGACGTGGAGAGATCTCGAGCAACGCATTTTGAAAAGTCGAAAGTCTTTGTGTTGAGTTTTCATGTCAGAGGGATTCAAAGAAGCTCTGGAGGTGCACACTGTGAGTCCAAGCCCTTTGAAAAATTAGAAAAATACTCAAAGACTGTGTCGTAAGCGTCGTCCCTCGCCATGGGTGAGCTCAAGAAGGGGTCATGCAGGGCGTCTCGGACAAGATGGAGTTTCACTTGGGGCCCGAGCTTGTAGGCCATTGTGGCGACCTCACCGATATTGAGAAAAATATCGAGTTTCTGATATACAGGCGCATAGGATGTCGGAGGGGCTACTCGGAAAGAGAGAATCACCGAACACCATCGCGAAGGAAACAACCGAAGAAACACCGAACAAAGAAAATTGACTTACCAGAGAGCCCAAAGGAGGCACAGAGGACTAAGGTCTTGGGTTGGAGGGTCCACGAACCGCTGCGAAGTCTCTCGAGAGCTTCATGGAAAGCTTTGAGCCACGACGCATAGAGAGGATATCCTCCTAATGGCTTCGCTTCAAGATCGAAGTCCCACTCTCCCTATGAATGATCACATGACCAATTACCCTAATCAATTAGAATCATATCGATAATCATATCGATAATCATATCG
>Ga0154020_10003222_pt1 | contig 19715 bp, 14 predicted proteins | sample Klosneuvirus_201_FD_109709 | JGI IMG/M metagenome (GOLD analysis project Ga0154020, IMG submission 109709) | Active sludge microbial communities from wastewater, Klosterneuburg, Austria - Klosneuvirus_20160825_MG | ecosystem: Engineered > WWTP > Aerobic digester > Activated sludge | place... | reverse complement strand
GGCCAGCTTGGCGCGCTTCTCGCCTTCAAAGCTCTCGCGTTTCTGCGCCGCTTCCAGCGTGGCTGCGGCGCGGGCTGCGGGTACGCACACCACGCCATCGTCGTCGGCCACGATCACGTCGCCGGGGGTGACTAGCATGCCGGCGCACACCACCGGGATATTGACCGAGCCCAGCGTGGCCTTGATGGTGCCCTTGCTGCTGATGGCCTTGCTCCACACCGGGAAGTTCATCTCGGTCAGCGTCTTCACGTCGCGCACGCCGGCGTCGATGATGAGGGCGCGCGCGCCCCGTGCCTGGAAGCTGGTGGCCAGCAGATCGCCAAAGTAGCCGTCGGTGCACTCGGCGGTGACGGCGGCCACCACGATGTCGCCGTCCCTGATTTGTTCGGCCACCACATGCATCATCCAGTTGTCTCCGGGGTGCAGCAGCACGGTGACGGCCGTGCCCGACACCTGGGCACCGGTGTAGATGGGGCGCATGCAGGGCTTGAGCAGCCCGACGCGGCCCATGGCTTCGTGCACGGTGGCTGACCCCAGGGCGGCCAGGCCGTCGGCGGCCGCGCGGTCGGCGCGGGTGATGTTGCGGTACACAACGCCTAGTTCGTACATGGTGATCTCCTGATACTTTGCGGGACAGACCTTTAGCTCTGTCCTGAACTGCTTGTTGGATGTCGGTTGTTCAATCGGGTTGCCGGGCGCCATCCATTCCCTGGCGCCGCTTGGCCTCCAGGGCAGCCGGCGAGGCGAAGAAGTCCAGCAGGGCGCGGGTGGCCGGCACATCGCGGCAGGTGGCGCAGATGCCGGCGCCAAACGTGGTGAGAATCGCCACCTCGGTGGGCATGGGCCCCACGATGGTGATGCCGGCAAGGTGCAGCAGCTCGCTGGTTTGCTGGAATCCGAGCGCCACCTTGCCCTCGGCCACCAGGCTGCCCACCGGCACGCCGGGCGGGGCCTGCACGATGCGGCCCTGCAGCGCTTCCAGCACGCCCCAGCGCGCGAACAGCTGGTTCAGGGCCACGCCACTGGGGCCGGTGGAGTAGCCGATGGTGGGCGCCGCCAGCACCGCTGCCCGCAAGGCGGCTTCGCTGGCAATGTCGGGCACGGGCGCGCCGGCCTGGACGGCTACCGACACGCCCGAGCGCATCAGATCGACGCGGCTGCCTGCCAGCACATGGCCGCTGGCGACCAGCTTGTCGATGGCGTCGCTGGCCAGAAACACGGCGTCGAACGCCTCGCCCGATTGCACGCGCCGGGCGGCATCCACCCCGCCGACCGATTCAATGGCGATGGGTATGCCGCCCCGGTCCGCATACGCCTGCGCCAGGTCGGCCAGCACCGCGCGCGTGGCCATGGACGAGATGCCGGTCAAGGAAGGAGTGCTGGGCATGGCTTCACCTGGGTTGTGATGGGGCACCCACAGGCGATGGGCCGCCGCGAATCCAGAATGGAGTAACTGTAGTGCCGATTGGTCATCAGCGCGGTGCGCTTTGGTGAGTGTGGATTCACAATTTGTTATGAAGGTGGTAAAACACGCTATCCCCCGCGGACTACGACCGATGACCAGATCCCAACCAACGACGCTGCAAGCCGCCTCGGTGCTGGACTATCTGCGGCCCTTCATGGCGGTAGCCCATGTGGGCAGCGTGGTGCGCGGCGCGGAGCAAGTGTTCAAGGCCCCCTCGGCGGTGACCCGCTCGGTGCTGGAGCTGGAGCATGTGCTGGGTGTTGCGCTGTTTGAACGCAAGCCCCGGGGCATGCTGGTCAACGCCTGCGGGCAGGCGGTGCTGCGACGCGCCATGCGCATCCAGGACGAGGTCGACGCCGCCACCGAGGAGTTCATGCGATCGGTGCCCGCGTCCACCACCTTGCACAGTGCGCTGGTCAACCTGATGTTCAACGGACGCAAGCTGCAACTGCTGATTGGACTGTGCGAACACCGCAGCATGTCGTCGACGGCGACGCACCTGGGCATGACGCAGGCCGGCGCGAGCATGGCCCTGTCGCGCATGGAGGCCACGCTGGGGCACGGGCTGTTCCAACGCATGATGCAGGGCATGGTGGCAACCGATGCCACGGCGCGGCTGGTGATGCGGGCCAGACGCGTGTTCGCCGAAATCCGCCATATGCAATCCGACCTGGCCGCCATCTCCGGTAGCCTGGCTGGCCTGGTGACCATCGGGACCTTGCCGCTGGGCAGAACCTTTGTGGTTCCGACCGGCATCGCGCACGCGCTGGCCCAGCACCCGGGTCTGCGGGTGGTCACCTTCGAGAACCAATACGAGCAGTTGATTGCCAGCCTTCGCAATGGCGACATCGACGTGGTGTTCGGTGCCCTGCGCCCCAAGGAGCTGGCGCAAGGACTGGTGACCGAGCCGCTGTTCAGCGACCGCATTGGTATCGTGGCGCGCCGTGGGCATCCATTGGCCGCACACGCCAGCCTGTCGTTGCAGGACCTGCTGTCGCAGCAGTGGATACTGCCGCGTCCCAACGCACCGGGGCGGCGCCTGGTGGATGCATCGTTTCAGGAGTTGGGGCTGCAGGCGCCGGTGCCTTGCGTGGAGACCGGTGACCTGGCGATGCTGCGCCAATTGCTCCATTGCAGTGACATGCTGACGGCCATTTCTCCGCACCAGCTGATGTTTGAAATCCAGGCCGGCACGCTGGCGGAGTTGCCCGTCAAGCTCGGCGCAACAACGCGCTCCATCGGATTCACCTTGCGCCAAGGCAGCGCGCTGTCATCCGCAACACTGGTGGTGCTCGACGCGATCCGCCAGCAAGCCCGATCCCTGTCTGGCTCGATGGCGGGATAGTGCCCAGACGCGTCAGGCCGCCATGACGCTACAGCAGCCGAAACACCTCGGATGCCGCGGCCACGGTCTCGGCAATGTCCGCATCGGTATGCGCGGCGCTCATGAAGCCGGCTTCGTAGAGTGCCGGAGCGATGTAGACACCGCGCTCCAGCAGGCCGTGGAACAGCGTGTTGAAGCGTTTGTTGTCGGTGGTCATGACCGTGGCGTAGTTCTGCGGCAGGTTCTTGAACAGGAAGAAGCCGAACATGCCGCCCTCGCTGTCGCCGCAGAAGGGCACGCCCGCCAGGTCGGCGGCGCTTTGCAGGCCCTGAATCAGCGATTGGGTCTTGCGGCTCAGGTCTTCGTAGAAACCGGGCTTGCCGATTTCGCGCAGCGTGGCCAGGCCGCAGGCGGTGGCCACCGGATTGCCCGACAGGGTGCCGGCCTGGTAGACAGAGCCCAGCGGAGCCAGGTGTTCCATGACCGCCCGCTTGCCACCGAATGCCGCCAGCGGCATGCCGCCGCCAATGACCTTGCCCATCACGGTCATGTCGGGCTCAAAACCCGGAATGCTGCGGGCGTAGACGCTCTGCGCGCTGCCCAGTGCCACGCGAAAGCCGGTCATCACCTCATCGAAAATGAACAAGGCGCCGTGCTGGGAGCACAGCTCGCGGCAGCGTTTCATGAATGGCACGCTGGCGCGCACGAAGTTCATGTTGCCGGCAATCGGCTCGATGATCAGGCAGGCCAGGTCCTTGCCGTGCAGGGCGAAGGCCTCTTCCAATTGCTGCAGGTTGTTGTACTCCAGCACCAGGGTGTGCTGCACCACTTCGGGCGGCACGCCGGCGCTGGTCGGGTTGCCAAAGGTGGCCAGGCCGGAGCCGGCCTTGACCAGCAAGGCATCGGCGTGGCCGTGGTAGCAGCCCTCGAACTTGATGAGCTTGCTGCGTCCGGTGGCGCCGCGCGCCAGCCGGATTGCGCTCATGCCGGCTTCGGTGCCGGAGCTCACCAGACGCACCATCTCCATGCTGGGCACGCGCTGCAAGATGGCTTCGGCCAGTTCGACTTCGCGCTCGGTCGGCGCGCCAAACGAGAAGCCGTCCAGCGCGGCCTTCTGCACCGCTTCCAGCACGGCTGGGTGGCCGTGGCCCAGGATCATTGGTCCCCAGGAGCCGATGTAGTCGATGTAGCGCTGGCCGTTGGCGTCCCAGAAATAGGGCCCTTGCGCGCGTGCCACGAAGCGGGGCGTGCCGCCGACGGCCTTGAAGGCGCGCACCGGGGAGTTGACGCCACCGGGGATGACCCGGCGGGCACGGTCGAAGAGCTCTTGGTTGAGGTCAGTGCTGTGTGTCATGGGGGGCAGTGTGGGGGTTCAACAGGTTGCTGGACGCGTCGGCGCCGCCGCTGTCGTCGTTGTCGGGCTGGGCCCAGAACAGCCGGTCGGGCAGGACGTGTCCCATGCCGGGGCGAAAGCCGCCGTCGAGGCAGCGGTCCAGATAGCTCAAGGCTTCGGTAAAGGCTTCATCCAGGCCGGTGCCGCTGGCAAGCAAGGCCGCCAGCGCGGCGCTGAGTGTGTCGCCGGCACCGGTGAAGACAGCCTCGAAGCGTTCGAAGCTCTCCGTGCCCAGCACCGCTTGCGGAGAGCTCAGCACGTTGTCGATGAACTGGTCGGGACGCGCGATCCCGGTCACCAGGGTGTAGGGCACGCCGAGCTCGCCCGCGGCCTTGGCGATGTCGCGGGCGCTGGGTGGACGCTCGCTGCCCCATTCGGGCAAGAGCCAGCGCCACAGGCTGCTGTGGTTTCCTACCAACACCGTGGTCTGGGGCAGCAGCAGCTCCTTGAACGCATCCAGATACAAATCGATCTGCACCTCGTCCCACCACGACAGGTCGGGCATGTAGGCGATAAGGGGTGTGTCGGCGTAGTCCGAGGCGATCTCGGCAATCGTGCTGAGGTTTTCTGGCGAGCCGACAAAGCCGACCTTGATGACTTGCACCGGCACGTCTTCGAGGATCAGCTTGGCCTGCTCGGCAATCGCCTCGTCGTCCATGGCGAAGTGGTCGACAATCTCGGCGGTGTCGCGCGCGTAGGCGCCGGTGACGACCGGCAGCGCGTGCGCACCGACCGAACCGATGGCCATCACGTCGCCCGCCAAGCCACCGGCACCGCTGGGGTCATTGGCGTTGAAGACCAGCACGCAAGCTGGCTGATCCGCTTCCTGTGAGTCGTCTTGTATAGGGGAAAGCGTGGGGGGGGTCATGGTGCGATCTGCGTTGGCCATCAGGCAGAATAACGCACGGAGTGTCGTGTCAAGCGCAAATCTCGGGAGCCGTCTCTATACAATGATTGCATTCTATTCGAAGGCACCTTAAGCTGTGAGTCAAACCAAAACTTGGATGTGTCTGATTTGCGGATGGATTTACGACGAGGCTTTGGGTGCACCGGACCACGGGGTCCCGCCGGGAACGCGCTGGAGCGATGTCCCGATGAACTGGACCTGCCCTGAGTGCGGCGCCCGCAAGGAAGACTTCGAAATGGTGCAAATATGAGACCGCAGCCTTGAAGTCACACATGATCATCTTTATTGAACGTCAGCCCAGGAGCAGTTTGTTGTGAATACGACCGGACCGGTTTTCAAAGTCCTGGTGATCGACGACAGCAATACGATTCGACGTAGCGCGGAAATCTTTCTCAAGCAGGGCGGACACGAGGTGATGTTGGCGGAGGACGGTTTTGACGCCTTGGCCAAGGTCAATGACTACCAGCCTCACCTGATCTTTTGCGACATCCTGATGCCCCGTCTGGATGGCTATCAAACCTGTGCCATCATCAAACGCAACGCCAAGTTCTCGGGCGTTCCGGTGGTGATGTTGTCGTCCAAGGACGGTGTGTTCGACAAGGCGCGCGGGCGCATGGTGGGGGCACAGGATTACCTGACCAAACCGTTTACCAAAGACCAACTGTTGCAGGCCGTCCAGCAATTCGGCGCGGTGCTGCAAGGAGAAAACTGATGCCTATACAAAAAGTACTGATCGTTGACGATTCCAAGACCGAACTCATGTTCATGACCGATCTTCTGCAGAAGAACGGCATGACGGTGCGCACCGCGGAGGGCGCCGACGAGGCGTTCCGACGCCTGGCCGAGGAAAAACCCGACCTGATCCTGATGGACGTGGTGATGCCCGGACAGAACGGTTTTCAGCTGACCCGCGCCATCAACCGCACGCCCGAGTACGCCGACATCCCCATCATCATGTGCACCAGCAAGAGCCTGGAGACCGATCGCGTGTGGGGCATGCGTCAAGGCGCGCGCGACTACATCACCAAGCCGGTCGACGCGGCCGAGCTGTTCGTCAAGATCAAGGCCTTGGGCTGAAGTACTCAGGAATCCATGGCAAACCGCGAAGCGCTCAGAGAATTACAGACCCGTCTTGCCAGTCGGCTGCAGGCGGCACGCACCGAGGGTGTCTCCATCTCCTGGCTCGCCGTCAAGGCCGGTGAGGCGAATTACCTGTTCCCGCTGGCGCTGTCCGGAGAGATCTTCCCGCTCACCACGGTGCAGGTGGTGCCTTACTCAAAGCCCTGGTTTCTCGGCGTCGTGAATTTGCGCGGTGGCTTGTATGGTGTGGTGGACATGGCGAGCTTTGTTGGCGAGGGCCTGGCGCGGCACCGGTCTGAACAGGCCTTGTCGGAGTCCAGCCTGGTGACCTTCAACGCGGCATTGGAAGTCAATTGCGCGCTGATGGTGGACAGTTTGTCGGGGCTGCGCAATCGCGAGTCGTTTTCCAGTGTCGAGCCTGCGCCGCAGGGGTCCCCCGTGTATTTCGGCAACCGTTACCGCGATCTTGGCGGCACCGAGTGGCAGGAAATCAATTTGCGGTCTCTGTCCCAGTTCTCTCCCTTTTTGAGCATCAGCGCTTAAGTTTCTACCGAAGGTTTCATCATGTCCGTCGTTGATCAATTCAAAAAACTGTTTGCCAAGAGCGATGCGTCCTCGGAGCATGACTCCAGGTTGAGCCTGGCCATGCCCGATGCGGTGCCAGACGGCACCATGGGCATGCTGGTGACAGAGCAGGTGCAGGCCCATCTGGACACGGACGAGGTGAAGCCGGTGGTCGCCATCAAGGCTGACGCGGAGGCGGCTCCCGAGGCGCTGGCGGAAGATGCCGACCTGATTGATCTGCCGGTTCTCGGCAAGAAGACCGTTGGCCAGCACCAGCGCACCCTGCTGATCATGCTGGGCGCGGCACTGGTCGGTCTGGCGGCCCTGGGCTACTTCGCACTGAGCCGCGCCGACCGGGTTGCCCAGCAGCTGGGTGCAACGGGTCAGGCGCTGATGCAGTCACAACGTCTCGCCAAGTCGGTATCGCAAGCGCTGGTGGGTGGTGCGCAAGCGTTCCCGGACGTGAAGGAGAGCTCGGATGTGCTCGCCAAGACCGTGCGGGGCCTCAAGTCCGGCGACAACCAGTTGAACATCGACGCCCTGGATGATTCATTCCAGGCCGAACTGTCCAAGGTGACGCCGCTGATGGAGCGCGCCGAAAAGAACGCTGCCACCGTGATGGGACAACAGAAGATCCTGACGCAGGTTGGCGCCGCTTTGCGCTTGATCAATCGCCAATCGTCGGACCTGCTGGAAATTGCGGAAACCGTCTCGTCGTTGAAGCTGCAACAGAATGCGCCCTCCACCGAGATCTCGGCGGCTGGTCAGCTGGTGATGTTGACGCAACGCATCGGCAAGTCGTCCAACGAGTTCCTGACCGTTGAAGGCGTGAGCCCCGAGGCGGTGTTCCTGCTCGGCAAGGACTTGAACTCATTCAAGGAAATCGCGCAAGGCATGCTCGAAGGCAGCCCGGAATTGCGTTTGAATGCCTCGCGGGATGCCCAGACCAAGGAGCAACTCACCGCGCTGATCAAGTTGTACGAGGAAACGCGAACCCAGGCGGGCGCGATTCTGGGCAACCTGCAGGGTCTGGTGTCTGCACGTGAAGCCCAGGCTGCGATCATTGCGGACAGCGAGCCGCTGCGTCGCAATCTGGAAGAGCTGCAAAGCAAGCTGTCTGCCCGCACCGGCATGGGCGGCTTCTCGTTTGCTGCGTTGGTGATTCTGGCAGTGCTGGCGGTGATTCTGGCTTTGGGTCTGTCACGTGTGCAGCTGCTCGATAGCCAGACGCGCCAGGTTGCAGCCGAGGCGCGGCGTCTGGACGCCGAGCGCATGGAGCAGGAGGCCAAGCGCGTCAACGACGCCAACCAGGCCGCCATTTTGCGACTGATGAACGAACTGCAGACAGTGGCCGAGGGCGATCTGACGCAGGAGGCCACGGTGACCGAGGATATTACCGGCGCCATTGCCGACTCGGTGAACTACACGGTGGAAGAGTTGCGATCCCTGGTGGGCAACGTGCAGAGCACGGCGACCCGCGTGGCGCAGACGACCGCCGACGTGGATACCACCTCGACGGAGCTGCTGGCAGCCTCCAACGAGCAACTGCATGAGATTCGCGAGACCGGCAAGTCGGTTGTGGACATGGCGTCTCGAATCAACGAAGTGTCGGTCCAGGCCCAGGAATCAGCCTCGGTGGCGCGTCAGTCGCTGCAAGCCGCCGAAGTGGGCCTGCAGGCCGTGCAGAACGCCATCGGCGGTATGAACTCGATTCGTGACCAGATCCAGGAGACTTCCAAGCGGATCAAGCGACTGGGTGAATCCTCCCAGGAGATCGGTGAAATCACCGAGCTGATTTCGGACATTACCGAACAGACCAACGTGCTGGCCTTGAACGCGGCCATCCAGGCGGCGTCCGCCGGTGAAGCCGGGCGAGGCTTCTCGGTGGTGGCGGAAGAAGTGCAGCGGCTGGCTGAACGTTCCGCTGACGCGACACGGCAGATCTCGGCGCTGGTGAAGGCGATTCAGACCGACACGCAGGATGCGGTGGGTGCCATGGAGCGTTCCACGCAGGGTGTGGTGGAAGGGGCCAAGCTGTCCGACAACGCGGGTACCGCGCTGACCGAAATTGACCAGGTGTCGCGCCGACTGGCGGAACTGATTGAGCAGATCTCTAACTCCACATCGCGGGAAGCGAACCTGGCCAATGTTGTGGCCGACAATATTCAGCACATTTTTGCCGTGACCGAGCAGACCGGCGAGGGCACCCGCTCCACGGCGGCGCAGGTGCGCGAGCTCTCGCGCATGGCCGACGAACTGCGTGAATCGGTCTCCCGATTCAAGATTGCCTGAGTTCGATCAACCTGATTTTGTCATCCGCAGGAGTGCACGATCCCATGCAACCGAACGCTGCCCCCACGGGCGACAATGACATTGCCGTCAATGACCTGGGGCCCTTGGCCTGGGTGCTTGACGAGCTTCGAAAGTCGCTGGAAGGCGCAACCAAGGCGCTGCGCCGATTTGTCCGGGACGCCGAACTGGCGCGCGGTTCCGACCTGGCGGCACTGGATTCGAGTCAGCTGCGGATTGCCCGTCAGCAGTTGCATCAGGCAGTAGGCGCACTGGAGATGGTGGGCTTGAGCGAACCCGCCAAGCTTCTCAAGGGCATGGAGGCGCTGGCGCAGAAGTTCGTGCAGCGCCCCGAGTTGTGCAGCGACGAGGCGGCCAACAAGGTCGAACGGGCCAGCTTTGCCTTGTCCGAGTATCTGGAAGGTGTCCTCAAGGGCAAGGTCGCGTCCTCGGTGGCCCTGTTCCCGCAGTACCGCGATGTGCTCGAACTGATAGGCGTCGAACGGGTACACCCTGCCGATCTGTGGTCCATTGCCTGGCGCTGGATCAACATGACCCTGCCGGTGCAGGTCCCGCCGCTGAGCTACGACCAGGCCTCGCGGGCCAGTCTGGACCGCTCCATTCTCAAGGTCGTGCAGACCGGGGACCCGGAGGCGGCCGGTACCATGCGCGACATCAGTCTCGGTTTTGCGGCGGCGCAGACCGAGCTTGAGCCGACCTCATTCTGGAAGATCTGCGCAGCCTACTTTGAAACGCTGGCGCTGGGGCTGGGACCCGTTGACGTCTACGGTAAACGCGCCGCTTCGCGTGTGCTGTTTCAGTACCGTACGCTGGCCAAAGGTGATCAGGCGGTGTCCGACCGGCTGGCGCAGGACTTGCTGTTTTTCTGCGCGCAGGCCAATCCGAGCGACGCCAAAAAGGCGCCCATTCTGGGCGCGGTACGCGCGGCCTACGGGCTGAGCGAAGCGACTGCGGTCAACTACGAGTCGCCCCAGTTTGGTCGCTACGATCCCGCCGTGTTGGTGCAGGCACGCAAACGCATTGCCGCCGCGACCGAGACCTGGTCGGCGCTGGCCGGTGGCGACACCAACCGATTCAAGGTCGCGACCGACCAGTTCAGCCTGGTGGCTGATTCCATCCTGAAGCTTCATCCTGAGAGCGGTGATCTGGCGCGCGCGATGACACGTGCCATCGAGGCCACGGTGCGCTCGGCCGAACCGCCCACGCCCGCGTTGGCGATGGAGGTGGCGACTGCGGTGCTGTATCTGGACGCCGCCTACGACGACATCGATCCAACCGACTCGAACATGCAAGAGCGCAGCGAGCGCCTGGCGCAGCGGCTCGATCACGTTATCGCAGGTGGACAGCCGGAGCCTCTGGAAGGCTGGATGGAGGACCTGTATCGCCGGGTCAGCGACCGCCAGACCATGGGCAGCGTGGTGGCGGAGTTGCGCACCACCCTGGGTGAGGTTGAAAAAGCCCTGGATCAGTTCTTCCGCAATCCGGGCGACAAGTTGCCATTGCATGAGGTTCCCAGCCAGTTGGCGCAAATGCGCGGCGTGTTTTCGGTGCTGGGCCTGGACCAGGCTTCGCTGGCCGCGCTGCGCATGCGTACCAGTGTCGAGAAGTTCCTGGTGGACGACGTGGATCAGGAGTCGGCACGCAGCGGTATCTTCGAGAAGCTGGGTAACAGCCTGGGTGCGATCGGCTTCCTCATTGACATGCTCAGCTACCAGCGCGCGCTGGCCAAGAAGCTGTTTGTCTATGACGAGGAATTGGGCGAATTCAAACCCCTGATGGGGCGTGAGAAGACGCCGGAGCCAGGCGTCGCGGCGCTTGCCCCGCCGGTACCGGCCGTGGCTCCCGCGCCGTTCGAATTGCCGTCGCAGCCGGTGCCTGAGGCGCAGGCTGAGCCGATGGCGCTTGCCCCCGAGTTGCCGATCGAACAGGTCGGCGCCGTCGCGCCGGTGGTCGCACCTGTTGCGGCTCCCGTGGCGGCCCCCGTCGCAGCGGCAACCAGTCTTGACGATGATGACGAGGCCGAACTCAAGGACATCTTCCTGGAGGAGGCCCGTGAGGTGGTCGAGCACGGGTTGGAGGCGATTGGCGAGTTGGTCGAGGAGCCCTCTGATCTGGGTCAGCAAACCACGTTGCGTCGCGCATTTCACACCCTCAAGGGCAGCTCACGCATGGTCGGGCTCAACGAGCTGGGTGAGGCAGCCTGGTCCATGGAGCAGTTGCTCAACACCTGGCTGGCCGAGCAGAAGCCCGCCAGTCCTGAACTCCTTGCGCTGTCTGGCGAGGCAATGCGCGGCTTCAGCCGCTGGGTTGAGGACATTGCAGCCAATACCGACGAACACTGGAGCGCGGCGCCCTTCCGCGAGGCGGCTGACGGCCTGCGCCTGCATCGCCAGGTGGTACCGCTTCGGATCCCCGGCGCCATGGTCGCCGAGCCTGTGCCGACCGCAGCGCCGGCACCCGCCGTTGCAGCCGTGCCAGAGCACTTTGAAACAACGCAGGCACTGGAGAGCGCCATTGCGCCGCCAGAGGTGGCGGCGCAACTCGGTCACCCCGAGTTCACGGCAACCCAGGCCTTCACGCTGCCGGGCGCAGCGCAAGCGACGCCGGCCGAGCCTGAGGCGCTTCACCTCGGCCTGGATGACATCGACTTTGAGAGTGTTGTCGCGCCAGCTGAGCCTGAGCCCGAGCCCGAATTGCCCGCGCTGGCGACCGAAGCGGTGCCGGCCCCGAGCGAGCCGGCGCTTGCGCAAGCGCCGGCAGAGCCCGAGCCTGCCGAGCTGCCGATGCTGGAGGCTGAGGCACCTGTGGCAGAGCCGATCGAGGAAGCGGCCGCACCTGCCTTGCCCAGCGCTTTGCCGGAGCTGCCCGCGGTCGTGGCGGAACCGGCCGAGGTCGACGACCAAGTCAAGGTTATTGGCTCGCTGCGCATCAACATTCCGCTGTACAACGTCTACCTCAACGAGGCCGACGAATGGTCGCGCCGCCTGCTGACCGAGCTGGGCGAGTGGGAGATGGAACTGCACCGCCCGGTGCCCGACCTGGCGATTGGCCTGGCGCATTCCCTGGGCGGGAGTTCCGCCACGGTGGGCTTTTCGGCGCTGTCGGACATTGCCCGGGCGCTCGAGCAGGCCCTACAGCACCTGCACCTGCATGGTCAGGGCACCCCGGAGCATGCCCGGGTTGCGGTGGAGTCGGCCGAGGAGATCCGTCGGCTGCTTCATCAGTTCGCCGCCGGCTTCCTCAAGGAGCCGGATCGCCGTCTGCTTGAGGCGCTCAAGACGATTCTCGAAACCGAATTCGTGACTGTTGTGGCGGAAGCGCCGGAGTCGATCCGTGATTCTGAGCTGACCAGCGAAGAGCTCGAAGCGGAGGCCGCCATCACCTGGCCGGGCCACCTTGAGCCGCTCGCCGTGCCGCAGCCCGAGACGGTCGAAGCCCTTGCCAGCACGCGGGAGGCGGCGCCGCAAATCGAAGTGCCCGCGCCCGTTGCGCCTGCGCAGGCCGCCCCGATCCCGTCGATCGTCCCGACGCCGACGCTGCATGCCCAGGTGATCGAGGCCGCCAGCCATGCTCTGATCGATGAGCAGGAAGACGAATTTGACGCCATCGACTCGCTGGATGCCGACCTGTTCCCGATCTTCGAGGAAGAGGCACTGGAACTCATGCCCAAGCTCGGTGGCGCCTTGCGCCAGTGGGCCGCGCGCCCCGACAACCTGAGTGCGCGCAGCGAAGCCTTGCGCGTATTGCACACGCTCAAAGGCAGTGCGCGCCTGGCTGGTGCCAACCGGCTAGGCGAAATGACGCACCGCATGGAGTCGGTGATCGAACAGCTCGGCACTGAGTTCCTGCAAGGCGCCCAGATCGACCCCTTGCTGGTGCGCTTTGATTCCATTCAGAACAACTTCGACGCCCTGCGCGCGGTCCCCGAGCAGGCCCTCAGCCGTCCCGAAGACGTGCCGATGGAGCGCATGGAACCGGTGGCTGTCGAACCTCAGGAAGAGGTTGCACCCGCGCCTGGGCAGGCCCCGCTCGCGCCCGTGGCGCCTGCCGTGCGGCCGCTTGCTGCGGCGCTGGCACCGATGGTGGCGCCGTTGGCCCCGATGCGCGCAGCCAGCAACCAGTCGGTGCGCGTGCGCTCACTGCTGCTGGATCGATTGGTCAATCAGGCCGGTGAGGTGATGATCACCCGTTCGCGCCTGGAGGCCCGTTTGGGTCAGCTACGCGGTTCGCTGGGTGAGTTGTCGGGCAATCTGGACCGCCTGCGGCACCAGTTGCGCGATATCGAACTGCAGTCGGAATCGCAAATGCAGTCGCGTCTGGCGCAGGCCAAGGATTCGGCGCAAGGCTTCGATCCGCTTGAATTCGACCGGTTCACCCGCGTGCAGGAACTGACCCGCATGATGGCGGAGTCGGTGCACGACGTGGCGACGGTGCAGCGCAATCTGCAGCGCGCCGTGGAAGGTACCGAGGATGACCTGATCGCTCAGGGCCGTCAGGCCCGTGAACTGCAGCGTGACCTGTTGCGTACCCGCATGGTGGAGTTCGAGGGGATCTCCGAGCGCCTGTACGGCGTGGTCCGCCAGGCGGCCAAGGATTGCGGCAAGCAGGTCAAGCTTGACATCGTGGGCGGTTCACTGGATATGGACCGGGGCGTGCTGGACCGCATGGCACCCGCCTTCGAGCATCTGCTGCGCAATGCCGTGGCGCACGGCATCGAGGAGCCTGCGCTGCGCGAGCGACTCGGAAAGCCCGCCGCCGGTACCATCACGATCAACCTGAATCAGCAGAGCAACGACGTCACCGTCGAATTCTCGGATGACGGCTCTGGATTGGACCTGCAGCGTATCCGGGAGAAGGCGCTGGCCTCGGGCCAGATCAAGGACGGCGAAGTCTTGAGCGATGTCGAAGTCGCCAACCTGATCTTCACGCCAGGCTTCTCGACGGCATCGCAGGTTACCGAGCTGTCCGGACGCGGCATCGGCATGGATGTGGTGCGTGCCGAGGTCAATGCCCTGGGCGGGCGAATCGAGACCAGCTCGGAAGCGGGCAAGGGCACACGGTTCAAATTGATACTGCCACTGACCACGGCCGTCACACAGGTCGTGATGTTGCGGGTGGGTGACCTGGTAATTGGCGTGCCAGCCAATCTGATCGAAATCGTGCGCAGGGTCCCGGTGGCCGAGCTCGAACGTGCTTACCAGACCGATGTGTTCGAGTACGGCGGCGAGCAGGTGCCGTTCTTCTGGGCCGGCGCGTTGCTGCAGTCTTCGGTGCAAAGTAGCGAGGCGCGTACCAAGACCCTGCCGGTGGCGATCTTTCGCAGCGCCGGACAGCGGCTTGCCGCGCACATGGACGAAGTGTTGGGCAACCAGGAAGTTGTGGTCAAGAACCTGGGTCCGCAGTTGTCGCGCCTGCCTGGTCTTTCGGGCATGTCGGTGCTGGCATCCGGCGCCGTCGTGCTGATCTACAACCCGGTCGCTCTGGCCGCCGTGTACGGCGAGCAGGCGCGGCAGTTGCGTGCCGAGGCGATCCGCTCGGCTGCGGCCAGCGCCGCGGCCGCCGGCACACCGGCGGGCGAGGCGGGGCACCCGACTGCCATGTCGGTGGTCAATCAGGTGCCACTGGTTCTGGTGGTGGACGACTCCATCACGGTGCGTCGTGTCACGCAACGCTTGCTCAAGCGCGAGGGCTTCCGCGTGGTGATGGCCGCTGACGGTCTGCAGGCGCTTGAGCGCCTGCAGGAAGAGAAACCGGCGGTGGTGCTGTCCGACATCGAAATGCCACGCATGGACGGCTTTGACCTGGCTCGCAACATTCGCGGCGACGCGCGCTTGCGGGATCTGCCGATCATCATGATCACCTCGCGCATTGCCGAGAAGCACCGCGAGCATGCCCGTGAGCTGGGGGTCAACCATTACCTTGGCAAACCCTATTCGGAAGACGAGTTGATCGGTCTGGTGCGCCAGTATTGCGTCAGCACGGCCGATGTCTGAAGCGCGTCCCTGCGCTACTTGACGACGGCGTAGCGCAGCAGGGTTCGGGTCCGGGCCTGTGCGTGTTGCACGACAGGCTCCGGGTAGTTCTCACCGAGCCGCACCTTGGCTGCTGCGAGCTCAGCCGCCCTGGCCAGCCACGGCGCATGAATGGCAGAGTCGGACAGGCCAGCGAGCTGCGGCAGGTAACGCCGGATGAACTTGCCCTGCGGATCGAACTTTTCGCTTTGGGTCACCGGATTGAAGATTCGAAAGTAGGGTTGGGCGTCGCAGCCGCTGGAGCTCGCCCACTGCCAGCCCCCGTTGTTGGCGGCCAGATCAAAGTCGTTGAGCTGTTCCGCAAAGTAGCGCTCGCCCCAGCGCCAGTCGATTCCGAGGTCCTTGGTCAAAAAGCTCGCCGCCACCATGCGCAAGCGGTTGTGCATGTAGCCGCTCTGATTGAGCTGAGTCATCGCGGCGTCGACCAGCGGATAGCCGGTGCGACCCTCGCACCAGGCCGTGAAGAGTGAGCGCGCGTGCGCGCCGTGCTCCCAGGCAATCGCGTCATAGGCGGGCTTGAAGGCGTTGCCTGCCACGTGGGGATGGTTGGCCAGAATCTGGAAATAGAAATCACGCCAGACCAGTTCCCCGAGCCACACCGCAGCCCCATGGCTTCCTTGCTGACTGCGTTGCCATGCGGCCGCGGCAAGGCGGCGGATCGATACGGTCCCGAACCGCAGGTGCACACTGAGGTAGCTCGGGCCCTTGAGGGCCGGAAAGTCGCGGGTCGCTCCGTAGTGGTCCATCCGCGTCAAGAAGTCCTGCAACAGCCGGTCGGCTCCCGTTGCACCGCTGGCAAGCTGAAGCGGCCACTGGGTGTTTGTCTCAAAGCCGATATCGGCCAACGATGGAATGGGTCCGCGCAGCGCCTCGGGCCGTTCGGCCAGCGCAGCGCCCCAGCGGCTGGCGTCATGTTCGCGCAGATGGTCGGGCGTCATGCTGGCCAGCCACTTGTTCTTGTAGGGGGTGAACACCACGAAGGGTTTGCCGCCTTGCGTCAGCAGTTCCCGCTCCTCAAAGATCACGTGGTCCTTGCCCAGTTGCAGGGTGATCCCGACATCGGCCAAGGCACCCCGCGTGGCGGCATCCCGGTCCCGCGCCTGGGGTTCGTAGTCTTTGGCCGCAAACACCGCCTGGACCCCCAGCGTGCTGGCCAATGCCACGATCTCGCTGCTGGCCTGACCATGGCGCACGATCAGGCCGGCGCCGGGCTTGCCGCTCAGGGCGCGCAGGTCCTCGTCAAGCTGGCATAGCGACTCGCGGATGAACCCGACACGCCGGTCAGTGCGCGGCAGGGGGTCCAGAATGGCACGATCGAAGACGAAGACGCAGTGCACGCGCACACAGCACTGCAGCGCCAGGCACAGCGCGGCGTTGTCCCGCACGCGCAGATCCCGGCGGAACCACACCAACCCCTGCTTGAACTGCTTGTGCATGATCACCGGTAAAATTGCTTCATGTCCGCCGATTCTGCTCCCATCAATCTGACGAATCATTTCCTGATCGCCATGCCCGGACTGGAAGATGCGGCTTTCTCGCGCAGTGTGGTCTACCTGTGCGAGCACAGTGAACGCGGAGCGCTGGGCCTGGTCATCAACAAGCCCAGCGACATCGATTTGCAGCGCCTGTTCGACAAGGTGGAGCTACCCTTGCGCCGGGTCGACTTGGCGAACAGCCCGGTGTTCCAGGGTGGTCCGGTGCGGACCGAGCGCGGCTTTGTGCTGCACGAGTCGGTGGGCGCCGCCGGCGATGCCAGTGGCGAGTCGGTCTATGCCTCGACGCTGAGTATTCCGGGTGGCCTGGAGATGACCACTTCCAAGGACGTGCTGGAGGCCCTGTCCACCGGCGCCGGTCCCCGCAAGGTGCTGGTTTCACTGGGCTACTCGGCCTGGGGCGAGGGCCAGCTGGAGTCCGAGTTGTGCGAGAACAGCTGGCTCACGGTGGCCGCCGATCGCGAGGTGATCTTCAACACACCGGTTGAACAGCGCTATGACCGGGCCCTGGCGCTGCTCGGCTTCGAGCCCTGGATGCTGTCCCCAGGGGCCGGGCGGGCATGAGCGCCGCGCCGGGCCGCCCCAAGCAAGCTCAGCACCCCCTCGGGGGGCAGGCGCGCAGCGCCGTGGGGGCGGCATGAGCGCCGTCCCGGACAGCCTTCGGACCTTCTTGGCGCTGGATTTTGGTCAGAAGCGCACCGGCTTCGCGGTCGGCAATCGCTTGCTGGGCACGGCGCAGCCGCAGGGGACGATTGCTGCCGAAGGCGACGCACGTTTCGCCAGGATTGCCGAACAGTTGCGAAGCTGGCAACCCGACGCGCTGGTGGTGGGCGTGCCGTTCCATCCCGATGGCGCCGAACACGAGAATACGCTGCGTGCCCGGCGCTTTGCGCGGCAGTTGCAGGGGCGCTTCAAGTTGCCGGTGTTCGAGGTCGACGAGCGCTACAGCACCACCGAAGCGCTGGAGCGCGGCGCCAGGGATGCCGATGCGATGGCCGCCTGCATCATTCTTGAACAGTTCTTGAGGAGTCTTTCATGAGCACACTCGCGCTCGATGCGCAGGCGCTGTACCTTGATCTGCTGGCCGGCGTGCGCGCCTTGTGGCGGCCGGAGATGCACATGGCGGGGGTCACCTCCGGCGGCGTCTGGCTGGCGCAGCGCCTGGGCCGGGACCTGGGCCTGAGCAGCCGTCCCGGCATCCTGTCCTCGGCCCTGCATCGCGATGACTACGCCCAGCGCGGCATGACCGCGGCGGCACAGACGCAGCTGTCCTTCGATGTCAATGGCGCGCACATCCTGATCCTCGATGACGTGCTGTACACCGGTCGTACCATCCGCGCGGTGATCAACGAGCTGTTTGATTTTGGTCGCCCAGCCAGCGTCAAACTGGCGGTGCTGGTGGACCGGGGTGGGCGCGAGTTGCCGATCCGGGCCGACTTTTGCGCGGCACGCATCAGCCTGCCCGCCAACCAGTCGCTGGCGCTGGCGCGCAGCGAGACGGGTGAGTTCAGCTTTGACGTGAAGAATCGATAGCCGGCCATGCTCTACAAACGCAATCCGCAACTCAACAAGAATGGTGAACTGATTCACCTGCTGTCCACCGAGGGGCTGCCCAAGAGCATCCTGACGCAGGTGCTGGACACGGCGGCCAACTTCGTCAGTGTGAATGACCGCGAGGTGAAGAAGGTGCCGCTGCTGCGTGGAAAGAGTGTCTTCAATCTCTTCTTCGAGAACTCCACCCGCACCCGCACCACCTTCGAGATTGCGGCCAAGCGACTTAGCGCCGACGTGATCAACCTCGATATCGCGCGATCCTCCGCCTCCAAGGGTGAGTCACTGCTCGACACCATCGCCAACTTGAGCGCCATGGCGGCCGACCTGTTCGTGGTGCGCCACAGCGAGTCGGGTGCGCCCTACCTGATAGCGCAGCATGTCGCGCCGCATGTGCACGTGATCAACGCGGGTGACGGCCGGCACGCGCATCCCACGCAGGGGTTGCTGGACATGTACACGATCCGGCATTACAAGAAGGATTTCGCCAACCTCACGGTGGCCATCGTCGGTGACGTGCTGCATTCGCGTGTGGCGCGCTCGGACATACATGCGCTGACCACGCTGGGCTGTGCCGAGGTCCGGGTGGTGGGGCCCAAGACGCTGGTGCCCGGCGACATGGCACAGATGGGCGTACGCGTATGCCACACGCTGGAGGAAGGGATTCGCGGCTGCGACGTGGTGATCATGTTGCGCCTGCAGAACGAGCGCATGAGCGGTGCGCTGTTGCCCTCCAGCCAGGAGATCTTCAAGAGCTACGGACTGACGCCCGACAAGCTGCAATTGGCCAAGCCCGACGCGATCGTGATGCATCCCGGGCCGATCAACCGCGGCGTCGAGATCGACTCGGCGGTGGTCGATGGCAAGCAAAGCGTGATCCTGCCGCAGGTGAGTTTCGGCATCGCCGTGCGCATGGCGGTGATGAGCATCGTGGCAGGCAACGATGCGTAGCGATTCCCGGACCGAGCAATCAACCGATAGAGACATGACATGAACTTGTTGATCCAGGGTGGCCGCGTGATCGATCCGGCCAGCGGCTATGACCAGTTGGGTGACGTGGCGGTGAGCCACGGCGTGGTCAGCGCCATCGGCACGGTCGGGGCGGACTTCAAGCCCGATCGTGTGCTGGACGCCGCGGGCTGCAGCGTGGTGCCGGGCCTGGTGGACCTGGCGGTGCGCCTGGGCGAGCCCGGTCACGAGCACGAAGGCATGCTGGCATCTGAGCTGGCCGCCGCCGTGGCCGGCGGCGTGACCACGCTGGCCTGCCCGCCGGATACCGATCCGGTGCTTGACGAGCCCGGGCTGGTCGAGATGCTGCGCTACCGCGCCGAGAAGCTGCACCTGTCGCGGGTGTTCCCGGTTGGCGCTTTGACGCGGGGCTTGGCGGGTGAGACGCTGACCGAGATGCTGGAACTGACCGACTCGGGCTGCGTGGCCTTCAGTCAGGCCGAAGTGCCGCTGGCCAATACCCAGGTGCTGCAGCGCGCCCTGCAGTACGCCAGCACCTTTGGCTACACGGTATGGTTGCGTCCACAAGAGCTGCACCTGGGCAAGGGTGTTGCTGCCAGCGGTGCGCTGGCCACGCGCATGGGCTTG
>Ga0154020_10003220_pt1 | contig 19719 bp, 30 predicted proteins | sample Klosneuvirus_201_FD_109709 | JGI IMG/M metagenome (GOLD analysis project Ga0154020, IMG submission 109709) | Active sludge microbial communities from wastewater, Klosterneuburg, Austria - Klosneuvirus_20160825_MG | ecosystem: Engineered > WWTP > Aerobic digester > Activated sludge | place... | reverse complement strand
GTCACGTACTGCCACACCTTGGTCTGGCCGGGGATGGGGGCCACCTTGGCCGCGTTCTTGCCGCACAACGTGTTAATGATGGAGCTCTTACCGACGTTGGGATAACCTTGAATAACGTTAATGATCATATCATTATTAGACGACGGTGGTCAAGAGAGAGCTCATACCAATAAAACCGACAGAGATCTGCTTCTTATCGCTGTGGAGATGCTGGAACTGGCGCAGGAGCTGGATCAGTGAACCCTTACCAAAGCTCTTGTTGATGGAGGCGTGGAAAGCGAGGGTGGGATACTCCTTAGACAAGAGGTACAGCCACCTGGATGAGGGAGGTCAACTTTCGAACGTCAACATGGTGCACGTAAATGAAATGATGGTACTTTTTCGTGGCCCACTGAGGGATGAGATCGCATTTGTTGAGGACGAAGACGAGGTGCTTGTGCGGAGCGTTCTTCTTCAAGTGCTTCTCGACGCGCCTCGACCGCGTGCCAAGAGGATCGCGCGCATCGAGCACCTCGACGACCACATCCGACGCATCGAGCACTTTGTACAACTCTGACCAAATGCGCGCGCTTTGACCCTAGGTGAAAATGGCTCCCGTTAAGGCAGAAACAGTCGAAGTGATCTCAAGAGCAACAACAAGAGCATCATGGCGGTCGTGCCTTCTGCAGGAGACTGTCGGGATCCTCATCCCTGAACTCGATATCGCGCACAAGGTTGGTGTCGTCCTCGGCCTTATATTCCTCCCCCTGCGTGTTGACCTGCTTCGCCAATCCTATAAATCATATCAATTAGGAATGTGTTTCGATTCGAGTGACTCAGAATAGAAAGAGGGGAAGGACCCTCCAAAGTATAAGAGCCCAGGCGCGGGCGCTTCCTCGTCGCCTTCTTACCGAAGGTCTTCTCAAAGGACTCGACCTCAAGGAGATTCACCTTGGCCTCCTTCTTGTTGTCCCTCAGTAGAGAGAATGGAATCTAAAAGCAGATGACAGATAAGCGCTGTGAACATGGAAATGGAAAGCAATAAGTCACGATGGTGCCTTCGCAGCATTCACGAGGAAGGTGTTGGGCTGCTGCTGAGTCTTCTCGAGCTCCTCGCGGAAAGCCGTCAGCTCCGTCTGGCCAACAGTGCGAACTATATAGTCAACACTAAGCAATCGAAACGGCCAACAAGACGTTCTGTTCTGTCACCAGAAGGAGAAAAAGACAAGTCGTTATGGGGGGACGGCATACCAGGGCCGAACCACTTCCTATTGGGCTCAATGCGCGCCTCGTGGCTCGTGTCCTTGGACTTGAACGCCTGCGAGATGATCTTTCCATCACGATTGCGCTTAGGAGCGCCGCCATTGTACATTTTGAGGCGATTGACTGTCGCCTTGTCCTTGTGGATGCCTTTGCGGTCACCCCGCTCGGTGAACTTGACCTTGAGACCGCCGATAGCCGCGCCTTTGGAGCTATCGCGCTTCGACATCCTCCTAAATCTCAATATTAAAATATAAATCTATTGTTGATATGAATATAAATTTAAATCGAGGAGAGCCGCGAATAGAGGGCCGAGGGCCAAGGTCGAGCGGCGAGAAAGTCGCGTGGCCCCTCGGAAATTTCGCCGCAACGCAGCATGGGAATCTGAGCATCGTGCGATCCACGACCCATAAATCATTAAAATTCTGCATACCTTACTCACTTCAACCACAGATAGAGTGACTGTGGGGCTGGTCGAAGGCCTAGAGCAGCGCCGGGCATTTGCTCGTCTCGTCGAGGCGCCTCCATCGAAATAACTGTTTCCTGGTCGGTGGGCTTGTCCTCGAGGTCCCGATTGAAAGAGCGCGCAGAAGAAACATATTTGCGGCTTTTGGCCCTTTTGCCGTCATTGGCCTCGGCAACGGGTGTGAGGGCGTCGTGAGTGAAATCAGCGGTCCTTCTATCATGCTGTCTTCTGTCGGTGGCGCCCTTGTGCGCAATGCCGGCCGCGCCCGCTTGATGCGGTCATTCCATGGTGTGTTAAATCATCTTTTTAGATTATTGTTGGCAGGCGGGATGTGATAGACTGTGGCCGTTTGTCCTTGTGTGCTCCTTCCCTTGCCTCGACCTCACCACTGCCCTTGGCCTTTTCGCCTTTTGACGCCTTGAAGCACCTCCTCCTTGTGCGAAAAATACAATATTAATTTTCTCGTTTTAGCCTCAGTACTGCCATTTGGTTTGAACAAGGAGGACTCGAACTCGCTGCCCGACATTTTCAACACGAGTACCTTTCTCTTCATTGCAGTCGTTCTTGATCGTGCCCTTGGCGTTCCATTGGATGAGTTTGTTTAGCGAAAATTGCTGCGATTGTATTAAATTTTCCATTTTTTGATAGATGCCCCGCCAGCCGCTGGCGCCGAGGCCTCGTCAATGGATACGAAGATGTCGGACTTTGACGCCATCTTCAATAGCTTGCTCAGTTCGTCGCTCTGCTCCATTGCTCTGTGGTTTTTCCACCTGCTAATGATCGATTTGTTGCAGAGAAGACGCCTTCTACCCCCAAGGATAAAGCGTCTGGCAGGGGCAGCAAGGACAATACCGCCACTGAGCTCCTCAAGTACTTGGATGCCTAGACTTCACCGCCCCTTTGCAATCCTCAGCGCTTCCTCTTGTTTAGGTCTCTTTTCGGAACTACTGAGCCTGAGTCTGCGCCTTCCATCTCTGCTGACAATGAGAGCACCAATATGCTTGAGGCTCTCTTTGGTGCCAACAGGAAGAAGCAGGTTCTTTTCCACGCGGCTCCTTCTCGGCAGTTTTTTGGTTTCTCATTATATTTCGTAGCTGAAAGAGTTGGAGTACTGGGACCTCTATCCTGCTCAAATCAAGAAGTGGCTGATCTTTACCAAGTCCTCCAAGGGCTACTACGACGTGAAGGGCCAATGGGTCTCCATCCACGAGCTCACGGACCTCATGAGCGCCATTCAGAAGCCCCGTGATAAGAGTGCCGAGGGCCTCGTGCGTCGGCTTTGCCTCGTCCTTTTCTTCGTGGATTCTAATACAATGCCTTTTTAGGATCTTGAGCGTTGGGAGGATCTCTATGCCAAGGAGCAGGCCGCCCTCGAGCCCGACCTCCGTGGCCGCTTCCGCTTCGGGGTCTCTTACGAGGAGATCAAGGAGCTCCACCCCAAGATTCGTCGCCTTTTCTCATTCACCTTTGGTTCCGAGCACGAAAAGCTTGCACTTAGGTTCGTTGCGATATGCTTAGAGCCTGAATTGAATTCAGGGGCTGATGAAGTATTTCCTTTCTCTCAGGAAATCGCTTGCCATTCAGAAGTGGAAAGCGCACGATCTTGACACTGGCTCAGCGCCTGTGCAGATCGATATCCTTACGCAGCGGATCCGCTCCCTCGAGAAGCACCTCTCTAAGAACAAGAAGGACACTATCAATAAGCGCGCTTTGACGATGCTCGTCAGGAGGAGGTCTGCCTTTCATCTTGTCTCTCTCTCTCTCTCTGCTCACTTAAGTGACTTTTCATCATGCAGGCGTGGCTTGATGACTTACCTGAAGAAGCGCGATGTGGAGACGTACTACGCCGTCTTGTCCAACATTGGATTGCGCGACCTGTACGAGCTCTACCCTCACCAGAGCCTCAGCAAGCTGCCCACCAAATTCCGGAAGTAAAGACTCTTATATTTGCGACTCTCATCACATCCCAAATGTAATTTTTGCATTCATCGAATTGAATTCAAAACAAATCGATCATTTTCAACGTTGACTCTACCTCAATGCAAGTTTCATTGAAACATCGTCGATGTGGCTCTACTCCTCCCTAGTCCCATCGGCTCTCGAGCTGGTTCTGCGTGGCAAGAGGAGGAGAAGGTCTACAGCGAGATCAGTTGCTGTTCAGGCTCAGCACAATTGACTGGCGGTCGTTAGTATTTTTCTTCCCCTGGCAGCGCCTGCCGCTCGCTTGTCAATGACTCCGTCAGTCCCTCCATAGCACCACGTGCAGTCCTTTGACATGTCTCATCAAGGCAACCAGCCGCCTGTCCCCCAAGGTCCCTCCTCAGATTTCTTTTTTGGGGGTCGTTATTGATCGATTTGTGAGTCATTACGAGGGAATTTCTGAGCCGCCTCTTCTTTGCCTTCGTCCCCTCTCAGTGTGAGGTCAATTGTCTCCTCTTTGCTCTCGCCCCTCAACTCGATGCCAGAATTGAAGCTGCGTTGCTCATATCAGAACTGCTGTGTGTTCTACTACTCGACTCAGCCATCATTGCTATTAAATGAACAGGGAGAAAGGTTATGCTCGGCCGACGAACGCTACCAGTCCCTCCCGAGAGCCTCGTGAACACTCCCCTCGCCCCTACTGCTTCGGCGGGGTTAAGGGCGAAAGTTGAAGAGGAGGAGAAAAAAGAAGAGGAGGAAGAAGAAGAGGAAAATGAGGACGAGGATGAGGATGAGGATGAGGATGAGGATGAGGATGAGGATGAGGATGAGGATGAGGATGAGGATGATGAAGATGATGAGGATGAGGATGAAGATGATGAGGATGAGGATGAGGATGAGGATGAAGATGATGAGGATGAGGATGAGGATGAGGAAGGAGAAGAATTCAGCGAAGACTCTGATGAAAGAGAAGGAGTCGACGACGCGCTCGAGTTCATCGAGGATTTGATTCACCAAGGGATCTTTAAAGCTCCCTTTAAAGCAATGCCCCCAAAAGATCAAAACCCCCCAAAAGAGCCAAACCGTGTTTTGGGTCTCCTTGGACCGCCTAAAAAGCCCCTGAAAGAGCAAGTTGTCGACGAAATCCGCGAGATTGCCGCAGTGATGAACAAGTTCATTGCGCCCACTCGTCCTCCTTCCAACTTGGACATATCCCAAACGAGTGCTCGCTTTTTGCCTAAGGCGTCGCCCAATTACCGATCCTCTCCGACACACCCAACTCCGCTCGGTCTGAGAGGAGTGGTCATCATGAAGTCCGACCGCCAAGTGCCGCCTAACTTAAGAACCGCCGCTTTCACCTATGTGACCCCCAAGCAGTTCAAACAAGAGATTCGTCGTCGCGCCAATCAGAACGCGATAGAAGACATCAAGATTCGGGCCCTCCTCATGCCTGGAAAGTACTCAGCCAGCGAGCTAGGGATGCGCGAGGACAACTACTCGTCTTGGGTTGAGTTTGTCGGATCCAGCTCGAAACCCGAAGACGTTGTGATCCGCAATACTTTCAAGGATCTAGATGAAGCAACCATGGAGCTCTCCGAAGCTTGTCCAAAACACGGAAAGACTGCCTTCGTACCGGACGGCCACCAGATGGCGCGCAAGGTGCGCTTCGCCAACTTGACTATTGAGGGCGCCATTGACGGCGCGGCAATCTTGATTGCAAGCTGCGTGATCCTCGAATGCGACAATGTGGTCTTCGTGGACTGCGTGGATAGGTGTATCGATGACTGCAGTCGATACGCGGAATCGTGTTTTCTCTTCCGCCACTGCACCTTCCACTCCACTAGGCGCTCCATTGCCGAACTTGTGGGTCATCGAGCCTCTTTTGTCGATTGCACTTTCGTGCTGAAAAAACCGACTGAGGACGATGAACAGGAGTACGATGAGGATCGTAAGGATCCGGTGGCGTTGGAGGTGGCTCCATGGTGTCACCTGGAGCTCATTCGCTGTGACTTCAGTCAGTGCGACTCTCACGCCATCCGCTTCAACGAGGGATTCAACATGGAAAAAGAAACGTTTATGGCTTTTTATAACGTGCGGATCTTTCTCCTTTCCTTCGAACAATCGAACTAATAACTCATTCTCACGAATAGAGGATGAAATTCCCTGGATTGTCGCCAACGGAGATGTGGGAGTTCACCGAAATGAATAGAAAGGCGGAGCTGGCACGCCCTCAAGCAAGCGGCTACTTTGAGGCCAACCGGGCGCGGATGGATTGCAAATATTGCCCCATTAGTAAGGATGGTGAAACACGGTCCATTAACTGCCTCGACGTGAAGGAAGCCAAGAAAGCAAAGATAGCTGATCTCGCTCAGCAGAATATGGAGGAACTTCGGAAGATAGAACACAGCCTCTCCGACTCCCTCCCAGAGAACGCGCCGCCGAGCTTGATCAAGGCTGTGACCCTCTGGAAACTCGCCCCTCCCTATCAAATTGGCACCGAAGAGGTCTGGGCGCGATATGTTAAAGCGCGTGAGAAGCTCCTGACGACATCCTTCGAGGAAAACGGTGAACTGCACAAACATCTCATAGCCATTCGATTCTGTGTCACTCGTTCCATGCAAGGCTCAGTCCTCCGTGACCCCCCTCTTTGGATCCCTCGGCTGAGCAGAATGTGGCCTCTGTCGTTTCACCGAGAGGTGTTCACATTGCTGCTGTGTCTGGAGCATCTCTCGATTCAAGGAGCTCCGTGGGCTCAAGTTCCCAAGGAAGTTCCCAGCTTGATTATCAGCGCCCTCGCCGAGAAGTACTATGGCATTCATGCCCAAGAACATTCGCCAATCTCGAATGTTGATCACATCTACCGAGACGACACCAGCATATCTTGGGAGGACGACGACGTTCCTCGAACAACTGAGGCCTACGTACGAATTGCATTTTTGACATTCGCAACGGCATTCCAATACTTTTTTGGTCTGTTCATCTTTCTAGTTCACATGGTTCTCCCCCTTCGGCGTTCCTCGCTCAGTCAAGATGGTTCACAAATGGCATTATCACCCACTTTACTCATACGCCGAACAGTACGCTAATGCTCGCGTGGCTTCTGTTGACTTCAACTCGCCCGAACAGTCCCAGTTCACTTTCAACACCGATGATATCGACACTGGCGAGAGCGAAAGGGTGTCTATTTCCTCTAATTCTCCTGGCACGATGCTGATCTTGATCGCTCTGTTCCTGGTAGATCTTTGAGCTGTTCAACAAGGATGATACGCCAGGGCAGTATATTGGCGATACGCTGACCCGCTCCATCGCAAGAGCTCCCCTAGTGCAGCGACTTCAGCGCTTCCTCTTCCTATGTCAGCCATTCTCCTTTCCCAAGTGGGTCGACGTTCTCATCTCAGCGGCAGGCATTGGTGTACGACTTCCACCTCCCATTTATCCTCCCCTCCTCGTTTGTTCATTTAGTGCCTCTTAGGTCATTGGAGATGAAGACCAATGGCCCGTTGTCTTTGCTATGGACCAGGAGCCCTTGTACGACCACGAGGCGCGCCACTTTGAGCCCAGCTACTTGGAGAACTTAAGGAGTTTTTTCCCGGCCAAAGAATGGCTCCAACCCGAAGCAGAAGATGAAGAGGATGAGGGCGAAGAGAACAGATTTAATCCGTTTGGGTATCCCTCGAGGCCTCGGCGCAAGAGGCCACCGGGCTTTGAGGTGGCGACACCCATCTTCTCGGGCGTGTATAGCCTCTACCGTGACGAATCGAGTGAAGTCTCAGATGAAGTCTCCGATGACTCTTCCACTCCTTGACGTTGCTTCTACTTGACATCATCTTCCTTATATTCTATATCAATATGCGAAGTCTTGTCCATTTTCAACCTCGATCAAGCGCCCCTCGCAAACAAGAAGATTCATTCAATGGATTATATATTGATCTGCACACCATGCACACCTCTTTCAAATAGTTCACACGATGGTAGAATTGGAGTGTTGGGCCTGGAGTCTCTTGACAGCAGCAACAAAGGAGGCGTTGTCTCCGCGCTGCAACACGAGGAATGCCTACAAATGTCAATCGTATCATTTGGGCGCAAGAGCCCAGCAGTGATGAGGACATTAATAGGAGGAGACGGAGGGAAGGAGGAGAAAGGTGGCCATCACGGCACGGGGCATCCAACAACAATACAAGGACAAGGACAAGTAAATGAGACGAAAGAGAAGTGTGGGAGAAGAGAGAGAAAAGGATACCTCTATCGAAAGGGTGAACTTGCGATCAATGAACCACTGAAGAACCTGGATCATGTTGCCATACCTCAGTCGACTCTTACTGTGTCCAGGGGCACGCAAAAGGGCAGCAAAGTCAAATGCGATATCCCTGGAGAGGAAAAAAGATGAGGAAAGGAGGTGATGGGCGAGAAAAAGAACGAGGGGAAGGAAAAAGAGAGCAGAGAATCGATCAGAAAAAGGAAGGAGAAGGGATACATAAGGAGAAGGATGAAGAGAAGGAGGAGATAAGGCGGGTGAAGAGGATTGAAGGAGGAGAAAAGGCAGATGGGGGCGGCAGTTACCTCGCAATAGTCTGGGGCATGGGAAAATCGATTTTGAGCTTCTCTGTAGACTCCATTAAGAAAGAAAGCAATTCAAGATTGTTTTCGCATTCGACAGCCGATCGAACAATCTTGGTGACGGTTTCAGGCGAGATGGGCGTAGGGATCTTCACAAGGAAATAACCGACCAAAGCGAGGTCCGCGATAGGCTTGCGAATAAAGGCGAGATTGTTCAAGAAAGCCGACTCGACTTGATTCCTAAATCACATACTGTTGAGTCACTCGTATATTGAATGAATTAAAGAATGAACTGAGAAGTAAGGAAGTACGAATTGGCCACGCAGTGCGCCATAATGAAGGGGATATCGAAACCAGAGACCCAATTGGGAATGGACTTGGCGCCAAAGCGAGCGCCTTGAGCGAGAAGATGTTTAATGCATAGGAATCGCTCATGAGAAAACACTTTCGATTGAACAATTCGCTTGGGATCTGAGAGTTCATCGAATTTCTTGGCCTCGGCATCAATGCCGAGATAGAGAACGTTGAGTTGCTTAGGGGAGAGGATATATTGGTAATGGGGGAAGGTTGCGAGGACTTGCATTGTCGGATATAAAGCGAAAGCATTGCCCCACTCTTGCACCAATTCGGGAGTGAGGCGAGGGTGAACTAAGGGGAGGAGAAGGAAAAACAAAGTCCCCGTGCACATGACGCCTTCTTGGAAGAGCATTCGTGGCTCGGGAATCGCACGCAAATAGCTAAGCGCATATTGAACGATCTCCATGTGACCACCAGCACATGCGCCATTGAGGACAGCGGTGCCATAAGGATGAGGTTGCCGCGTGTCACGTTCACATAAGGCACGCACAGTCTCAAGCTTACCACCATACGCGGCCGAGAAGTGGATGGGAACGCTGAGGAGATCGACCGTCAACGTCTGCGCTTTGGAATGGAGGAAAAGCTCGCGATATTCGAACATGAGATCGGTCTGACCGCCTTGGGCAGAGGCATGTGAAAGCAGATTCCAATAAACTCCCGCCGGAAACTACAAGTCGAAAAGATGATAAGAGTTGGTGGTTGAGACAACCAAAAAGAAGGCGAGAAGAGAAAGGACCTCTTTGTCCAACGAGGCAAATATATTTAATAGTGGTTTGTTTCCGAGGTAGGCAGCACGAGCGTAGATCTTAGGACGTCTCTCCTTGAGCTCCTGGGGCTTCATGGTGGCAAGCTGTTCGTATAAGAAGCGGGCGAGCTCGTTCTGACCGTTCTCGACGGCCACCTCGAGCGTCTTCACGTCAAAGCCGACGCCGAAGCGCGCCACCTCGTCCCACGCAAACGCGTCCACCACCATCTCCTCGCCCATAGACATGATTCTAGGGCAATATAATAAAGGGGTTTGAACACATCTCAAGAGCGGTGACGAGGCATAGCAGTGGAAAGAGGGTGGCACAGAGAGCTCGGCGAACTGCCTACGAAAGGGGACCCCGAGACCAAACAACCATCCATTTAAAAAAGTATTTAATTTATGAGCGAAGAAAATATTCTGGGCCTGCTCTCAAAGAAGAAGGTGGTCAAGAGGAAGCGCGAGCGTTTCTACTGTAGTGTTGAATGGAGCAGACCAGCGCCCTCTAAGAGATCGTGCCGCCACAAGCGATCGCATAAACAAATTAATTAAAATTACATCAACCAATATTATTTACCCTTGCGAGGAGGCGCTGAATGAGCCAAGCGAATGAGAAGAATGAATCGTCGAGCCATCAGCCACTCCGGTCGTCGTCAAAGCGCATTTTGCTATTATCTTGTGCTAAGATGCGTGTTGTAGACGTGTGGGCGCAGACGGGTAATGGCTTCAATGAGAAGGTGCCCGAGGTGCGCCGCCTCGGCGATCACAGCGCCGCCGCTCGCCTCCAGCTCCAGTACCTTTCCTCTCTCCCTCGCCCCTCGCCCGCCCTCTCAGCTCTATCAATTAGATTGTATTTATGATTTTTATAATGATAATATGTGGATTTGTATTAATATATTAATATTTTGTGCACAATTTGATTGTTTCGTTTCTCGAACTTCATACTACTCGCCCGCTCGCCTCTGCCTTTGCTGCTCCTTCCCATTGTTAAATTGTCAGTTGAATCATTTAACATATAATAGTATTAATATATTATATTATGTTATCGATTGGATCGATGCAGGGGAATGCAGGGGAATGCAGTCTCACCCCTGGTCGCTTAGGACAACGTGGACACCAGCGAGCCTCCTGGCTGAGATGGACCAAGCTGGCATTGAGTGCGCTTCTTCTCGTTTGTCCTTGATATTAAATGATAATATATGACAACAGATAAATGATAGTAAATGATATCAAATGATATCAAATGATAATGATGCATTAGGACGATGGTGGTGTCGGCGTGGTGCAGGCCAGGACAGTGGATTATTACCAACGACGATGTGGCCGAGTATGTTCGCTTCAATCCCAACCGATTCGTTGGTCCTCCTCATTGTTCTCTCCACCTCCTTTTCTATGATTTATTACCTCGTAATAATAATGAGTATATATTGACATTTAGGAGCTGCCACCGTGGACCTGTCTGACCCCGTTGCGGCGGTTAAAGAGCTCGATCGCGCCGTCAAAGTGGTATCCCTCCTCCATTTGTCATTTTGCCTTCAGTTGGAGAAATCCCTCGTTTAACCGCCCACTCCTTTGACCTCCTTCATTTCTCACCCCCTTGTCTCATTCTCATTCACTGCTATTCGTAACCGTGCCATCCTTTGAGGTTCTCATTGTGTTCATGAGTGTAGTTGGGATTGAAAGCGTTCCGAGTCGTTCAGTGGTTGTGGAAACTGCCGCCAACCGACAAACTCTTTTACCCCCTCTATGTCAAATGCGTCGAACTCGACATTCCTTTCTGCTGCCAAGTCGGCCACACTGGCCCTTTGGGACCTCCTTCGTCCATCATTTTCATCGATATCAATATTTTAGAGATTATTTATATTTATTATTTATATTTTATTAAATTATTATAGGTAGACATAGATACATTGTCATAATGATAGAAATGATGTAGATGCCATCGGAGACGGGGCGTCCCATCCCTTACATCGACGAGGTCGCCATCGCTTTCCCTGACCTCAAGATTGTTTGCGGTCATATTGGTATTTTGTCTTTTTTCTGTCTGTCTCTTTTATTGCATGCAAATGATGGTGATGATGATGATGATGAGTATAGGATATCCCTGGACCGAGGAGATGTGTGCGGTGGCGTGGAAGCATAAGAACGTCTACATCGACACTTCCGCCTATGACCCCAAGGTTCCCCTCCCTCCCTCTCCTTCGCCTTCCTCTCTCCCCCTCTACCCCTCTCTCACTTGATATTCGAATTATTTTAATGAAAAAAAATCTTTGTTTGATTTGAATTTAGTATTATCCCCAAGAACTGATCAGGTTCATGACGACCACTGGAAAGACCAAAGTCATGTTCGGCACTAACTTCCCTATGGTATGCCAGGGGTCCCTTCAGGCTGATATTGAATTCTTTGCTTTTGTATTTCTTACTTTTTGTGGATTTTACGGGTAGCTGAATCTCAAGACATGTGTCGACAACGTCAAGAAACTCAAGTTGTCGCCTGAGGTTCTCGCTCTTTTCCTCTACAAAACCGCCGATCGCGTCTTCAAGTTGCAACCATCGCCGAAACTGTGAGCGAGTGAGTGTGATGTTAGCACGCGTTCTTGTCGCCAACTTGATGAATCTACATTTGATTGTGATATAATAGCGTTCGAACAGAGAGCAAGATCATTAATGCCGTTGGGTACTCCAGATCGTCGAGTTCATAGCTTGTATTCAATATATGAATGGAAGTTCTCGCGATCCACACAAAGTTTCTCCATGGCTATCCAATTTGCACCGCGGAAATCCACGAGCGGTTGTCAGGGATCCGTTGAAACCGGAATCCGGGATCCACGACTTGCCACTGAATGTTCGTTGGAACATCGATCTTGATGACCGCTGTCATTTGATGAGGAGGACTGACGGCGTCACTCTGCATGAAACAACCGGGAAAATGCGCTCCACCACCCATAGAGTGTCAGACTTCGTTACAACAATGCCCTGATGAAGGATTATTTATTGATAAAGAAAACCCTGGGATGCTAGAAACTTCTAATAGCTACGTCCTTCAGGAGGAGCGCAAGTTAGGTTTCTGTTCGAGTTGGCTCCAATTCTCATTATGTCATTGTTATGGTCGTGGCAATTTTGGCGTATTTAGCTTGAGTCAAGGCGCTTCAAGCGCTCTTGCCTCATCGCTTCAGCCGCCGTAGTGAGCTCGGTCGCCTGAACAATCGACAGTGAGTAACATAACAATCTTACGCTGAGACGCCAAGAGACCAAGATGATACCTGTTTGACAATCGCCTTCCCCGAGCGCACGGGGACCTTGAGCGAGGCAAGCTTGACGTCCGCCCTCGCACGCAAGTCAATGTAAGTCACGCGATCGTCATCAAACTTGAACACCAATGGCATCGCGCTGAAGGAGAAGGATAAATAGATGAACATTGACGACCAGATCATGGAGAGAGGCGCACTGCTCATCGTAAGCTTGCAAGCTGAAGTCGTAGAAGCGCTGAAACTCAAACTCAACCTCATCTGCCTCCAGCTTAAGCTCGTTCTCGTCTACCTCCATGTTCTCACCGTTCTCTTCCTCCTCTTTCTCCTTCTCCTTCTTCTCCTCGTCCTGGTTTTCGCCAAACAAGGCGTCGAGATCGACATCCTCCTCCTTCTTCTCCTTCTGGCTCTCACCAAAGAGGCTATCGAGGTCCTCCTCGCCCTCCGTCTCTTTCTTCTTGTCCTGACTGCTTTCGAGCTTTCGCTTCTTGGTGGCGCGAACGTAGAAGCTAAGAAGGGTCTACCAATCTCCACCATCAGAATAACACTTCATTGACAAAAAGTGAATGAATGAAGAGAGTAAACTACCTGTCCACGATAGTCAAACTCCGTCAAGACAGAGAACTTGCGCTTCTTCTCAGTCTCTGCGCGGACTTCGGCCTCGGATACACCGATGCCTTTGAGTTGGTTGAACTCCTTGGAGGCAGTGATGGCAATAGGATCGACGGAGGACACAACCTAGCAACATGGAAATCAGAAAATAAGAATTAATCAAAAGCGATCGCAGAAGCAGCGAGAAGCGAAATACCTCAACATAGGAGTTGCCCATCAATTGCTCGTCAGGGAAAACCGACCACGACCGCACGGGCTTGGCATTTTTGTTGACGGGGTGAACGTAATCAAACAAAGGTTTCTTGGCAACGAACTTAAAGAGAAATATATATTTATTAGAGATGTGCGAGCGCAGTAATGAGGAAAAGGATGGTACCTCAAAGGAATCCTTGACGTCTTGAATGTACTTCTGCCTGCGCGAGCCCGTGAACCAACGCTCCCAATCAGAGATATCGCCACCTTGGTCCATCTCTAATGGCAATCATCTACATGAGTGACAATGCCAAGGGACATGGGGTTTGTGAACGGACCTTTGTTCTCCCAGTCACGCTGAGAGATAGGCGGCTTGGAGATTTTCATCTTGGCCGTGAGCGCGTCGTCGCCGGCGAGGTACTCAATGTTGCGCAAGAAGGTCAGCGGCCCTGTGTTCTGGCGAGCAACAGTCTTGCTGAAAGGCGCCGTCTAAAAGAAATACAATAAAGATCCTCACTTCATCTCTTAGATCAACGGAGGGGAAGTACAAGGAGCTTGTCGTCAGCGTTGAGAGGGCCGCGGTTCTCCGCCTTGACGTATGCAGCAAGATCAATGAAGTCCAAGTTGACGCCCACGTCCACGTCCGCTAAGAGCTCGCGCTTGAAGTTGTCCTCCATTGACAGCTTCCGCTCGAATTTATAAAACCTGCAGAATGTGAAATTCAGATGAGAAAACCAGACGAAGGCGGAATGAGGAGCGTGCCTGTCAGCGGGCTGAGGGACCTTCAAGAACTTAGGGTCATAAGGCACATCAGGGATTTTGTTCATAAATTCGAGCTTGACCAAGAAGTCGCTCTCCGTCCTACCAGCAAACGAACATGGTGAGCAAGAGGGGAAGAGAAGGCGATCGACGAGCAGCAAGCCCAACGAAGCACAATCCCCGTCATAAGAAGCTCATAGTTAATAAGATATGAAATAAAACAATATCAAAGCGAGTGTTGGAAGATATATCGCGGCCAATGAACACGAGAGGAAAGAAAGCGAAAGGAATGAGGTCGCTGTTTTCGTCGAGGCCGAGGATGAGGGAAAAGACGAGGCCCAGCGAGACCCCTCAGCCAAGAATGCGCTTGGAAAATATTTAGAAAAAATGGATATAAAAGTTTGAGCTTGCTTCAGAGCTGGGGCAAAGGAAAGGAACCAAAGGATAAATATGAAGATAAAGATCACTCACTAGCACCTCGCAGCGCGCACGCCATTGCAAGACAACAACGCATTATTTTCGAAGATAAATTAATATAATAGAAAAGAAATTTTGGAGGCGTCTTCGGGCCCAGGGAGGGAGAGCAAGAGGCCGCACTTTTTGTCCTTCTTCGGAGGCATCTTCTTGGCCTTGGCGGCGACTTCAGGGGCACTGCGCGACGACATTGCCGCAAATTTGATCCTTGGGACAAAAGAATAGATTTTCCCTTGAATGGCCTTGATGTTTCCACTACGGATGAGCTACGCGTGCAGCGGCGAGCAAAGACATCGCGACTGGTCGATCGAAACCGCCAAAGGCTCAAGGAGCTGTTACGTCCTACATAATCCGCTACATGCGCGACAAGCGCCGAGGAGAATACGGACTTATCGACTCATTGCAATAACCCCATAGTTACTTATCAGACGCCTTGCGTCTTGTGCCCTCCACGATGCGCGCTCAACTGAATTCTGGCGTCCTGGTGGCGCTCATTATGGCAGCTCTTGTCTGGGCTCATCCCCAGGTCGGCCGCAATCGCCATGTTATGCCTGAACATGTACGAGTGTCATAGATGCATCCACATTGTAGCTCTTCCATCTTTCCACGGCGGCCTTGGTTGCTCCGGACAATTTGCCGTCTTCGTTTAGGGCGAACCGCTCTCCACCCCACCCGCCCCACCCTGACGCCTTGCCTCTCCTTTCTCGGAATCGTTGCCAAATATATACATATCAATTTGTTATTAATTCTCATATTATTCCACTTTGTTGTGTCACTGCTGACTCTGCGCCTTGAATGACAATTCTTTTGGTGAATTTGTCGACGAAATTTCCATTAAAAGGAACATCATTCTTGAACCTCGGTTCTCCTCTTTTTCTCCCTCAAATTGTCTGTATCGCATGATATTTAGTATTCGTGATCATGGTGGATGTGTTAGATTACGAAAGACCTCGATCCGGGCGTGACGCTGCAAGTGGGACCGTCGAGCTTCCAGGGCGAGGCGCAGACCGTCTCGGTCACCTTCCAAGTCCCTTTCACGCCGACGAATGGGTTCGCCTTGCGTCCCTCTCATATCTTCGGATAAAATACTTTTTATTACGTTATGTATTACTGATTTTTCTAGCGATTGGGTGGCGCTGTACTCCCCAGTGCCGACAGATGTGACGACAGTGACCCCCATCAAGCTTATGTTTGCCAATGCTGTGCGCCCTCTGCCGCTCGCCTTGTCGTCTCTTGGTCAATCTTGTCATGTAGTCCAACGGTTACAATGTCAGCGGATCAGGAGTTCTTAAGTTTGCGATGATCAACTTGCGCTCTGACCTGATCGCCATGTTCTTCACCAACGGCACCGATTACCCCGTCCTCAAAGCTCAGAGCGCCGTCATAAACAACACCGGTCTGCCAATCTTGAAGTCGAACCTGATGGATGAGAATCTCTTCACTTTTCTTATTTTCTTGTCTTTTCTTTTAATGCAGATCCGCATCGGCCGATGTTTCCGCTGTTGTTTCCTGTGAAGCAAGCGCATTCCATGGGTCTTCGCTGGATTTCCAAGTCGACTAAGTCGCCTCAGGTGAAGTTCGGTGTTGCCATGGGCGTGCTCAACATGAGTGCCTCCGCTTCCTCTGCCACGTACACGCGCGACATGATGTGCGGTGAGATCGCTGGTGGCGTCGGATGGAGAGAGCCTGGGCAGGTACTGTCGAACGCTATTTTGTCTTCGTTCGGAGGTGATGCTCGCGTGGTGGTGGTTTTGGTGGTGATGGCTTTTGTTGTGGTTAGATTCATCAAGCAGTGATGACGAGCCTCACTCCTGGTAAGACGTATTACTACCAATTCGGTGATGATGCATATGGATGGAGCCCAGTCATGCGTTTTAAGACGCCGCCGCCCCACGGCTCGCCCATGAAACTCATCGCTTTTGGTGATTTGGTAACCGTCATTTTCTTCGTTGCTGGTTGAACTCTTTGTTCGTTTTTATTCATTTCATGTTTATTAGGGCAAGGTGATGGAGGCGGACACGCTGGAGCCCTGGCCGATCAACACGGCTTTCGGAGCGCAGGCCACCCAACAAAACCTCTACCACGAGCTGTCGGCGTCCTTCCCCGATGCCGTCCTCCACATTGGCGACATATCTTACGCTGTATGTCTATCATTTCTACTCTCCGTGCGGAACTCATCGATGATCTTGTTGTGTCCAGGTCGGCTACTCTAACGAGTGGGACTTCTTCGACTTTGAGATCGGCCCGATTGCATCGCGTGTCCCTTATATGACATGCATTGGTAATCATGAGCGCGACATGCCTAACTCAGGTTCCATCTTTGTCGGCAATGATTCCCTCGGCGAGTGCGGCATCCCTTACGAGTACCGCTACCCCATGCCAACCCCAGGTACGCTCGTTGGCCTTAGGATGGCATCTAGTTTTGTGGCGATGTCTCATGTCCCTGCCCATGTAGCCGCCGATAAGCCATGGTGGTCGGTGAACTATGGTCCCATCCACTTCTTGTTCATGTCGACCGAGCACAACTTTTCCATTGGCTCCGAGCAATACATGTGCGCCCCCTTCCCTTCTCATCCCATCACGATCGTCATCGTGATTTGCGTTTAGCTATCTCTTCAACGATTTGAAGAATGTTGATCGCACCAAGACGCCATGGGTCATCTTCTCGGGTCATCGCCCCATGTACTCGAACAGCATCTTCTGCGTCGTCAACTATACCCAATGTTACAACATACCTTGGCTCCAGGTCCCTCTCTGCCGATGCCTTGACTCTCCTTCTTATGATGCACCTTATAATGATCTTGTCGCGCAGGCCAATATCGAACCGATGCTGTATAAATTTCGCGTCGACATTGCCCTGTGGGGTCACGTTCACAATGTGGGCATCTCTTGTTATGGCGGTTTCTCAATGCTCTTGTTGACGATTTCTCTTTGGCCTTAGTATCAGAGGACCTGCCCCGTGTACAACGGCACCTGTGTCAGCGACGGAGTGACCCACGTCACCATTGGTATGCCTCCAATTCATTGAGGTTATTTCCTCTTGATGTCAATTTCGCATTTTGATGTGTTATTGTTTTCATAGGCATGGCCGGCATGGCGATGGTCCAGGGCGACTTCCCCAATCCACCTTATCAGAATATCTACGATGCCTTGAATGGTCTTGCATCTTTCTGATTTGCTACCTTTCTCGTCTCTCTCATTCCCGTTCGTTTTTAGACTCCGATTATGGCTACTCTCGGATCCTCGTGGACACGAAGCACCTTACCTTAGAGTTTGTCGCCAATACCAACCGGACGATCAAGGACCGCTTCGTCCTCAGCAAATGAGTCAGCGAATGAATGCTCTATGACTCTTTGTCTTTATGTAATGTAGATTTGAAGTGAAGCTAGCTCAACCAGACGCATCGCAAATTGAGATCTCTATTTATTGAATCTTTTCCTCGTACTTGAGTATTTGACGAATGGAAGATATCAGATATCTCAGCCCCTTTGACCGCCAAGCAGTCGGGAGTCTCGCTTCTCAGTCGTACGATCACGATGGCCTCAGCTCAGCTGAGCCTCGGTGATGGGAGCAGTCGTATAAGAGCCTCGCGTGAGGTGAGGTAACAATGAGGAGCTCAGTCATCGCCGTCGTCGCTCTCCGGCTGTCGTTCGTGATAGTCGTAAATGAGACGCGCGTCCTCGAGGTAGTCGTCTCGGCGCTGTGGGGCTGCTCCAAAGAAGCCCTGCGGTAGAGTATTTCGATATTGGAAAAACTGATAGCTATTTGATGTGGGCATATTGGAGGAGTGCATCGATAAGCTGTTGTGGGGATACTGATGGTGCGCGGGCTGCTGTTGGGGCGATCGCGAGGGCGGGTGGGGATCTGGTGGGAAAATCGACGAACTAAGGTATGGTTGTTGATATGGTTGCTGTTGTGGTTGTTGTTGCTGCTGCTGCTGCTGTTGTTGTTGTTGTTGTTGTTGTTGATGTTGATGTTGATGATGATATGGTCGTTGTTCCTCTTGTTGATTTTGTTGTTGTTTGTGTTGCGCACTCAAGGCGCGGTAGTCGATATTTGGAATGGGCTGCGTTGGTGTTAGTGAAGGAGCGTGGTATTCGGACCCCATCTGCGGAGGAGATGTCGTGGCAGGAGCCCTCGTAGCTGACCAACTCGATGATAGAGCATACACAGTAGGTATATGTTGAGGCGCTGGTGCAGGAGGCTGCCAAGAACGATGCTCCGCCTGCGGAGGGGGCCGCGACGGCGAGCTCGTGCCCGATGAGGCAACGCTGAGCGCGTGGGTCGCGGAGTGCTGCCCTCCGTCCGAGAAGCTGTCCTCCTTATCCTCTGATTTGATATGCGAAGAATCGTCAGATAAGCGACGCGCCTTGGATGGAGGATCCTACGCAAACGAGGAATGTTAGCAACGCAAGTCAGGATAGCTCTTGCGATGAGATCTTGCGGACTGTGTCCGTCGCACGCGACGACTGAAGAGGAGAGGAGGAGGAGGGCGAGGAGGAGGAGGATCGAGATGAATCAGAAACTCCTTGAATATTTTCATGACGGTATTTTAATATGACAATCGCTAATACACCGGCACCGATCCGGAGAGAAGGCAGACAGAGGTGGAGAAATATCTCGGGTCTGAGAATATGTGGTGCATTGGTAATCGTTCACGAATGGCGTTCGACTACGGACGCCCAGAGAGAGCGGAGCGGACGTACTGAATCGACGTCGTGATCTTCCTCGTCGCCCGACCGCGCCCGCTTCAAGGCTGGGATTCGGTTATTGAAAAGGTCGATCGCTGCGGAGAGGATCTCCATCTGGGTCGCGGAGGGCTCGATTGGAACGCCTTCGCGCGTCAAGGTGATATGCAGCTCCCCGAAGAGCTCTGAGAGGCGCTGGCGTCGCTCGCGTTCTTGCTGCGCCTTCTTCTCCTGGCGTCGCGCAGTTGAGGGGAAATTCTCCATGTTATAAGAGGGGCGACGTGGCCATGAGCGCCCCCGAAAAAAGTAGTAACGTTGCAGAACGCTACTCTGTCTTCATGGCTTTCGCTTTTGACGACATAATGATAAATTGCGTCGCGCAGTTATAGCCAAATGTTCCACACGTAGCACTCAATCAATCTTTATGAAGTGACCAACTTACATCCAACACTCTCAGCTTAG
>Ga0154020_10003218_pt1 | contig 19736 bp, 21 predicted proteins | sample Klosneuvirus_201_FD_109709 | JGI IMG/M metagenome (GOLD analysis project Ga0154020, IMG submission 109709) | Active sludge microbial communities from wastewater, Klosterneuburg, Austria - Klosneuvirus_20160825_MG | ecosystem: Engineered > WWTP > Aerobic digester > Activated sludge | place... | reverse complement strand
GGCGATGGATCCATTGCTGAACATTACGATGAAGAATCTCCGCCGGGCAGGCGTTTACTGACAGCTGGCGCCAATGATATTTTCCAGTTCAACGACAGTATTTTGCTCATCGCCAGCGGCGACCTCAATATTTTAAATTCCAGAACCAATACCATAACCTATGCGGGGGTGGGTTTTGGACCGGAACACCCTAATTTAACAAGCATCCTGAAAGACAGGCTGGGATATATCTGGCTTGCTTTTTCGGATGGCCTTGGCCGTATAGAATTTGGAAACCCGATCCACCTGTATTTTGGGTCTGAAGACGGCATATTAAACAACCAATTCCAGATCAATGCCTCGGCTTTATTAAAAGACGGCAGGATCTTACTGGGTACCAACACCGGCCTGTTGCTGTTTGACCCTGCTAAAATTAACCTGCCCAAAAAAGCTGCCCCGGTAATCATTTCGGGTTTCCAGCTGGGCGACCGGGAACTGCTTGTGGATTCATTGCTTAAAGAGAAAGAAATCACACTCCCCTATTTCAACAATACGTTTACTGTTGACCTTACCACATTCAGTTATCACAACGACTTTGCCGTGATGTATATGCTGGAAGGGGTAGACGAAAAATGGATCTTTTCCAACACACAAAAAGTAACATACCACCGCCTGCCTCCCGGCAAATACATATTTAAGGCAAAATCCGTTTCAGCTACCGGTGATGAATCAGATACCATTACAACAGTCATCATTGATATTGTACCGCCATTCTGGAAAACCTGGTGGTTTTATGGTTTGCTGATCATAAGCGGGCTGCTTATTTTTTACCTGGCCGACAGGGAAAGGCTGCTCCGGTTAAAAGCAACACAAAAACTGAGAACGGATATTGCCCTCAGCCTGCATCATGATGTGAACACAGCGCTGAATAATATCAACCTGATGAGTGAAATGGCCAGGATGAAAGCGGATAAGGAAATTGCGAGATCAAAAGAACTGATCGGGCAGATCAGTGAAAAAAGTAACGATATGATCAATGCCATGGATGATATGCTTTGGGTGATAGACCCGGCCAATGACAGTATGGAAAAAACAATATTGCGCATGAATGAGTTCATTGATGCGTTGAGGAACCGCCATGAAGCGGATATTGTTATTACAATTGATGAAAAAGTGAAGCACCTGAAACCGGATATGAAATTAAGGCATGGATTTTTTATCATTTTCAAGGCAGCACTGAGATGCCTGGTACAATACTCGGGTGCCAAACAAACCCTGGTAAATATCGGACTGCAGAAAACGATGCTCAGTCTTACCATGAAATCATCAGCTGCCATTGATCCCCGGGAAACCAATATTAAAAGACACCTTGATGAAATGAAAACACATGCCGGCAGCATTCATGCAGAACTCGATATTCAAAATGATAAGACAGCCTGTAATATAATTTTGATCATCCCGGTTAAGTAACATGGGTCGGGACGCTATCTTTTGCAACGCAAAAGGGCGGCCTGAACCATGTTATAAATTAGTTGAATTCCTTTTATGGTTCAGCCCCCCGCAATTTGCGGGGTACCGACCCTGTTCCGTGGTTGAGCCCGCTTGAAGTGTACCGACCCTTATTTCCCCATCCATTTTTTAAATTCTGTCACTTTCTCCCTGCTTACCAATGCTTCTTTATCAACCGCAGGTTTTAAAGTTAAGATGAGCCGGTTGCCGAAATAATCGTGTATCTGCTCCACGCTGCTGATGGAAACATAAAATGAACGGCTGATGCGGAAATATCTTTCCGGGTCCAGCATTTCTTCCATTTCATCCATCGTGTAATCCACCACGTACTTTTTATTGTCGAATGTTTTAAAAAAGTTAAGCCGGCCATCACTGTAGAAATAGGCGATATCGTCCGTTTCAATGGATACCAGCTTTTGTACATTCTTTACCAAAAAACGTTTACGGAATGCCGTTGGCTGCAATTTTTGCTGCAGTTCCTTCACCAGCATTTCCATATTAATGGAAGGAGCAGGTGCGGCTGCGCCAAACATCTTTTTATATTTATCCAGTGCAGCGGCCAGGTCTTCTTTCTGAATGGGCTTCAACAGGTAATCCACGCTGTTTACCTTGAATGCCTTTAAGGCAAACTCGTCATATGATGTGGTGAATATGACCGGGCTCTTCACATCCACCTGGTTAAATATCTCAAAACTCTGGCCATCCAGCAGTTCTATGTCCATTAAGATCAGGTCGGGTGTCTCATTTTTTTTCAGCCATTCCACCGAAGCCGCAATACTGTCTGTATTGGCGAGTACTTCAATATCTTTTTCGAGGCTGAGGAGCATTTTGTGCAGTTTTTTTACAGCCAGTTCTTCATCTTCAACAATTAATATTTTCATAATGATGCCGTTTTAGGTTTTTGGTTAATGCTGTTTGTTATCATCAGTTTATCCCATATCAATGGCAATACTGCCGTAAATTGTTTACCGTCATTCATCACCTGGAAACCGGCCTGGTTAAGCAATGCATACTTCTGCCGGATATTCTTCAGGCCCACTTCACCGGATGGCGCTTTTTGTGCCCGCTGCCGGATACTATTGTTCACCACCAGTTTATTGCCCACCGTGGTAAACACTTCGATCTGCAGGGGCAGTGATTTCGAAAGTGCATTGTGCTTCACCGCATTTTCAACCAGCATCTGCAGGCTGAGTGAAGGCAGCAGGTAATCATCATAGCGTTTGTCGGTCTCGATCTGTAACTGGATGGCATCTCCATGCCTGGTCTTCAGCAGTTCATAATATGACCTGATAAACCGGATCTCATTTTTCAGTGTACTCATGCCGTTCTCATTATTGCGCAGCAGGTAACGGTAAACCTTACTCAGTTCATTTAAAAAAACCTCGGCCCGATGTTTGTCTTCAGTTATCAGGGAAGATAAAGTATTGAAACAATTGAATAAAAAATGCGGGTTCACCTGGCTCTTCAGCATGTCAAATTCGCCCTGCAGGCTCAGCTGGGTGTATTTTTCATTTTCAGTAAGGCTCTCCTTCCATTGCTGGAAGATAAAATCTCCTTCCCAGATCACCATGGCGATGAGGGTGATGCCCAATGCAATTCCATAGCACATCCAGAATTCGGTGCTGCCTGCCTGAAACTGGGCCAGCGGCATTTGCATGATGCCGGCTATAAAAATGCTGTTTGAAATGCCGATCATGATCGCTTGTTTAACAACCAGCGCTATGATGCGTTTTAGAATATCACGGTAAGCCGCAAACGTATCATGAATATACCTGGTCAGGATCACATCAAAGTACCAGATTAAAAGACCAACACCCATCATAAATAAAAAACCATATACCCACAGGTTTGCTGTGCTGTACCAGTTTTTACCAAACAGTACAAAACTGCAGCCTGCTGCTATAAAAGGCATCAGTACAAAAAAACTGATCCACTCTACCCTATTTGGCCAAACCCATTTCATGTTGCATCATTTTGGTACCCGGTATTAACGGAATGGTTACAGAAAAAATATCATGATTCCTGCTGATCTCCACCCGCTCATCACTGATCAGTTTATATTTTTCCATCAAATTGGCGATCCCTTCTATCCCGGCCGATACTGCCGTTTGTTTTACCTGCATGTTATTCTGCACCAGCAGTTTCCCGTTTGGATCAATACCAATTAAAAAAGAAAGCGGGCATTCTTTTAAAAGTATATTGCTGTTAATACTATATTCAAAAATGGTTTGCAGTATTAACGGCGAAACAAATTTGTTGTTCGCTGTTTCATCGGTATCCACCTGCAATTGAACACAATCGCCATACCTGGCTTTGAGTAAATAAAAATACGACCTGATGAACTGTAATTCCGTTCCCAGCGTTACCATTTTTTCATCAGGGCTGCGCAGCATGTAACGATACACTTTAGTCAGCTCATCCAGGAATGTGGAGGCCTTTGTTTCATCTTCACTGATGAGGCTCGACAGCGAATTCAGACTGTTGAATAAAAAATGCGGGTTCACCTGGCTCTTCAATCCCAGTAACTGGCTTTGTGTATAGGCCGTTTTCAGCTGTTCTGTTTCTGTAAGCGTGTTTTTCCATTTTTCAAAACTGTCTACGCCTTCGTGAACCATGGTGATGATGATATTGATCAAAAAACTGATGTCCAGTGTCCAGTAATACCGCGTTTCATTCAGCGTATAATCAAAGAGGTTAAAATGACTGTAACCCCTGAACAGCAGGGTGATCACCAGTGACTGTATAATGCCGATCAATAATATCGTTATACCCAGTCTTTTGATCAGGTTCCTGTTTGCAGGAAGGCGGTTCCTGACCGTTACCGCTATCCAGGTAAAAACAAACCAGGCGAAGGTCATGATCAGCAGCACGATCAGTCCCGAACCGATGAATACCCCGGGTTCTGTAAAAAACCGCTTACCGAATAACAGGCTGTTCAGCAGGATCACTACCGGCGGCATGTTGATGGCCAGTATCTGCAGGTCCTTTTTTGTATATTGGGGCAGTCGTATCATCGGTATTTATTTTACTTTACTGTATACAATGGACCGGGTTGCCGTTCTTTATTGTTGAGTAAAGCAGTATTACAATTTACAATCTTTTTTATTTTAAAGTTGCAGCAGGCCTCATGGGCGGTTTATACTCCCGTATGAATTGAGGAAAACCGTGTATGAACTGTTATTGGGTTTGCATCAACTGTATATTCCTGCAAATAAAAATCTCTCCGTACAGAGAGATTCTTATTTGTATTTGAATGATCATGGCTTATAATTCGGACAGCAGCTTTGGAGCAGGTACGATATTGCGTACCGGCTTTGTTGTTTTTAAGTACGCAAAGATCGAACGGATATCATCATCGCTCATGTTCTTATAAACAATCCAGGGCATTGGTGGTAACAGGTCGCGGCTGCCCTCAAGGCCCTTGTATTTGCCTTTACGCAAAGCCGTCATGAATTGCTCTTCTGTCCAGTTCCCGATACCGGTTTCATCGCTGCTGATATTGCCGGCAAATGACATGCCCCACATACCTGCTGTGTTGGTAAAGTCGGGGCCAAACATCGACCAGCCGTTCTTTATTGAATTGGTATCAACCTTTCCCACCGGCCTGTCGGCAGGATACCCTGAGAAGCGCAGTTCCGGAATGATCTCAGGGCCGTGTGCGCCCATTTTTTTTGGCGAATGGCAATCATCACAACCGATGGAATTTACCAGGTAATCGCCCCGTTTTATCAAAACATCGTTGCTCATGGTTTCAGCAGTAGCTGCTGAAGCAGTTTTACCGTTATCGCAGGAGATCACAAATAATGAAACCGCTGCTGTAACAAAGATCAGTACTAAAATTGTTGTTCTCATAATTGAAAAGTTTTAAATGGCTGTTTAATTTTAAAATTTGAATGCAAGCTAGCCTGTGTACCTGCTGCCGGCAATATGGTCATGTATAAACTGTTGAAATGGTTGTATGAATTGATAAACCCATAATCGTATAGCCAATTATAATTTTGTGAATCTTACAGCATCTGTTCCGGCATCTGTAACCAGGTTACCTTCCAGTGTATTTTCATTTACCATTGCCGCATTAATGGCATTACCCTCTTTTGATACTTTTATAAAAACACTGTCACCCTTTACTGAAATGGAATACATGGATCTGTCAAATACCCTTTCACCGGGGATATCCATATTCCCTTCCCAATTACCTTCGTTCATTTTAATCCGGATGACGGCCGGGCTGCAGTCTGCTTTACCCTGCTCCATCACCCAGGTACCGCTTACATTTTTTTCACCGGGCAGCAGGGTTACCAACCCGGTAACAACTACGCTGAAAAGCACTACAATGAATTTCATTTTATTATTTTTTTAGGTTTACAGAAAATTGATACTGTAAAACTATTGCAGCTAAAACAGCAGGGAAAGCCGGTACGGCATGGAATGGGATTATGGCAGGATGAATTGCGGAAAGGGATTACAAAGATGGGATTACAAAAAATAAGGGTTGCCGAAGCAACCCTTTACTGAAGTGAGGTCCCGACCGGATTCGAACCGGTGTAGAAGCTTTTGCAGAGCTTTGCCTAACCACTCGGCTACAGGACCATAAAAGTCAAAAATAAAAAGGAAAAATTATAAATGGTAAGCTATTTCTCATTTCATTTTTTACAAGTGCAAAAATAGGGTAATTTTAAAGAAAATTGCACATCACAAATCTAAAGTTGAAATTATGGGCAGGATCGCAGAATCGGAACTGATCATTAATGAACGCGGCGCTGTTTACCACCTAAATTGCAGGCCCGAAGAGATCGCTGAAACCGTTATCACCGTTGGCGATCCCGACCGGGTTGGAGAAGTAAGTAAATATTTTGATAAGACAGAATACCGGAATAAACACCGGGAATTTGTGACCCATACGGGTTTTATCGGTAAAAAACGGATCAGTTGTATAAGCACCGGCATCGGACCCGATAATATTGATATTGTTTTGAACGAACTGGATGCACTGGCAAATATTGATCTTGAAACCAGGCTGATCAAAAATGATTTGACCCGGCTGAACATCATCCGCTTTGGCACTTCGGGTTCTTTACAAAAAGATATCCCGGTCGACAGTTTTGTGGCCAGCACGCACGGCCTCGGCCTCGACAACCTCATGCATTTTTACCGCTTCGAAAATAATGAAGAAGAAAAGCAGCTCATCCAGGCTTTCAGCACCCATACCCAGTTAAGTTCGGGTAAGGTTTCCCCGTATATCAATATGGCAAGCGCTTCGCTGATCAAACATTTTACTGAAAATTATCACCATGGTATCACGGTAACCTGCCCCGGTTTTTATGGTCCGCAGGGACGGGTGCTGCGTTTGGGACTGGGCTACCCGATGCTGATCGATAACCTAACCAATTTCAGTTTTGGCAATACCCGAATCACTAATTTTGAGATGGAAACATCGGCCATTTACGGATTGGGTAAAGCACTGGGGCATCATTGTCTGAGCCTGAGCGCTATTGTTGCCAACCGCATCAGCAAACAATTTTCAGCAAACGGTGTATTGGCTGTAGAAAATTTAATAAAACGGTCATTGGAAGTGATCGCCAATTCAAGCATATAACAGTAATAATGAAAATAGAATTTTATAAATACCAGGGCACAGGAAATGATTTTGTGATACTGGATAACCGCGTCAATAAGTACAGTGAGCTAACTCCGGAACAGGTAAAACAGATCTGCGACCGGCGCTTTGGTGTTGGAGCCGACGGCCTGATGTTGCTGGGCACAAAAAAATACCTCGATTTTGAAATGACCTATTACAATGCAGATGGAAATGTCAGCAGCATGTGCGGTAACGGGGGAAGGTGCCTGGTAAAATTTGCCAACCTGATGGGCATTCATAAAAGCACGTATCATTTTATTGCGGTTGACGGTAAACATGAAGCAGAAATTGACATGCAGGACAATGTACGTTTAAAGATGCAGGATGTGTATCATGTGGAATACCATTCGGGACATAACGTGGTAAATACAGGCTCACCGCATTTTGTAAAGTTTGCCAATGATGTGGCTAATATTGATGTTGTGGAAACAGGCCGTGAGATCCGCAACAGCAAACATTTTAAGAATGATGGCATCAATGTGAATTTTGTGGAGACCGTTGGCGAGGACAGTATATTTGTACGTACCTATGAACGGGGTGTGGAAGACGAAACGCTCAGTTGCGGTACCGGTGTTACCGCAGCTGCACTGATGAGTGCACATAATGAGAATGGCTTTAACCGGGTGGAAGTAAATACTTACGGCGGAAAACTGAGCGTGGAATTTGATAAGATAGATGACCAGCATTTTGAAAATATCTGGCTCTGCGGCCCGGCAGAACTGGTGTATAAAGGCGAAATAGAAATATGACAAAAACAGAGATCATAACAGCGGCAGAACTTATTTTTAAACAATTAACTGAAACATGTCATGCTGTTGATGAAACTGTTTTTTTTCACAGGCCCCAAAATAAATGGTCGGTAGCAGAAAATGTACAACACCTCATTATTTCAACCAATACCACTACCCTCGCCTATACATTACCCGGATTTTTGGTTCGATGGATCGGCGGCACGCCAAACCGAAGCAGCAGGCTTTATGAAACGGTAAAAGAAAAGTATTATAAAAAATTAAGTGAGGGCGGAAAAGCCAGCGCCCGTTTTGTTCCCAAACCAATCGAAATAAAATATGGTAAGCAAAAAATAATGGCGAACTGGCAAAAGGCTACTGCAAAATTCATAAGAGCTTTACAAAATAACAGATCCGAAGCGGACCTCGATAATTTCCTGGCCAAACACCCGCTGCTTGGGCGCATTACGCTGAGGGAGCTTTGCTATTTTACCATTTTTCATACCGAACACCATTTACTCAGTATCCATAAAACGAGGGAAACCACATGATACAGTATTTTAAAATTGCAGAACAGAAAACGATCGCTGTAGATAAAGCAGAAAATGCGGTATGGGTAAATGTGCTGCCGCCGCTTAAGCAGGAAGAATTTTCCGAACTGAGTGAAACGATGGACATTCCCATTGACTTTTTAAAAGATTCACTGGATATTGATGAGCGCAGCCGGTACGAGATCGAAGACGATGTAAAACTGATCGTGATAAAAACGCCTACCGAAAACAATTCATTCAACCTGAGTGATGCGTTCTATATCACTATCCCTATTTGTATCATCTTAACCCATAACCAGATCGTAACGGTAAACTCGTTTGAGAATGAGGCCATCAAAAAATTCCTGAACACGTTCCAGCATCGTAATACCGACCGGACGAATATGATGGTATTGAAAATTTTTGAAAAGATCACCAACAATTTCCAGGAATATTTAAAGGAGATCAATACCCGCCGCAACAGCCTTGAACAAAAACTGTACGACAGCAACCGCAATGAAGAGCTGCTGCAACTGATGCGTATCCAGAAAAGTTTTGTGTATTTCATCACGGCCCTGCGCAGCAACGAACTGCTGATGATGAAGCTGAGCCGTACCAATCTTTTAAAATTAAATGAAGATGAAAGGGATTTCCTGGAAGACCTTATCGTGGAAACATCGCAGGCCCTTGAAATGGCAAACACCTATACCACCATCCTCAACAGTACGCTGGATGCCTTTGCCAGCATCATCAGTAATAACCAGAATGCAGTACTGAAAAGGCTTACCACGCTTACCATCTTTTTAAGTGTGCCGCTTTTGATCGCCAGTATTTACGGTATGAATGTACCCATTCCCTACAAAGACAATCACATGGCATTCTGGCTGCCCGTTATCCTTTCGGTCATCATTCTTGGTTTTGCGATCTGGAACTATTTAAAAAGGGTGCGCAAATGATCAGCATGTTCAACATCCGGGTGTATGGCATTTTGCTCAATGCTGAGCGCCAGGTGCTGGTAAGCGATGAATTCATACGCGGGGCATACATCACCAAGTTCCCCGGCGGAGGGCTTGAGTTTGGCGAAGGCACACGTGATTGCCTGCAACGCGAATTCATGGAAGAGCTTAATTTAAAAGTAAAGGTCACCGATCATATTTACACCACCGATTTTTACCAGCAGAGTGCTTTTAATAAAGCGCACCAGATCATCTCCATTTACTATTTTGCTGAACCTCTGGAACCCATAACCGCCCCGCTGCGGACAACCCCATTTGATTTTGATGCGCAACAGGTAAAGATCTATGAAGAAACCGGCGAAACTGAAACTTTCCGGTTTGTAAACTGGCCCGATCTTACACCCGACACCGTTACCCTGCCCATTGATAAACACGTGGTAAAATTGTTAACTGAAAAAAAATAATGGAACAAAATTTACTTGATCAAACGGTGATCCTGGAAGATGAATGGGTAAGGCTTGAACCCCTGGAAGAAAAGCATTATGAACTATTGCTGCCTGTGGCTATGCATACCGACCTATGGTCATTTACATCCGCCAAAATAAAAGAGCCCGGTGATTTTAAAAAATATTTTGAAACAGCCCTGCTGGAAAAGCAGCAAAAAAGATCATACCCTTTTGCTTATTACAATAAACAAACCAATCAATATGCAGGCAGCACCCGTTTTGGCAATATTGACCTGGCTAATAAAAAACTGGAAATTGGCTGGACATGGATACACCCCGACCTGCACGGCACGGGGTTTAATAAACACGCCAAGTTCCTGTTGCTCTCTTTTGGTTTTGAGCAACTGCAGCTAAACCGTATAGAACTGAAGACCAGCCTGCTGAACCTGAGATCACAAAAAGCTATGCTGAAGATCGGCGCTGTTAAAGAAGGTGTTTTGCGCAGGCACAGTATCAATGACGACGGAACGGTAAGGGATACCGTTTATTTCAGTTTTATCAGGGAAGAATGGCCGGAGATAAAGAAGAGCATCTTTGGTGAATTTGCTGTTTAAAAATCTCTTTATTTATTGTACTGTCAGCCTGAGCTTGTCGAAGGCGGGTTAGATAACGAAATTATTCCGCCTTCGACAAGCTCAGGCTGACATCCTATTTGAAAATGTAAATTTTCTAATTGATGCACTCCTCCCTTTTACATAATTTGCTGTTTAAAAAATAAATTCTACTTTGTACCAAATAACTATTTATGAAAAAAATACTATTCCTGTTTATTGCCACTGCCCTGTTTTCCTGCAATCCTTTTAAAAGTAAAGATGAGATCACCATCAACAAATATTTATTTGACGAGGTACAAACAGGCGGCGTAAACGTTATACCCATTGAAACGCCCAAAGGCACATTCAAAGTATGGACAAAATACATGGGCGATAACCCTAAAATAAAAGTATTGCTGCTGAATGGCGGTCCGGGTGCCACGCACGAATATTTTGAATGCTTCGAAAGTTTTTTATTGCCGCAGAACATTGAGTTCATTTATTACGACCAGCTTGGCTGCGGGCTTTCCGACAATCCCAATGATACAACCTTATGGGACCTTGACCGTTATGTGGAAGAGGTGGAACAGGTACGCAAGGCTTTGCATTTGAACAAGGATAATTTTTACATTCTCGGACATAGCTGGGGTGGCATATTGGCCATGCAGTATGCCTTAAAATACCAGGACAATCTAAAAGGCCTCATCATCAGCAATATGATGAGCAGTTGTCCGCAGTATGGCAAATATGCACAGGAGGTTTTAGCGCCGCAGTTCGATCCAAAAGTGCTGGATACCATCCGGCAGATAGAAGCAAAGGGCGATTTCAGCAACCCAAAATACATGGAACTGCTGATGCCTAATTTTTATGCAAAACATATCTGCCGCATTCCATTGGATAAGTGGCCCGAGCCGTTTAACCGTGCTTTAAGTAAAATGAACCAATCGTTTTACGTTACCATGCAGGGCCCCAGCGAGTTTGGCATTGCCGGTAAATTAATAAATTGGGATGTCAGCAAAGAACTCCCCAAAATAAAAACGCCAACACTAACCATTGGCGGTGCACATGATACCATGGATCCGGAGCACATGAAATGGATGAGTACCCAGGTACAGAACGGCCGTTACCTGGCTTGTCCCAACGGCAGCCATATGGCCATGTATGACGACCAGAAGAATTATTTCCCGGGACTGATAAAGTTTATTAAGGATGTTGATGCGGGGAGTTTTAAGAAATGAGTTTAAGGTTTAAACGTTTATCCCTTAATACGTTAATTCGTTAATTCGTTAATACGTTAATTTGTATAAGAGTCTTTTAATCAAAGGCTCTTTTTCTTTTTCAGAAAGTCTGCAAACAGTTTCGCATATAGCATTTTTCTAAGAATATAATTACCACAGTTGAAGCTACAGTAGCACAACAGATGAACATAGCTGTACGGCAGGAACAGCCTGTCCTGATAAAGTCGGGAGGCTGTAATCGTTCCTGCCTTGACTTTTTTGCTACTACTGAGCGAAGTCGAAGTATTGTGTCAAGACAAAAAGTAGATAATTAAAAAATCCCGCATAATGCGGGAGATTTTATAAAATCTATCAGCCTGTAAGCCGGATTCTGTTTACCCTCCGTAGCTTCAGCGAAGGAGGGTTTCCCCTCCCCACCTCACCACATTCAGATAAGGTCATCATTTATCTGGCCGCAACATTACTGTTACGATCTTGCTGCCTACCCTTCAACGTTACTGCAGTGCAGTGATCGGGCGAGCCGCCCTTTACCGGCAAGCCGGAACGCTGATATACGTGGCATTACAGCACACAAGGTTTACCCGGTAATTGCATTACTGCAAAAACCCGTGAGCTCTTACCTCACGTTTTCAGCCTCACCCCGACCCTCTCCTAAAGGAGAGGGAGAAGGCAGTAATTTTCTGTGGCACTGTCTCCCCGCTATAAACGGGACCGGCCATTAACCGGTGTGTTGCTCTTTGCTGTCCGGACTTTCCTTCTCCCGATAAATCGGGAAACGATAACCCGGCTGATAGGTGGCAAAGGTAGTTTATAATTTTTGGGAGAGGATTAAGATGATTTTATATTATTTTTTATATATATTGTATTGTAATTGTATAATTACTCCTATGTATAACCCGGCAATTAAAAAGTATAGTATTAAGTTTTTATTTTCTGGTTATATTTTAAATAGAAATGAATAATTTAATAGCATATCATAGCGTACATGATACCGTTATCGGCAAGCTAGTTCCAGTTTATATTAATAGTAAATTAATAACTTAAATAAATAACATGAAAAATTTTATCTTAACCAACTGGTACAAATTGATGATAGGTTCATCATTGTTTATGGCTTCTTTTGGGTTTATGATTTATTCTGTTACATCAGTGAATGCTAAAGATTTAATAAGTTCAAAACTAAATCCAAATTATCAGTCCATTCCAATTAATTCAGATGGCTCAATTTCTGTTAAATTTTCCGACGATCAACTGGATAAAATCATCCCAAAAAATGAGGATGGCAGTATTAATATAAAGCTTTCTGAACAGCAATTGAAAACATTGCAACCTAATACAGTTCAAGAAGTAGATATACAAATGATAAACGGCCGTCAGGCTGGGTGTTATGTAGCATACCAGGTAGATGGAAAATCTTATTATAGTCTCGCAGTACAGACTCCCTGATTAGAAGTTTATATGAGGTTATTTAGATAAAAGAATTTCTTATCATTCTAACTAATTCATATTTACTAAACCAAACAGCAATATGAACCCTGAAACATTACAACTCAACAAGAATGGTGAAACGCTTATTATCACCAGGTCGGCTGCAGAAACAGGCGGACAATTAACTGAGTTTGAAGGCATGGATGAGCCTGGTATTGGGCCACCCATGCATGTTCATTTTAAGCAGGAAGAGAAACTAAAACTGCTAAAAGGTAAACTGCGTGTAAAAACATTGACGAAAGAGTTTTCCCTGGCCGAAGGAGAAGAATACATTTTTGCTGCCGGTGAAGCCCACAGGTTTTGGAACGAAGGCACCGAAAGAAATCACTTTTCGGGCTATGTAAAACCTTCAAACAACTATGAGTATTTTATAAAACAGGTTTACCAGTCTGCAAACGAGGCCAATGATGACAAGCCAGGCCCTTTTGATGCAGCTTTTCTTTTAACAAAATACAAAACAGAAATGGATATGCTGGTTATTCCCAAACCGGTTAAGCTGATCATTTTCCCGATCCTGTTGTTCATTGGTAAACTCACCGGTAAGTTCAAAAAATTTGCGGATGCACCGCCGGCAATAAAATAATCTGCATATATGAACGGCTTAATCATTAAAAGGCCCCTCGCCTATTTTATCGACTTTTTGATCATGTGGTGCGCCTGTTTGTTACCGCAACTTATTACCTACAAAGTTTTTGACGGGGTGCCTTTTAAATATTTTACCCAGCCTTACCATATTTATTTCTGGGTTTTATCTACAGTTTCCGTTCCCATTTGGCTTTATTTTATTCTGCAGGAAATGTCAGCCCGGCAATCTACCATTGGGAAAAGATTGCTGTATCTAAAAGTTATCGGTAATGCCAATGAAAAGATCAGCATTAAGCAATCCTTTACCCGCACATTTGTTAAACTATTGCCCTGGGAGATCACGCATATCGGGCTGGTACCCATTTATTTTTCCGTCAACCCAGAGGTGAATTTATTTCTGTACCTGGCCAACGGGCTTATTGTAATTTATATCATCTACTTTATCATCAAAAAAGGTGAGGTCGCCATCCATGACCTGCTGCCGGGGACAAAAGTGGTCTTGGATTAGTTATCCTGGTGCAATTGGGCAACCCAATGAATAGCTGTCATTCCTCTCCTGCCCGTTATTGGCAATGAAACTGATCATTTATACATGGTTTTTAGGTTTTAGGTTTTAATTTTTTTTTGTTACTTTATTATGATCTCTAAAAAAATAAAATAAGCATCATGGCAACAAAAAATAAAAAAGAATTGTCATCCACACAAACAGAAGCCCTGCTCAATACATTAAAAGCCCGTTTTGAAAAGAACATGGACCGGCATAAGGGCATCAACTGGGCTGATGTTCAGGCAAGGCTGAAAAAAAATCCTGTCAAACTATGGGCACTCTTTGAAATGGAAAGCACAGGTGGTGAACCGGATGTTGTTGATCTTGATAAAAAGACAGGCGAATTTATTTTTTATGATTGTTCGGCGGAAAGTCCCAATGGACGCAGAAGTATTTGTTACGACGATGCAGCGCTGCAGGCGAGGAAAGAAAATAAACCGAAGGACAGTGCCATGAATATGGCAGCAGTAATGGGTATTGAACTGTTAACAGAAGAGCAGTACCGGTACCTGCAGTCCCGCCAAAAAGCGGGAGGAAATTTTGATACCAAAACATCCAGCTGGATACAAACACCCACCGGTATCCGCAAACTCGGCGGCGCCATCTTTGCTGATTTCCGCTATGGCCAGGTATTCGTGTATCACAACGGTGCAGAATCTTATTATGCTGCCCGGGGTTTCCGTGGATCGTTAAGGGTATAATTCCTCATTTTACGGGCAGGCAAAAGGAAGAATGCAATAAACGCTTACATTTGGCAAATGAAGCATTTATTAATAGCAGGCCTGCTCTGCAGCATTTTAATATCCTGGAAGTTTGACCCTGTTGAACTGGAAAAGAAAGAGATCCTTGAAGGTAAAGTGGAAATTCTTTTGCCCAAACATTTTGGCATCATGCCCGAAGAAATGCTCCTGCTAAAATATCCCTCAGAAAACAGGCCCACACTGGTTTATTCGGATGAGAACGGTACAGTGAATATTGCATTTAACCTTACTGCCAGCAGGGCATCGCAGCAACAACTTGAATCCTATAAAAAGGTTTTTATTTCTACTTTTAAATCTTCATTTCCCACTGCCGAATGGGAAGGAAATGGCATCAAAGAGATCAATGGAAGAAAAGTAGGGTATTTAGAAGTGGTTACCCAGGCCATAGATACCAAAATATATAACCTGTTGTTCTTTACAGATCTTGATGGCCGCCTCTTAATTTGTACATTTAACTGTACTGTTGAAAACCGGGTAGAATGGAATGAACCGGGGAAAAGGATCTTCAATTCATTGACCATAAAATAATTGCCTGATGTTTGCATCGGGCAACCACAAACAAATGAAAAAATTAACCTGTATTTTTTTACTGTCCTGTTTTATTACTGTTTCGTTTGCACAAACAGGAAAAGATCCTGCAACCAAACCATTTGTACTGGGTGTTATTGAAGAACTCCCATCTACGATCCTGGCAGAAAAAAGAATACTGAATATTTACCTGCCGGAAGGTTACCATAAAAATGATTCTTCCAAATACCCGGTGATCTATTTGCTGGATGGTTCGGCCGATGAGGATTTTATTCATGTTGCCGGCCTGGTGCAGTTCAATAATTTTTCCTGGATAAACCGCGTACCCAAAAGCATTGTGGTTGGCATTGCAAATACCGACAGGCGGAGGGATCTCACTTTTCCTTCATCACTGGCCGAAGATAAAAAAATGTCGCCTACATCCGGCGGTTCGGCTGCTTTCATCAATTTTATTGAAAAAGAATTGCAGCCATTCATTGAAAAAAAATATAAGGCCAATAGAACCAGGACGATCATCGGTCAATCGCTGGGCGGACTATTGGCCACTGAAATTCTACTGAAAAAACCGATGCTTTTCAATAAATATATAATTATAAGTCCCAGCTTATGGTGGGACAACGGTTCGCTGCTGCAGCTTTCATCAACACTCCTGCTGGAAAGCTTTAACCAGGTAACGGGTATTTATATTGGGGTTGGAAAAGAAGGCCTCACCCCCGGCCCAAACCCGCGTGTAATGGAAGTGGACGCCAATGTACTGGCCGAAAAGATCAGCTCAACAAAAAGTAAAACGGTACAGGTTCATTTTGATTACCTGCCACAGGAAGACCATGCAACCATTGGCCACCAGGCTATATTCAATGCATTCAGGTTGCTGTATTCAGATGAAAAAAATAATTGAATTTTTATCCGGGTTTAACCAGGTTTAAAAACTCATAAAAATTATGAGCTCTAAGCCCCCTCTCCACCGGAGAGGGGGTTGGGCCTGCCTGCCGTTAGGCAGGGGTGAGGCTTTTCACCAGTTCCTCCGCTGCCCTCCTCCCGGTTTCTGCACCGCCATTCATATAACCCTGGAAATCGCTGCTGCAATGCTCCCCGGCAAAGAGCATATTCCCAACAGGTTCTATTTCGGCGCCGCCAATGGTTGTCCATTGCCCGGGTTTATAACAGGCATAACTGCCAAGCGTATGCGGGTGAGTGGGCCAGTAAAATATTTTATTGATGCCGTTGTAATTTTCAGCAGCACCCGGAAATATTTTTTCCAGCTGCGAAACATATTCTTGTACTTTTTCGGGAACTGTTTTATCGATCATCTGTTCACTCATGATGCCACCCGTTAAAAAAGTATACCCACCTGCAGTTCCAGGCTGCAGTTGAGATCCGTCCCAGCCCAGTTGAAAAGGCTGGTCGGTAAATACCTGCCCGCTGGCTCCCTGTTTTCGCCAGTAACGCGTTTTAAACCCTGCAAACATCTTTGCATTCTTTCCATATCCAAGTTCAGCAATACATTTTTTCTTTACTTCGGTCATGCCGTCTATTTCCAGCATGATGCTTCTCAGTTTTGTGAACGGAATGGTACAAACCAGGTAGTCGAATTTTTGCGTGTGCCCGTTGGTGAAACTCACTTCAAATCCCTTTCCTTCCGAACGTATTTTTAAAACCTCGAACCCGGTCTTTACCGGCGGGATGCGTTTGGCCAGTTCATCTACGATCCGCTGGTTGCCGCCTGCAATTTTATAACGTTCATCACTTTCGCCAAACAATTCCTCTCCTGCGTGTTCGGGGTCAAACAAAAACAACAGGTTAATGGCAGACTGTTCTGTAATATCCAAACCATACTCAGTGGTAAATGCAACATCAAGCATATTTCTCAGCCAGCCGCTGATCCCCTTTGCATCCAGGTAAACGGCGATGGACATCCTGTCGAAGGTATCGGCATTGCCAAAGTCTTTGTAAGTGATAGATTCTGGCAGCGAATCAATATCGGCCTTGATACTTTGTACATAGGGTTGTAATGCCTTTACCAGGTCTTTGGCCGTATATTTTTTACCGTTGAAATGAAAGATCTGGCGTATGAGTTTATCGTCTTTTTCAGTATCAACCAACCCCAGTCCAAATGCCTTTGCCAGGTTTAAGATATCGGTATGATTACTGTCAATAAATTCTCCACCCAGTTCGGTGGTAATACCCTTTCCCATCATACCGGTTGCAGTATACATTCTGCCACCGGTTCTGCCGCCTGCTTCAAAAACGGTTGACCAGATATTGGCATTTTGCAGCACATAAGCAGCGTGCAAACCGGCAACGCCGGCGCCGAGAATACCGATCGAAAATTTTTGCGGTCCCCCGGCTAAGCGCTCCAGGTAAGCGGTTTGGGCCATCGCCCCTGCTGTTGTTAAACCTGCTGCACCCATAAAGGCTTTCCGTAAAAAATCCCTCCGCGAAGCATCCATCCTTTCAGGTTTTACAGAACCGGGTTCATATTTTATTAATGCCTGTTTAAAAGCTTTTTGTAATAAGCGCAGCAGGCCAGTTCTGGGTTTTTTCATTTTGTTTGTTTTGGCTTGTGTATTTATTAGCGCTGGATAATGTTAGTCAGGCTATAATAAATAAATATATATTTTTTATAGTACTATATCAAAAATTCAGGGCTGAAATTTATAACTGCATTGTAAAAAGTTGCTGTACCTGTAGTTTGGCTACATTACTGTCTGGTCAATCAAAAATGAAAAAAATATGGTCAATGGCAGTAAAAGCAAATCCGGGCAGGAATTGATCAAACATTTGCCTGGATCGGGGAACAGGTAAAATCAATACTTAGCTATCCCACAATTTTCAAATCCATCTTTAACTCAAAATATTTTTTCGGAAAAGAATTTTTATTCAACAGCAAAATTTACCGCAGCTTCGGCATGAATAAAAGTGGTATCAAAAACCGGGATGCTGCAATCTGCCTGTTTAACCAGTATGGGTATTTCGGTACATCCCAAAATAACCCCTTCGGCTCCTTGTGTACTTAAGGTTTCAATGATCTGCAGGAATTGTGTTTTGCGTTCAGGTAAAAAAATGCCTTTACTGAATTCTTTATAAATACTATCATTGATCAGTTCAATATCCGCTTCACCCGGAATGATCACTTCAATACCTGCAATTGACAGCCTGTTCCTGTAAAAATCAAGTTGCATGGTATATTTGGTACCAAGTAAAGCTACTTTTTGCAAACCCTTTGCCCGGATGGCGGCAGCAACTGCATCTGCAATATGTATTACCGGTATAGAAACAGCTGCCTGTACTTCATCAGCAATTTTGTGCATGGTATTGGCGCCGATCAGGAGGCATCCGGCACCGGCTGTTTCAACAGCTTTGGCAGCTTTGCAAATGATGATTGCAATGGCTTTCCAGTCCTGTTTTTTGGTGAGTACTTCAATCTCTGCAAAATCAACAGAATATAAAAAAATGGTTGCTGCATGTGTACCGCCCAGTTTTTTGTTGGTAAGTTCATTCAGTAAACGGTAATAATCCAGTGTGGAGTGCCAGGTGAGGCCGCCGATCATGCCGATTGTTTTCATTAAATAAAGCTACATAAAATTGATCATTAACAATTCATTAAGCATTTAACAGCGTTTATCCCTTGCCAGCAATCATAACGGCTGTATATTTGCGGCGCAATTCAGAACTACCGCGATAGATAATGGTTTTTTAAACCTCCTGTTTGCCCTGTAATCTCCCCGGCCGGGCCCAGAGCCCGTGTTTTAGAGGAACACATTCGTAATGAACAAAAACCAGAAATATGAAAAGTGAATCAATTGGTGCCGGTGCACCGATCAGTAAAAAAGACCTGAAAGATCTGTTACATGAAACAAAAGAAACCCTTGCAGTTGAACTGAAAAATGACAACAGCAACAGTACATTCGGTTACCTTGACCTTTGGAATGTACAAAAAAGACAAAGAACAGCTGCTTCTATGAGAAGAAGGCTGATGTAATGGTGAAATTATTTTTTTTAAATAATAATGATGCCTTAATGGAATTGAAGCATGGCCTGCGGGTCATGCTTTTTTTATTAACGATCACATCCCCCTTTTTTAATTTCCGGCAATTTTGTACATTTAATCATGCATACAATTATTGCCCAACTGGAAAAAATTATTACGGATTATGCTCCCCGGTTACAACAGCTGGGTGAAGCAGATTTTGCCCACTAACCTTCACCT
>Ga0154020_10003217_pt1 | contig 19738 bp, 16 predicted proteins | sample Klosneuvirus_201_FD_109709 | JGI IMG/M metagenome (GOLD analysis project Ga0154020, IMG submission 109709) | Active sludge microbial communities from wastewater, Klosterneuburg, Austria - Klosneuvirus_20160825_MG | ecosystem: Engineered > WWTP > Aerobic digester > Activated sludge | place... | reverse complement strand
GCGCATGCCGAGGTCTACGCGCAGCGCCTGGCCAGCTGGCCCGATTGGCCGGAGATCGCCGACCTGCCCGACTGCCCGGCCTGCGACACACCGGCCCAGGACCGACCCTCCGCCCGCGGGAGCCAACCATGACCAGCAACTGGCTGACCCACAGCCTGGTCTTCTTCGCCGCCGCAGTGGTGGCGGTGCCGCTGGCGCGCGCGCTGGGGCTGGGCGCCATCATCGGCTACCTGGGGGCGGGCATCGCCATCGGCCCCAGCGGGCTGGCCCTGGTGAGCGATCCGGACACCACACTGCACTTTGCCGAGTTCGGCGTGGTGCTGATGCTCTTCCTGGTCGGGCTGGAACTGGAGCCGCGGCGGCTGTGGGCGCTGCGCCGGCCGATCTTCGGCGCCGGCACCGCGCAGTTGGTGGCCTGCGCCTGTGCCCTGGGCGCGGTGGCGGTGTTGGCCGGCGTGCCCTGGCGCTGGGCGGTGGTGGCCGCCCTCGGGCTGGCGCTGTCGTCCACCGCGGTGGCGCTGCAGGTGATGGGCGAGCGCAACCTGCTGCCCACCCGCAGTGGCCAGTCCGGCTTCGCCATCCTGCTGTTCCAGGACGTGGCGGCCATCCCGATCCTGGCGCTGCTGCCGCTGCTGGGTCGCAAAGGCGACGCCTCCGGCAACCCCTGGATGGATGCAGCCGAGGCGCTCGGCGTGGTCGCTGCCATCGTCCTGGTCGGCCGGCTGCTGCTGCGCCACGGCCTGCGCTGGGTGGCGTCCAGCCGCACGCCGGAGGTCTTCACCGCCGCCTCGCTCGGTCTGGTGGTGGGCATCGCGGTGCTGATGCAGGCGGTCGGTCTGTCGATGGCGCTGGGTGCCTTCCTCGGCGGGGTTCTGCTGGCCGAGAGCGAGTACAAGCGCGAACTCGAGACCGACGTCGAGCCCTTCAAGGGCCTGCTGCTGGGCCTGTTCTTCATGGCCGTGGGCATGAGCATCGACTTTGCCGCGCTGCGCCAGCACCCCTGGATCGTCGCGGCGCTGCTGCTGGGCTTCATGGGGCTGAAGACGCTGGTGCTGGCGCTGCTGGCCCGGGCGCTGGAGCTGCCGGCGCAGGAGCGCCCGGTCTGGGTGCTGCTGCTGGCGCAGGGCGGAGAATTTGCGTTCGTCGTCTTCCAGCAGGCCACCCAGGCCGGCGTGTTCCGCGACGAGATCGGTTCGGTGCTGACCGGCACGGTGGCGCTGTCGATGCTGCTGACACCGCTGCTGCTGGTGGCGCTGGACCGCTGGGTCGCGCCGCGGCTGGCCGCGACGAAGGCCGCCGCCGCCTTGGAGCCGGAGCACCTCCTGAACGAGCCGCAGGATGCGCCCGTGATTCTCTGCGGCTACGGCCGCTACGGGCAGATCGTCGGCCGCCTGCTCTATGCGAGCGGGCACAAGGTCACCATCCTGGAGCACGACGCCGACCAGGTCGCGGTGGTGCGGCGCTTCGGCTTTCGCGCCTTCTATGGCGACGCCACGCGGCTGGACCTGCTGCGCACTGCGGGGGCCGAGCAGGCGCGGGTGATCGTCGTGGCGGTGGACGACGTGGACCAGAGCCTGAAGATCGTCGATCTGGCGCAGGCCCACTTCCCGCAGGCGCAGCTGGTGGTGCGGGCCCGCAATGTGCAGCACCACTACGCGTTGCGCGAGCGAGGGGTCGTGCACATCGAGCGCGAGACCTTCGAGTCCGCCCTGGCCAGCGGGCGCAGCGTGCTGGCGCTGATGGGCCACGAGCCGCACCACGCCTGGCAGCTGGCGATGCGATTCCGCCGCTTCAACCAGGCCATCGTCGAGCGCACCTGGCCGCACCGGCAGGACAGCCAGAAACTGGTCGCCCTGGCCAAGCAGGGCAGCCGGCAGCTGGAGGAGTTCTTCTCCCAGGAGCGGGCCGAGCGCGCCCGTGCCCGGTCCGGGGCGAACTGGGAACCCGGGGAGGCTCCGCGTGAGCGCTGACACCGCTCTGCCTGGGCCAGCACCGGGCGCGACGCGCCGGGTCCGCCTGCGCGACGGCCGCGACGTGGCCCTGCGGCCGATCGCCGAAGGCGACGCCCGGGAGATCGAACAGGCCTTCGAACGGCTGACGGCCCGGTCGCGCTACAACCGTTTCATGCGCCACAAGAAGAGCCTGGACAGCCAGGCCCTGCAGCGGGGCGTCCACCCCCGCCCGGGGCGGGACTGCGCCTTCGTGGCCACCGTACCGGCCGCCGACGGCTTCGACATCGTGGGAGCAGCCCAGTACGTGCGGGCCGACGAGGACGATGACCGGGTCTGCGAGTTCTCGGTCACCGTCGCAGAGGACTGGCGCCGCTGCGATCTGGCGTCCACGCTGATCCGATCCCTGATCCCGCAGGCCCGGCAGGATGGCTACCAGATCATGGAAGGCTGGGTGGCGGCCGGCAATGACGCCATGCTGCAGCTGGCCGAAAGACTCGGCTTTGCGCTGGCGCCGGCCGAAGGCGAAGCCGGCGTCCTTCATGTGCAGTACCGGCTGTAGCCCTGTTGAGAAAACGCCGGGCCGCCCCAAGTTTTCTCGCGCCCCCGCGGGGGCCGGGACGGGCATGGCCCGGCCCTGGGGGTGCTCTTCAGACTGAACCTGCAGCACTCAGCGGGTGAACAGCTCCCGGTGTCCGTCACGCAGCAGGTTCTTCTGCACCTTGCCCATCGCGTTGCGCGGCAGCTCGCTCACCACGAAGGCCCGCTTGGGCACCTTGTAGTTGGCGATCTTGGCCTTCAGCGCGCCGACCAGGGCCTCGGCCTCCAGCGTCGCGCCCGGCTTGGGCACGATCACGGCGATCACGCCCTCGCCGAAGTCCGGGTGCGGCACGCCGACCACGGCCGACTCGGCCACGCCGGGCATGTCGTTCAGGTAGCCCTCGATCTCGGCCGGATAGACGTTGTAGCCCCCGGTGATGATCAGGTCCTTGCTGCGCCCGACGATGCTGAGGTAGTCCCGTGCCGCGCTGCCCTGGCCATGGCGGTCGAGGCGCCCGACATCGCCGGTCTTGAACCAGCGCTGGCCGTCGGCATCCGTGGTGAACTCCTCGGCGGTCTTCTCCGGCATGCGCCAGTAGCCGCCGAAGACGTTCGGCCCGCGCACCTGAACGTTGCCGATCTCGCCTGCCGGCAGCGACCGGTCGGCATCGTCCACCACCCGCACGCCCACGCCGGGCAGCGCCGGGCCGACGGTGCCGCCCAGCCTTTGCGGGGTCGGTTCACCGTCGCTGGCGCGGCAGGGGTTGGAGGTCAGCATGATGGTCTCGCTCATCCCGTAGCGCTCCAGGATGGTGTGGCCGCTGCGCTCCTGCCAGTCGCGGAAGGTCTCGATCAACAGCGGCGCCGAGCCGGAAATGAACAGCCGCATGTTCGCGCAGGCCTCGCGCGTCAGCCCGGCCTCCTGCAGCAGGCGCACGTACAGCGTGGGCACGCCCATGAAGACGCTGGCGCGCGGCAGGCGCTCGACCACCGCCTTGGGGTCGAACTTGCTGAGCCACAGCATCTTCGAACCATTGAGCAGCGCGCCGTGGCTGGCGACGAACAGGCCGTGCACGTGGAAGATCGGCAGCGCGTGGATCAGCACGTCCCCAGGCTGCCAGTCCCAGTAGTCCTTGAGTACCTGAGCATTGCTCAGCAGGTTGCCGTGGCTGAGCATCGCACCCTTGCTGCGCCCGGTGGTGCCACTGGTGTAGAGGATGGCGGCCAGGTCGTCGGCCGCCTTGATCGCCGGGGTCTGCGTATCGGCAAAGTGCGCGGCGCGGTCCAGCAGCGTGCCGCTGCGGTCCTCGTTGAGGGTGAAGACATGCGCCACGCCCTTGCCGAAGGCCAGCTTGCTGATCCACGGGAAGTTCTTGCCGGCGCAGACCACCACCGCCGGCTCGGCGTTGCCGATGAAGTAGTCCAGCTCGGCTTCCTGATAGGCGGTGTTCAGCGGCAGGTAGACGAAGCCGGCGCGCAGCGTGGCCAGGTACAGCAGCAGCGCCTCCACCGACTTTTCCACGTGCACCGCCACCCGGCTGCCGGGCGGGATCTCCAGCGAGCCCAGCAGGTTGGCCAGCATCGCAGTGGCGCGTTCCAGGTCACGCCAGGAGTAGAGCGCGCCGGTTTCGGTCTCAATCGCGGTGGCATCCAGGTCGGTGGGGAAGGCGGCACGCAGCGCTGCGAAGAGGTTGTGGTTGAGTTGGGTTGGGGTGGTCATGGCGCGTGGATGACGGGGAAGCTCGGTGGTGGGGATGGCGCGGTCGGCGAGCGGGCTGCGCAGTGATAGGCCTTGCGTCGTGCTTGCACCGTCATGCCCGCGCAGGCGGGCATCCAGGGAGGACGGCTGGATCCCCGCCTTCGCGGGGATGACGGTGCCTGAAGGGATGAAGATGGTTGCGGGGCTACTGGCCGGTGAACTGGGGGGCTCGTTTTTCGATGAAGGCGGTGATGCCCTCGCGGTGGTCCGGGCCGCTGGCGTAGGCGGCCAGCTCGCTGCGCTGGGCCTCGCTGAAATGGAACTGTGACGCCACCAGCCGCAGGGTGCGCTTGTTTAGGCGCGCGGCGCGCGGGGCGCCGGCGGCGATGCGCCGGGCGGTGGCCTCGGCCTCGGCGGCCACGGCGTCGTCGGCCACCACGCGGTGCACCAGGCCACGCTGCAGCACGGTGGGCGCATCCAGCAGGCGGGCTTCGAGCAGGATTTCGGCAGCAGTCGCCAGTCCGGCGACGCGGGCCACGCCGGCCAGTTCGTCCGGTGCCATCGGGAAGCCCAGTCGGGCGATCGGCGCGCCGAAGCGGCTGCCGGCACCGGCAATGCGCAGGTCGCACTGGCAGGCGATCTCCAGTCCGCCGCCGACGCAAGCGCGCTCGATCTGAGCCACCAGCGGGATGTCGCAGCGGTACATCGCCTCCAGCGCCGGGGCGACGATCTGCTCGTGGAAGTGGCGCAGCCGCGCCTGGTCGAAGCGGAAGGCCGGGAACTCCTCGATGTCGCCTCCGGAGACGAAGCAGCCGCCCTCGCCGCGCACGATCACCGCGCGCAGCGCCGGCTCGCGCTCGGCCAGGCCCTCGAAGACCTCACGCAGGCGCTGCCACATCGCCACGCTGACGGCGTTGAGCTTGCCGGGGTTGGACAAGGTGAGCAGCGCCACGTCGGGCAGCTGGGAGTGGGGCGTGAAGGTCACGCGGGCGCCGGGACTGGCGCTGGAAGATTCGGAGGTCGACACGGATCGGGGGATGGAAAGCCGCGATCAGTCGAGTTTCGCACCGGAGGCCTTCGCCACCGCGCCCCAGCGCTGGATCTCGGCGGTCACGAAGTCGCCGAAGGCGCGGCCGGCCAGGGTCGGGATCTCCGAGCCGAGGTTCGTCCAGGCAGACTTGATCTCGGGCGTGGCGAAGGCCCGGACCAACTCGGCGGTCATGCGGTCGATGGCCGGCTGCGGCGTGCCCTTGGGCGCCCACAGGCCGTACCAGGTGGCAACCTGGTAGGTCGGCACGCCGCCTTCGGTGGAGGTGGGGATGTCCGGGAAGCCCGGTGCACGCTGCGTGGCGGCCACCGCAAGCGCCTTCAGCCGGCCGCTGCGGATGTGCGCCGCCGAGGAGCCCAGGCCGTCGAACATCACGTCCACCTGCCCGGCCATCAGGTCCTGCAGTGCCGGGCCGGCGCCACGGTAGGGAATGTGGGTGATGAAGGTCCTGGTCTGCAGCTTGAACAGCTCGCCGGCCAGGTGGTGCGAGGTGCCGTTGCCGGCCGAGGCGTAGTTGAACTTGCCGGGCGCCGCGCGGACGGCGGCGAGCAGCTCCTTCAGGTCCCGGACCTGGACCTTGGCCGGGTTGACCACCACCACCTGCGGCACGTTGGAGATCAGCGCCACCGGCACGAAGTCGGTCTGCAGGTTGTAGTCGAGCTTCGGGTACATCGCCGGGGCGATGGCGTGGTGCACCGCACCCATGAACCAGGTGTAGCCGTCGGGGTGGGCCTTGGCCGCCACGGTGGCGCCCACGTTGCCGCCTGCACCGCCCTTGTTGTCGATGATCACCTGCAGGCCCAGCTGCTTTGTCAGCTGCGCGGTGAGCGGGCGGGCAAAGGCATCGGTGCCCCCGCCGGCCGGGAAGGGTACGACGATGGTCACCGGCTTGGTGGGCCAGGTGGGTTGGGCGGAGGACTGGGCAACCCCCCAGGGGCTTGCCAGGCTGCCCAGCAGCAGGGTGGCGGTGCGGGTGAGCAGGCGCCGCCGTCCGGGGGTCAAGGCATCGTGGGGCATGGAACTGTCTCCGTTGTGTTGTCGATTCAGACGCGGCAGCTCGGGTTCGGCCATCCGGTCGAAGGGGTGCGTCAGGATCGTAGCGGCGCAGTGGTGGCCCGTCTCTCATGGTCTGTGCCAGATCAGTGGCGTCGCGATCCGGGTTCTTCCCAGGGACGGGAGCTGATCCGGGTCAAGGCGTCTGCGGGTCGGTCCGGCATCGTCGAAGCGGCTCAGATTCAGATGCGAGCAGGCGGCTTGCCGACCTGCGTGGAGACAAAAAGGATGAGCGCGCTTCCTTCCGCTTTCATGGCCGAGGCCACGATGCCTGGGTGCACTTCCCTGGCCGACCAGGTATCGCCGGATCAATTGGCGCTGCAGCGCCTGTATTACTGGGAGCAGCATTGCCCGGACCGGGTCGCGCTGACCCAGCCGATGGGGGACGGTCGGGTGACCGACCTCACCTGGGGCGAGCTGGCCCGCCAGGTGCGCAGCATGGCCGCTCACCTGCGTGCGCAGGGTTGGGAGCCTGGCAGCAGGGTGGCCATCCTGTCCAAGAACTGCGCCTGGTGGCTGATGAGCGACCTGGCCATCTGGATGGCGGGCCATGTGTCCGTGCCGTTGTATCCGACGCTGGCGCCCGACACCGTGCGCCAGATTCTGGAGCACAGCGAGTCCAGGGCCTGCTTTGTCGGCAAGCTCGATGGCTGGGAGGACATGAAACCCGGTATGCCGGCCAACCTGCCCTGCATCGGCTACCCGCTGTCGCCGCCGGACGTGCGGGCTGCCTGTGAGGGCTGGGACGAGGTGTGTCAACGCACGGCACCGCTGGAGGGGCAGCCCCTGCGGGACATGGACGACCTGGCGACGCTGATCTACACCTCCGGCACCACCGGCCGGCCCAAGGGGGTGATGCACCGCTTCGGCGCCTTCGCCTACGCACTGGAGCATGGCACCCGGCGCATCCCGATGACCGAGCAGGACCGCATGCTGTCCTACCTGCCGCTGGCCCATGTGGTGGAGCGCACGCTGGTCGAGCATGGCTGGCTCTTTGCCGGCATGCGGGTGTTTTTTGCCGAATCGCTGGACACCTTCACCGCCGACCTGCAGCGTGCACGACCGACGATCTTCTTCTCGGTGCCGCGGTTGTGGGTGAAGTTCCAGCAAGGGGTGCACCACAAGATGCCTGAGCCCAAGCTGGAGAAGCTGCTGCGCCTGCCCCTGATCGGCAGTCTGGTGCGCCGCAAGATCCTGCGCACCCTGGGCCTGGACCAGTGCAGGCTGGCCGCCGGCGGTGCGGCGCCGATGCCTCCGGCGCTGCTGACCTGGTTCCGCCGCCTGGGGCTGCCGGTCAACGAGGGCTACGGCATGACCGAGAACCTGGCGTTGTCGCACTTCACGCTGCCCGGGCACAACCAGGAGGGGACCGTCGGGCCCGCCTACGAAGGCGTGGAGGCCCGCATCGATGCGCAGACCGGCGAGATCCAGATGCGCAGCCCGGCGCTGATGCTGGGCTACTACAAGGAACCTCGGCTGACCCGCGAGGCTTTCACCCACGATGGCTGGCTGCGCACCGGCGACAAGGGCGGCATCGACGCGCAAGGGCTGCTGCGCATCACCGGCCGGGTGAAGGACCTGTTCAAGACCAGCAAGGGCAAATATGTTTCCCCGGCGCCGATCGAGGACCGTCTGGTGATGCACGAGGCGCTGGAGGCCTGCGTGGTCACCGGTGCCAACCTGGGCCAGCCGCTGGGCATTGCCATGCTCAATGCGCAGGCCGTGGCCCGCCTGGGGCAGGACGACGTGCAGCGGCGGCTGGAGCAGTCGCTGCGCGAGCACCTGGAGGCCGTCAACGCCCAGCTCGACCCGCATGAGCAGCTGGATTGCCTGGTGGTGGTGACGCAGGCCTGGACGGTGGACAACGACATCGTCACCCCGACCTTCAAGGTCAAGCGCAACCGCATCGAGGAGGTCTATGCCCGCCACTACGAGGGCTGGGTGTCCTCCGGCCGCAAGGTGATCTGGCAGACGAGCGGGCCCGGTTGACAGGACGCCACCCCGTCATTCCCGCGAAGGCGGGAATCCAGAGGCCGTTTGGCGCGCGGCGGTGCACAGGCCGGGTCACAGACAGCAAGCCTTCGACGACCTGGATTCCCGCCTTCGCGGGAATGACGGCAGCACCGGTGCGGATCACGAGAGACATCGTTCTGGATTCCTGTCTGTGCGGGAATGACGCAGGGTGTGTCCGCCTCCTGCCCACGACCCTCGACCCAACTTGCCGTGTCAGCCGAACCAGTGGTGCCTGCCGAGCCATGGTGACAGCCGGCGTGGCGGCACATCGGCATCATGTCGGCCCATGAGCGCTGCCCCCGACCTCCCGACCGCTGCCTGGGACCGTCCGCACCCCTTTGTCCGACCGGTGGCACCCCAGCCGCAGGACATCGACGGGCTGGAGCACACCAACAACGCCGTCTACCTGCAGTGGTGCGAGCGGGTGGCCTGGGCGCATTCCGAAGCGTTGGGCCTGGGTCTGGCCGACTACCGACGACTGGACCGCGCGATGGCCATCCGCCGTGGCGAGTACGACCATCTCCTCCCCACCCTGCTGGGCGACGAGCTGCTGCTGGGGACCTGGCTCTTGCCGGGTGATGCACGCATGCGCATGGAACGCCGCTTCCAGCTCCTGCGCCCGCGCGATGGCGCCACGGTGCTGCGGGCGCGCTGGGAGCTGGTGTGCATCGAGATTTCCAGCGGGCGTGCCCGGCGCATGCCGGCGGAGTTCACCGCTGCCTACCTCGGGCAGGGTCAGGGCTTGTTTCCGGGGATTGACGAGCCTGCGGGTCGATAGGCCGGCAGCTCCACCACATAGACATCGACCGCATCGCTGTTCTGCCAGTCGGAGGCGAACACCATGCGGGTGCCGCTGGGGCTGATGGTGATGTGGGGCTCGGCCCAGTAGCCCCACTGGCCTTCCTTGGCGTAGGAGTGGTGGTGTGCCACCCGGCAGACCTTGCCGCTGTCCACATGGGCCAGCATGACCTCCTGGTCCAGCGGTCGGCCCCGGCCGGGTTTGCCCACTGCCGACACGGCCACCCAGCCCGGGGCCTTGAAGGCCACCGCCGACAGGTGGGTGCTGGTGGGCGGGTAGGGGTAGCCGGTGGAGGGGCCGATGAGCGCCTTGACCTCGCCCGTCTGCAGATTCTCCACCACCAGCGTGCCGTTGGGCTGGTTGTCGAACTGCACCGCTGCAAAGAAGTCCTGACCGGCCGCGTTCATGCCAAGGTTGCCGTGTTCATACCCTTGCAGACGCAGGCGCTTGACGGTCTGCAGGGTCTTGGGGTCGACCAGGCGGGAGCCTTCCCGGTCGGGTGCCCACATGCAGCGGCCGGAGGGACAGGCCTGGGGGGTGGGGCCGTCGTTGATGACGCGCTGGCCTTCGGTGACGCGGGGCTGGCGGTCGTGCCGATGGTCCAGGTTCAAGGAGAACTTCTCGCTGGCCTTGGACATCTCCAGCCGCACGCCCCAGAGCTTCATGTCCCAGGAGGGGTACTGGGGGTCACCGCCGTTGTCGACGTCGAAGGCGCGGGGTTTGCCTGCATCCGGGTAGTCGTAGACCACGCTGCGCTGGCCGGTCGAAACCTGGTAGCGGGTGAGTTGCCTCAGGGATCGGCCACCCATTTCCCACGCGTAGTTGTACCAGAGCACATCCGGATCCTGCGGGTCCCAGTAGAGCTGCTCGATGTCGGAGGGCTGCACCTGCAGCAGACTGATGAACTGGTAGCTGCGGCCGTCGAACAAGGCATGGCCCTTGCCGCGCACCCACAGCAGCAGCCGGCTCTCGTCGGCATTCCAGGCCGGCACCGTGGGGTACAGCGGTTTGATGATCTTGGCGCCGAAATCCGCCTGCACGTCGGTGATGCGGATCACCCGGGCGCCGAAGGCCGGGTCCTTGAACGCGGCCCCCTTGGCCGGTCGCGGGCTGGAAGCAGGGGGGTGGGCCGCCTTGTCGGTGACCAGGCCGGCACAGAGGTCGGGGGTGGTTGCAGATCCCGCCGCCTGGGCGTTGCCGCTGCCATCCGGGCGCCCACAGGACCAGAGGATCGGCAATGCCAGCAGCAGGGCCGCGACCGCTGTGGGGCGGGTCCATCGGCCAGCCGCCTTGTCTGCAGGAGTGGAGCTGTAGGGTGGGCGCATGGTGAGGCCTTTGAAGTGACCGAAAAGATGGGGCAACCGACGGATGAGGTGCAACCGGTGTTCAGCCCAGAACCTCGTCATACAGCGCCTCATAGGACTGCGCCGTGCGCTGGGCACTGTACTGCTCCAGCACCGTCTGGCGGGCCTGGGTGCCCAGCAAGCTGCGCAGCGCCGCATCGGTGAGCAGCCGCTGCAATGCCGAGACCAGGGCAGGCACGTCCTTCGGCGGGACCAGCAGGCCGCTTTCGCCATGGCGGATGACCTCCGGGATCGAGCCCACTGCACTGGCCACCACGGCACGGGAGGCGGCCATGGCCTCCAGCAGTGCCATCGGCAGCCCTTCGTGGTGGGAGGGCATGGCAAAGACGTCCAGCGCGGCCAGCACGTCGGCCATGTCCGAGCGCACCCCCAGCAGATGGATGCGGCCCTGCAGGCCGGCTGCGGCGATGGATGCCCGCAGCGAGTCCTGCAGTTCGCCCCCACCCACGAAGACGGCCTGCCACTGCCTCAGGCCGGTGCGATGCAACTGCGCCAGCGCATCGATGAGCTGCTGGTGGCCTTTCAACGGGATCAACCGGCCGACCACGCCGATCAGCAATTCGTCGCCGGCCAGGCCGAGTTCATCGCGCAGTCGGCTGCGGTCGGCCCGGTCGAAGCGGCCCAGGTCGATGCCGTTGGAGATGGTGCGCACCTGCTCAGCGTTCAGTCCGTCCTCATTGACCAGCATGCGTTGCACGTCGGCACCGCAGGCCACTGTGGCGTGGCTGAGGCGACTGATCCAGCGCGCGATGCGCCGGCGCATCGGGGTCGGCCAGGGCCTGGAACTGTGGCGGGTGGAGAAGCGCCCGGGCACCCGGGCCAGCCAGGCGGCCAGGCGGGCGTAGCAGTCGGCGTTGTAGAGGTGGGTGTGGATCACATCCGGCCGCTCCCGGCGCATCCAGGCCAGCAGGGCCGGGATGGTGCCGGGGTCCACTCCCGGCCGGCGTCCCAGGCAGTGCACGGCCACGCCGTGGCGGCGCAGCTCCTCGGCCAGCAGGCCTTCGCGCACCATGCACAATACGGAATAACGATAGCCGGGTGAGCCGTTGCGGATGACCTCCACGATCAGGCGCTGGGCACCTTCGGCGGGCATCTCGTCGATCACGTGGACGACGTGGGGGATCTGGGACACTGTCATGGCGGGCCCGGTCTGTCGGACCTCGGCGGTGGCAACGCCGCCGATGATCGCAGATCGTCACCCCCATCTTTGTGGGGGTGGCGTGTCGGAGTTGTGACGCGGGGCCTGCTGCGTGCGAGCAACAGGCTCGGTTGCTGAGACACTCCCGCCATTCCATTGCCCCTCCACCGCGCAGCGACGACCTGCTGCCCTGCCGCCGCATGGCGGCCACCTCTGCCTGTTGCCACCGAGCGCCGAATCCGCGCACTTCACCTCCGATCCGCATGCGACCCCGAGCCATTGCCTACCTGCTGTCCGCCTACCCGGACTTCCACGAAACCTTTGTCGCCCGGGAGGTGGAAGGCATGCGCCAGCAGGGCATCGACCTGCGCATCTATTCCCTCAAGCCGCCGCCGGAAGGCGCCTACCTGTACCCGGACCACGCCAGGCTGGTGCGCTACCTGCCCTTCCTGTTCGACGGCCGGGTGATCGGTGGTTTGTTGGCCACGCTGCTGCGCCACCCGCTGCGCAGCCTGAAGGCGCTGGGCTGGTTGGCGGGAACCTATGCCTCCCGGCCGATGGAGCTGGCCAAGTCGCTGGCCATCTTCCCGAAGACGGCCGCCATCGCCCGCGAGCTGGAGGGCAGCGACTTTGCGGTGCATGCCCACTGGGCCACCATCCCGACCTCCGCGGCGGTGGTGATCCAGATCCTCAGCGACCGGCCCTTCAGCATCACCGCCCACGCCTGGGACATCTACCTCACCGGGCCCGACGAACTGCGCGACAAGATCCAGCGCAGCTCGGGTCTCGTGACCTGCACCGGCTACAACGTCGAATACCTGCGCACCCTGCTGCGGGCCGATCAGCAGACCAAGGTCAACCTCAACTACCACGGCATCGACATGGGCCGCATGAAGCTGACGCAGCGCCAGCGCCAGCCGGGAGAGCCGCTGGAGGTGGTGGCGGTGGGCCGGCTGGTGGAACAGAAGGGCTTTCCCTTCCTGATCGAAGCCGTCGGCATGGCGGCCCAGGCCGGCCAGCAGGTCAACGTGACGCTGGTGGGTGACGGCCCGATGCAGGCCGAGCTGGAGGCGCTGGCCGAGCGTCACGGCGTGCGCGAGCGCATCCGCTTTGCCGGCCGTGTGGCGCATGCGCAGACGATTGCGGCCATGTGCGCCGCCGACGTGCTGATCGCGCCCAGCGTCATCGCCAAGAACGGCGACCGCGACGGCATTCCCAACGTCACGCTGGAAGCGATGGCCTGCGGCCTGCCGATCATCGGCACCGCGGTGTCGGGCATTCCGGAGGTGGTGATCACCGGCCGCACCGGCCATCTGGTGCCACCGGAGAACGCCCAGGCGATTGCCGCGGCCATTGCGGCGCTCTACCAGGACCCGGTGAAGTGCCGCGAAATGGGGGCCAACTCCCGGGCGCTGATCGAGCAGCGCTTCATGATCGAGAACAACGTGGGCGAGTTGATCGATCACCTGGGTCAATTCCACCGCTCCCATGCTGCCCAAGCCACCGCTGCCGGCTGCGGCTGTGGCGGGCACTGATTTTTTGGCGCCCTGAACGAAGCGATGCGATTCCTGCAAAGTCTGCTGGAGCCTGCGGCGCTGCTGGGCTGGCTGCTGCTGGTGTTGCTGGTGGTGCTGTGGCGCGGCCGGCGGGTGGTCTGGCCGCGCCGACTCACCACCGGGTTGGTGCTGCTGTTCTGGCTGCTGGCCTCCCCGCTGGGTGCCAATGCCCTTCTCGCCCCACTGGAGCGGCAGGCGCTGGACGCGGCCCAGGCTTGCCAGAAGGGGCGCGGTGCCGAGCTGGAGTGGGGCATCCTGCTGGCCGGTGGGGCCAGCGATGGCGCCCGCAGTGAAGAGGACTATGCCCACCTGCAGCAGGCGAGTTTTCGCCGCCTGATGGGAGCCTCGCACTGGGTCAAGGCCGACCCTGGTCGCCGCCTGCTGGTCTCCGGTGGTGCCGGCAGCGTGCCTGAGGCGGTGCTGATGGGCCGGCTGCTGCGCGATCTGGGGGTGCCGCGCGAGGCGCTGCTGCTGGAGTCGCAGACCCGCACCACCTCGACCGGCGCCGCCGCGGTGGCCTCCCTGCTGGAGCTGCGCCAGGTGAAACATGCGCTGCTTTTCACCTCGGCATCGCACCTGCCGCGCGCACAGCGCAACCTGGCGTCGGTGGGCATCGAAACCTGCGCCATGCCGGTGGACTTCCAGCATGTGGCGCCGATCTGGCCCGGACATCTGGTGCCGCAGCTCTCCGCGCTGGCCAAGAGCACGGCAGCTCTTCACGAATACCTGGGGCTGTTGCTGCGCTCGGGCTGACGGCTGTCGTCGCCACAGAGCCTGCCGACGTTGTATGTGGCGGCCGCCTTCCCTGAACCTGAACCCGTGCCGATGGTTTTCGACCGGCCCCGACCGCAGACCCCGATGAGCACCGTGACCGAACGCGCCTTCCTGATCACCATCGACACCGAGGGCGATGCCGCCTGGGACCGCCCCCGGGTGACCGAGACCCGCAATGCGCGTTTCCTGCCCCGCTTCCAGGCCCTGTGCGAGAAGTACGGCTTCAAGCCGACCTACCTCACCAACCATGAGATGGCGCTGGACCCGGCGATGCAGGAGCTGGGGCGCGACATCATCCGCCGCGACACCGGCGAGATCGGCATGCACCTGCACGCCTGGAACTCTCCGCCGCTGCAGCCTCTGACGGCCGACGACCTGACGCACCAGCCCTTCCTGATCGAGTACCCCACCGAGGTGCTGCGCGCCAAGGTGCAGCACATGACCGGGCTGCTGGAGCAGACCTTCCAGACCAAGATGCTCAGCCATCGCGCGGGGCGCTGGAGCTTCGACTCCCGGTATGCCCGCACGCTGGTGGAGCTGGGGTATGCGGTGGACTGTTCGGTCACGCCCACCGTGTCCTGGGCCGGCACCCCGGGGGACCCCGCTCAGCATGGCGGCACCGACTACAGCGCCTTTCCGGACGGTCCGTACTACATGGACCTGGACGACATCTCCCGCCCCGGCCGCAGCCCGTTGCTCGAGCTGCCGATGACCATCCGCCCCGGCTGGCGACGGGGTCTGGGCTGGTTGCCGCGGGGCCTGGGGGGCCTGCCGGTGCTGGGTCCCAAGCTGCGGGTGTCGCGTTGGCTGCGTTCACGCCGCGGCAACCGGGACGAGCTGCTGCAACTGGTTCGGGACGTGCACGAAGAGGGCGCTCCTTACCTGGAGTACATGCTGCACTCGTCGGAGTTCATGCCTGGCGGCAGCCCGAACTTCCCGGCCGAGGCGGACATCGAGCGCCTCTACGATGAGCTGGAGCAGCTCTTCGCCGTGATCTCGCGCGACTTCCAGGGCTGCACCCTGGCCGACTATGCCGCCCGGGTGCGCGCCGGGCGCTACCGTGCGCGGGGCAGCCTGCTGCGCTGACGTTGCAGGTCGGGTCCCCAGACAGGGGGCGGGTCAGGCGCCGTAATGGCTGCGGTACCAGCCGACGAAGCGCTCGATGCCGTCCTTCAGCGAGGTGCGCGGTTTCACCCCGGTCCACTCGGCCAGGGCACTGACGTCGGCGTAGGTGGCCAGCACGTCGCCGGGCTGCATCGGCAGCATCTCCTTGACGGCTTCGTGGCCCAGCGCCGTCTCGATGGTGGCGATGAACTCGCCCAGGGCCACCGGGTCCTGGTTGCCGATGTTGAACACACGGTACGGCGCGCGGGAGCGTCCGGGGTGGGGTGACTGGCCGTCAAAGGCCGCATCCGGCTCGGCCGGACGGTCCATCACCGCCACCACACCGTCGACGATGTCGTCGATGTAGGTGAAGTCGCGCTGGAGCTGTCCGTGGTTGAACACCTGGATGGGCCGCCCCGCCAGGATGGCCTGGGTGAATGAGAAGTAGGCCATGTCCGGCCGGCCCCAGGGGCCGTAGACGGTGAAGAAGCGCAATCCGGTGGTCGGCAGACCGTACAGGTGGCTGTAGGTGTGCGCCATCAGCTCATTGGCCTTCTTGGTGGCGGCGTACAGGCTGACCGGGTGGTCTACCGCGTCCGCCTCGGAGAAGGGCATCTTCTCATTGCCGCCGTACACGCTGGAGCTGCTGGCGTAGACCAGGTGGCCAGGCCGGTGCTGGCGGCAGCACTCCAGCACGTTCAGGAAGCCGGTGAGGTTGGCCTCCCCATAGGCATGCGGGTGGGTGATGGAGTAACGCACGCCGGCCTGCGCGGCCAGGTGCACCACGCGGTCGAAGCGTTCCGCGCTGAACAGCGCCTCCAGCGCGGCGCGGTCGGCCACGTCGATGCGCTCGAAACGGAAGCCCGGCCGTGCCTTCAGTTGCTCCAGCCGGGCGGCTTTCAGCGCCGGGTCGTAGTAGTCGTTGAGGTTGTCGATGCCCACCACCTGATCGCCGCGCTCCAGCAGTCGCAGTGAGGTGTGCATGCCGATGAACCCGGCCGCGCCGGTGACAAGGATCTTCATGGTCGGAACTCGAATCGGAGGGAATCAATGGCGGCCGCGGTAGGCCGCTTCAAGCAGGCCGAGCACCCGCTCGGCGCCGTAGGTTTCTTCGACGAAGCGGCGTGAGGCCTCGCCCATGCGTTCCAGCGCTGCCGGTGTGGCCAGGGCCATGCCCAGCGCCTCGGCCAGGGCCCGCGGGTCACCGGCGGGGGCCAGGTAGCCGTTCACACCCTCGCGCACCAGGTCCTCGTTGCCGGACACCCGGGTGGCCACCACCGGCAGGCGGGCGGCCATGGCCTCCAGCACCGAGTTGGGCAGGCCTTCGTTCAGCGAGGGTTGCACATACACATCCGCCTCACGCAGCGCGGGGCGCACGTTGCTGGTCCAGCCGGCAAAGACCACGCTGTCGCCCAGCCCGTTGTCGGCCACGAACTGCTCCAGCTCGGCGCGCTGCGGACCGTCGCCCACCAGCACCAGTTCCAATCGGCTGCGGTCGGGCAGCAGGGCCCAGGCCTTGAGCAGCACGTCCACCCCCTTCACCGGCGTGAGGCGACCGGTGTAGACCACCCGCAGCCGGCCGTCGTGGCGGGGCGCGTGTTCGTACAGCGACAGGTCCACTGCGTTGGGGATGTAGCGCACCTGGTCGGCCGACATGCCGGAGGCCAGCAGGCGCTTCTGGGTCTCGACCGAAATGGCCTGGAAGGTGTCCAGCCGCTGCATCAGCCGGCGCAGCGTGGCGTAGACCGGGTGGTTGTGCAGGGCGGGGTCGAGCACGCCGCCGTCAAACTCCCAGGCTCCGGAGATCTTCACCACCACCGGGCAGGGCAGCCAGGCGCGCACTGCGCCGGTGGCGGCAGCCAGGTTCTTGGCCATGTGGATGTGCAGGGCGTCGAACTGCCGGCGGTGCTTCAGCAGGAAGGCCATGAACTTGAAGATCAGCGCCACCGCACCCAGCCCCTTGATCTTCGGGTAGTCGATGCGGGTCACCCGTGCGCCCTCGACCATCTCGTCCAGCGGTTTGGTCGGGTCGAGCCGGGGCGCAATGATGCGCACCGCGTGGCCGCGCTGCTGGAACAGCCGCGCCAGCGTGGCGACCTGGCTCTCGGTGCCACCGGGCCAGGGGTAGAAGCCGTCGATCACCAGCCAGATGCGCAGGGGTTGGAAGCGATCGTCTGCTCGGGCGTCGGAGGGTTGCGACTGCAGTGCGCGCGAGGGGCGAGGGTCGGTCATGAGCGAGGTGCAGAGGAGCGGGCTGCGGTGTCGGCGGCATTCAAGGCGTTCGATGGGGCGGGCTGAGCCGCTTTTGCACGCTCTCCGTCCAGGTGCAGCGCCCAGAGCCGGGCCAGCATGGCCAGCATGATCCAGACGTAGGCGCTCACGCCGATGTCCACCATGCGCGAACCGAAGACATTGATCGCTGCGCAGCCCGCTGCCGATGCGGCACACCCCAGACCGATGATGCGGATGCCCTCATCCGGTGATTTCCAGTACAGCCGGGCCCCGGTGTAGGCCATGCCCAGCAGGAGCGCCACGAACACCGCCAGCGCCGGCAGGCCCATCTGCGAGCCGATGTAGAAGTACATGTTGTGGTTGTCGGATTCCAAGGTCGGCAGTTCGGCGTAGCTGTCCTTGAGCACCGGAAAGGTCATGAAGCCGGCCCCGGTGACCGGGTAGTCCTTCATGATCTTCCAGGCGGCGTTCCACAGGATGATGCGGGTCTGCGAGCTCTTGTCCAGCTCGCCGCTGTCTTCGTCCTGGGTCTGCGACATGCGGGCGGTGAGCGACTCCGGCAGCAGCTCCGGCGCGACCTGCACCACCAGCGCGGCAGAGGCGGCCAGCACTGCGGCCAGGATGCGGCCGCGCAGCAGCAGCAGCATGGCCGTCAAGGCTCCCATCCCCAGCACCGCCCCCCGGGAGAAGGTGGCCAGCAGCACCCGCGCGGCCATGTACAGCACCGGCGTGGCGATCAACCAGGTGCGCAGCCGCCACATGCGAAACAGCACCCAGGCCCCCGGGATGCCAAAGGCGTAGACGATGAAGGCCCCCAGGTCGTTGGGCTGCTGGTGTGGGCCGAGCAGGCGGGCCTTCTCGATGCGGTCGTACCAGCGCTTCTCCAGCCATTCATTGAAGCTGAACATCACCACGATGGTCAGCCCCACCGCCATGTACACGGCCACCCGCTTGGCGCGACCGCTGTCGCGCACCAGGGCCAGTACCGCAAAGAAGACGATGAACTGGTCCAGCCAGGCCTTGACCCGCGGCAGCTTGTCGGCCGTGATGAACCACGGGCCGTAGTTCACCATGGCTGTGATCATCGAGCCGAAGCTGAGCACCGCCCACCACATCACCAGCCGGGTGAACGGCAGTGGCGGTTGCGAGGGGTCGCGGGTGAGGGCGGTACGGCGCGACTGGAAGGCCCAGGCCATCAGCAGCAGAACCTCCAGCACGTTGGTGCCGTTGATCCCGGGGGCCAGCGGTGCGACGTAGGTCTTGCTCAGCGGCAGGTACAGGATCACCGTGGCGAGCAGCCACTCCGGGTTGGACATTGACCGCAGCGCCAGCACCAGACCGGCCACACCTGCGACCAGGTAGAGCACCGACACCGGTGTGCCGGCGCCGGCGATCTTGGGCAGCAGGATCAACAGCGCCGGAACGCCCAGGAAGAGCCCGGTGCCCACCAGCGGGCGCCACCAGTCCTGCTCCAGCGCCTGCGTCACCGCGCCGTCGGTGGATTCACCCGACCGATCGCTGTCCGGGCGCAGCAGCTGCCCCGGTCCTGGGTGAACCGAGGGGTCAGGCGCGCGATCGATGGAGGCGTTCATACAGCAGGTGATAGAGCCGGTTGCCCGCGGTGCGTCGCAGCCACTGCTTGGCGGTGGCCACACCGCGTGCCTTCAGCAGCCATGGGCGGTCTGCCCGGGCCATGGTCAGGCAGGTGGCGGTCGAAGTGTCCTGGCGGATCGCCAGGCGCGGCAGTGTGCCATCGGCGCCTGACAGGAGCTTGTGAGGCGGGACGCAGCCGATTTCAGAGGAATGGAACCAACGGTAGCCGAGCTGGCGCCAGGCCGGCAGCAGCTCGGCCCGGTAGCGTCCACCCGGGAAGGACACCTGATCGACGGCCTGTCCCAGCCGGTCCTGCAGGGCATCGCGGGAGTCGCGCAACTCGGCCACCGCTTCGGTGTCGCCGAGGTCGTTGAGGAAGCGGTGGCTGCGGCCATGGCTGCCCAGCGTCATGCCCGCTTCGGCCATCTCGCGCAGCTGGGTCCAGCTGCAGAACCCGGGGCGGCGCTCGACAAAGTCGCTGGTGATGAAAAACACCGCACGGGCGTCGTGCCTTGCCAGGGCGGGCAGGGCGTGGGTGCAGTTGCTCGCATGGCCATCGTCGAAGCTGAGCAGCACGCCGCCGTCGCGGACCTGTGGTTCGCCCACCCGGGCCGGGTCGACGAAAGGCAGGCCGGAATCGCGCATGGCCTGCAGCTGTTCGGCAAAACGTTGGGTGGAAACCGCATAGGGGCGGTCCTCAGGGGTGATGTCCGCAGCTCGCGCTCGTTGGCATAGAGCGCGTGGTACATCAGGATGACAAGCGGACGGGTCACGGAATCCTTCAGGCGGGTCTTGAGCGCTGCAGCGGCGTTCAGGAGGTCTTTTCCCAGCGGGCGTTCACACCGCCCGCCAGCCAGGTGCGCATCGCCAGCACTG
>Ga0154020_10003216_pt1 | contig 19740 bp, 14 predicted proteins | sample Klosneuvirus_201_FD_109709 | JGI IMG/M metagenome (GOLD analysis project Ga0154020, IMG submission 109709) | Active sludge microbial communities from wastewater, Klosterneuburg, Austria - Klosneuvirus_20160825_MG | ecosystem: Engineered > WWTP > Aerobic digester > Activated sludge | place... | reverse complement strand
CGCGCCGCGCCCCCGCGGGAAGGCAGCACAGCGGCCGGGCGCGTGGGAGGGCGCCCCGGTGTCCCGGAGGGGGCCCCCGCCACGCCCGGTGGGCCCCACACGCCCCGTACGCCGGAGCTACGCCCGTTCGATGACGACCGCGATGCCCTGGCCGCCGCCGATGCACGCGCTGCCGACGCCGATCTTCTTGCCCTTCTGCGCGAGCGTGTAGACCAGGTTCGCCGTGATGCGCGCGCCCGAGGCGCCGAGCGGGTGGCCGAGCGCGATCGCGCCGCCGTTGACGTTGGCCTTCTCGAGCGGGATCTCGAGGTGCTTGGCGCACGCGAGCCACTGCGGGGCGAACGCCTCGTTGATGTCGTAGAAGTCGACGTCGCCCGGCTTGATGCCCGCGCGGTCGAGGGCCTTCGGGATCGCGTACGCCGGGCCGATGCCCATCAGCGTGGGATCCACGCCCGCGACGCCCCACGAGGTGAGCTTGGCGAGCACGGTGAGGCCCTTCTGGGCGGCGTATTCGGCGGTCGTCAGCACGAGCATGGCGGCGCCGTCGCAGATGCCGCTCGCGTTGCCGGCCGTGACCACGCCGTCCTTCTTGAAGACGGGCGGGAGCTTGGCGAGCGACTCGGGCGTCGACTGCGGGCGCGGGTGCTCGTCGGTCGCGAAGACCACGGGCGGCGCGTCCTTCTTCTTGCCAGGGAGGTCGATGGCGGCGATCTCGTCCTTGAACGCGCCGGCGGCGTTGGCCTCGGCCCAGCGCTTCTGCGAGGTGATCGCGTACTGGTCGCACTGCTCGCGCGTGATGCCGTACTTGGTGGCGAGGTTCTCGGCGGTGACGGCCATCGGCGCGTTGCAGTAGCTGTCGGTGAGGCAGCTCCAGAGCGAGTCCTCGATCGCGGGCGACTTGCCGAACGCGAAGCCCTCGCGGCCGCCGCGGATGACGTGCGGGGCCTGGGTCATGTTCTCGGTGCCACCGACGAGCACCGCGTTGGCCTCGCCGAGGAGCAGGCGGTGCGCGCCCTGGATCAGTGCCTCGAAGCCGGAGCCGCACAGGCGGTTGACGGTGACGGCCGGCACCTCGATCGGAACGCCGGCCTTGAGGCCGACGTGGCGCGAGCAGTAGATGGCGTCGGCGCTCGACTGGAGCACGTTGCCCACGATCACGTGGTCGATGTCGGCGCCGCTCAGGCCGCTCTGGGCGAGCGCCGCCTTGGCCGCGTGCACGGCGAGATCGTTGGCGGTGATGCCCTTGAGAGCGCCCTGCATCGTGCCGAACGCGGTGCGCTTCGCGGCGACGATGACGATGCCCTTGCCCAAGCCACTGTTCGACGTGCTGCTCATGGGAACCTCCGGAGGGGACCCGGTTACAGCGCGACCACCTTCGACCCGCAAACTATCGGTCGATAGTCTCTGCCGGTCGATGGACGGGGTGTCCTCCGCCGTCCGGGAGAACTCAATCGTTCGGGGGAATCGGGTCGCAGGTGGCGGGCTTGCCGTCGGTGGCGAGGATCGCTTCCTTGCCCTTTGCGCAGGCCGCCGGGGCGGTCTCGCCGAGGGCGACGCTGCCGATCCAGTCGGCGACGTAGCTCGACTTGGCGCGGACGATGCCGCCGTGGTCCTGGTCGGGGTCGACGCAGTAGGTGGGCTTGACGCCGTCCTTCTCCATCGTGTCGATCGCGCAGGTGACGCGCTGGGGCGGGATGGTGGTGTCCTTGGCGCCGTACATGAAGAGCACCGGCGCCTTGACCGCGGAGAGCGAGGGACGGTCGGCCTTGTAACGGGCCAGCCAGGTCTCGCAGAGGGTCTTGCCCGGGTCGGCGGTGGGGCACGCCGAGCCGGCGGCGGCGGCGTTGGTGACGGCCGCGTCGAACGCGGGGTCGAAGAGGTCGGTCGCCTTGGTGCCGAGCGCCTCGAGCTTCGGGTAGTTCTTCGCCCAGCAGTCGGACTCGACGAAGGTCTTGATCGCGGCGCGCTTGTCGGCCTTGAAGACGTCGCCGCCGTGGCCCGGGCCGTCGAGCAGCTCGCTCGTCGTGTAGTGGTACCAGATGCTCACGGCGTTCGGCGTGGGCTCGGTGGCGATCGGGTAGACGTCGGCGAGGAGCAGGAGCGCGCCCCACGTGCGCTGGGCGAGCCAGAGCGGCGCATACAGCGCGACGCCCGCGAGCGTGCCGTCGACGCCGTAGGTGCCCGAGAGCGCGGCGCCCGAGAGCGCGACGTGACCGCCCTGCGAGTGGCCGACGAGGACGACCTTGTCGCTGAGGATCGAGGGGACGAGCTTGCGCAGGGCGCGGCTGCCGTCGAGGAGCGCCTTGCCGGAGTCGTTCGCGTTGCCGTAGGCCGCGACGGGGTTGTCCGCGGCGCCGAAGTTGGCGTAGCCGGAGAGGTCGGGGGCGATGACCGCGTAGCCGGCGCCGACGAGCGGCAGCACCGCCGCGTCGTAGTCGCCCTGCACGTAGGCGCCCTCGGGCTCGAGGCGCGAAGGCGCGCACTTGGCGGCCTGCCCGCGGCTGCCGCGCCCGAAGAGGACGAGCGGGAGCTTGGCGGCGCGCGGCGTGTCGGGGAGGAACACCATCGCGCTCGTGTAGCCGGCGCTCGGGGTCTTGGTGCCGCGCTCGGTGCGGTAGAGGATGCGGTAGCTGCGGTAGCCGCTCGTGAGCGCCTTGCCCTTGTAGCCGATGCCGTCGACCTTGGCCTGGAGGGCGGCCTTGGCGATCGTGTCGGCGGGGCTGCACTTGAGGATCGCGCCCTTGTCCGCCGGCAGCGCGCCCGGGGCGCCGTAGACGGCGTCCTTCGTGTCGGTGCAGGGCACCGCGAGCGGGTCGAGCGGGCCGGTGTCGGCGCCGGTGTCGACCCCGGAGTCGGTGGTCGGGGTGCCCCCGTCGTCCGAAGAACACGCGACGGGGAGCATGCAAGTGGAAACCGCGACCACACCGAGAATCGACCGGAAGGACATCTGGCCAATGTAGCATTCCTGTGGCAACCCGGCCTCGGGAGGGCTCGACGCTCGGCAATCCGTTGGGTAGCGTGCGGCCCCTCGCCGATGGCCTCCCTTGCCTCCGACCTGCGCGAGTGGTTCCTGCTGCGCGACGCCGAGTCCCGGGCGACGGGCATGGCCGCGGCGCACTCGACCTTCCACGGCCTCGTCCACCGCGCGCACCAGAAGCGTGAGGCCGCCGAGGCCCTGTGGGCCTACGGATCGCGGGCCGAGGCGCTGGGGCTCGCGAGGACGGCCCTCGAGCTGACCCGCGCGGCGCTCGACGTCGAGGGCGCGCCCGTCGTGGCCGAGGAGCGCAAGGCCGCCGCCGACGCGCTGCTGGCCCAGGCGGTCCCGGAGCTCGAGGCCGACCTGCGCGCCGAGCACGAGCGCCAGTTCGAGAAGCTCGTCGACCTGCAGAACAAGCTCGACGAGGCCCTGCTCCCCGTCGCGCTCGACAAGGTCGATCGCCGCCGCGTGCGCGTGGTCCGCGTCGGCGGGGTGGTGCTGCTGGTCCTCACCGCGATCGTCGCCGCGGTGTGGCTCGCGCGCCGCCCGGTGCAGCTCAAGGCCGAGGCGTCGGCGAGCAACGGCCCGCGGTTCCCGCCGCAGCTCGCCACCGACGGCGCCGATGCGACCGAGTGGCAGCTCCCCGATCTCGCGCCCGGCTGGATCGATCTCTCGCCCCTCAAGCCGCGGCCGTTCACCCGGCTCAAGGTCCTCAACGGCAAGGGCGGCGGCAACCCCGACCGCGCGGTGCTCGACGCCGACGTCGAGGTCTGGTCGCAGGGCAAGCTGATCAAGACCTTGCCCGTGAACCTCGGGCCGTTCTCGCTCAGGCCCGAGTGGCGCCGCATCGAGCTCGGCACCGGCAGCGCGCCCGTCGAGAAGGTCCGCATCGTCGTCAAGACGTGGGCCGGCCAGGGCGCGGCCCTCGCCGAGGCCGTGCTGGAGTAGCCGGATGCGTCGAGCGACCCAGGCCGCGCTGAGGCGGTGGGCCGTCCGCGGGGTCGTGCTGGCCGCGGCGATCGTCGTCGCGCAAGCGCTCCGCGCGATGTACCTGCGCGGCTCGACGCCCGGCCTCGAGGGGCAGCTCGGCGTGCGCGCCTTCGAGGTCGCGCGCACCTCGTTCCTGCGTGGCGACGGCTTCCCCCTCTGGGACCGCTCGCAGTGCGGCGGCAGCCCCTACCTCGGCAACCCCGACACCACGGTGATCGGCACGCTGGTCGCCGGCCTCTTCGGCGTCCGCGGCGACGCGATGGTGCGCGGCTACCTGCTCGTCGCGGCGATCGTCGGCATCACCGGCGGCTACGCGTGGGCGCGGCGCGCGCTGCTCGTCGACCGGCTGCCCGCGTTCATGGCCGGCGTGGTGTTCGCGGCGGCGGGCGGCGTGGTGTTCCACGGCGGATTCCGGCTGCATTTCGCGGCCGTAGCGCTGCTGCCCTGGGTGCTCGCCCTCGCGCGCATGGGCGAGCGGGACGTGCGCGCGGCCGCGGGCGCCGGGGTGGCGCTGGGGCTCGTCGGGCTCGAGGGCGGGCTCTACCCGCTCGCGTTCACCGTCGTCGCGCTCTTGCTCGTGTCGGTGCCGCGCGTGTTCGCGCACGGCGTCGGCGCGGCCACCGTCGGTCGGGTGCTCGGTCTGACGCTCGGCCTCGGGATCTGCCTCGCGGCGGTGAAGCTCGTGCCGATGCTCGATCTGATCACGCGCTATCCGCGGGTGTTCGCCGAGAAAGATTCGCCGCAGTGGCCGCACTTCTTCGCCATGCTGGGCGAGGCCGAGATCAACCGCCCGGCGGGGGTGAACTACAGCGCGGACGAGTACCGCGGGTACGTGGGCCCGCTGGTGGTGGGCATGGGCATCGCGGGCGCCGGCACCGCGCTGATCCTCAAGCCGCGGCGGTGGGACCTGTTCTTCCTCCTGGTCGGCTCGATGCTGCTCACCCGGGGCGTGAGCTCGCCGAACGCGCCGTTCGTCGTCCTCTCGCGGCTGCCCCTGTTCCACCAGATGAACGTGCCCTCGCGGTGGATCATCGTGGTCGACCTGGCGATCGCCGGCGCGGCGGCCGTGGCGCTGCACGAGGCCATCAAGGCCGTGAAGCGGCCCCACCTCGTGGCCATCCTGCTGGCCGCCGGGGTGCTCGCCGCGGCCGACCCGCTCGCCGCCGCGCGCAAGCTCTACAAGGACCTGCCGCAGCAGGCGCCGTTGCCCAAGCTCGACCCGCTCGCGCGCCCCTACCACCTCGAGCCCGGCCTCGACGATCTCGCGCGCAAGGCCGAGAACCCGATGAAGAACCTCGGGACCGACAGCTGCTACTCGCTGTCGCTGGAGCTGCCGCCGGCGCGCGCGCTGCGCATGGGCGAGGTGCCGCAGGCCTGGGCCGATTCCGGCACGCTGAGCAAGGTGCTGGTCCGCCAGAACACCTGGGTGCTCGACGTCGACGCTCCGGGCCCCACCGTCGTCCACTTCAATCAGAGCTTCTCGGCGGAGTGGAAACCCAGCATCGGTCGCGTGGCGAAGAGCCCCGCGCTGATGCTCGACCTCGCGCTGCCTGCCGGCCGGCACCACGTCGTCCTGCAGTACCGCCCGCGCGGGTTCTTCACGGGCGTGGCGCTGACGAGCCTGGGCGTCCTCGCGACGCTCACGGTGCTCGCCGCCCCGCTCCTCCGTCGCCGCCGGCGGGCCTGAGCGATGCCGCCGGTGCTCCGCGTCCTCCTCCCCCGGTGGCTGCGACGGAACTGGCTCCTGTGGCTCTCGCTGCTGCTGCTCGCGCTCGTCTGGGGCCCGATGATCGCGGCCTACCCCACCACGCCGACCGGCGACGGCGAGCGGTTCCTCCACCAGATCGAGGTGGGCAAGGCGGCCCTCCGCGCGCGGGAGCTCCCGCTGTGGAACCCCTACGATTGCCTGGGGATCCCGCTCTGGGACCACCCGGAGTCGCTCGTGGTCTCGCCGCTCTTGCTCGCGCTGCAGCCGGTGAACGCGAACATCACCAGCATGGTCTGGCAGCTCGCCCACGCGCTCGCCGGGTTCTTCGGGATGTGGCTGCTCGCGCGGCGCGACCTGCGCCTCGGCCAGGTGGGCGCGGCGTTCGCGGCGACCATGTGGGGCTTCGGCGCGACCCTCACCAGCCAGGTCGCGGGCGCCCACTTCACGTTCGTCTCGTTCTGGCTGATGCCGTGGCTGATCTACCTGTGGCGCCGCGCGGAGCACGGGCTCGGCGCCGCGGTGGGGCTCGGCGCGATGCTCGCGCTCATCGTGTACGACGGGGGCACGTATCCCCTGCCCCTCGGCGCGGTGGTGCTGGGCCTCGAGACCCTGACCCGCGCGACCCCGCGGCGCCTCCCGCGCATCGCCGTCGCCGCGCTCGTCACGGTCGTCGTGATGGTGGGACTCTCGGCCGCGCGCCTCCTGCCGCTCGCCGAGCAGTTCGCCATCCACAAGCGCCACATGGAGTCGGACTGGGACCACCTCGCGCGCGCCCACACGCTCAAGGCCATGTTCCTGTGGCCCCAGTGGCGGTGGTGGCCGAAGCTGCCCGGCCAGCAGTACGTGTGGGGTGAGTACATCAGCTTCCTCGGGCTGCCGGGCCTCGCGCTCGCCGCGGTGGGGCTCCTGGTCGCGATCCGGCGCGCGCGCTGGATGTGGGTCGTGCTGATCCCATGCTTCTGGCTGATGCTGGGGGGCTACGACGACGACGCGCCGTGGGCCTGGCTGCACGAGCGCGTGTTCCCCTTCACGGCGATGCGGGTGCCGTCGCGGTTCCGCATCTTCGTGTTCATGATCCTCGTGCTCGCCGGGGGGCTCGCGCTCGACCGCGTCCCGCGCTTCCTCGCGCAGCGGTTCCCGCGGCTGCGGCTGCTCGCGGCGCTCGCGATCGGCGCGCTCGGCTCGGCCGCGCTCGTGACGGTGGTCGACACCGTCATCCTCGACCAGCGGGTGGTCGCGAGCCGCGTCGGGGGCAAACCGCTCGAGGAGCGAAAGCCGGCCGCGAACCTGCACTACGCGCTCAAGGACCTCGCGAACTGGCCCGACCAGCCCCGCGACAACCGCGCGTGGCTCGGGTGCCGCCAGGAGTTCGTGTTCGGCTGGGGCGCGCCGCTGTGGCCGGGCGACGTCCCGCAGGCGCGCAGCGACCGGGCGCTCGTCACCAACGTCAAGCGCACCCCGAGCACGTTCGACTTCGACGTCGAGGTGCCGGAGGGCTCCGCGCGGGTGCTCCTGAACAGCGCCTACGACGTCGGCTGGCGCTCGAACGTGGGCACGGTGCGCGAGCAGCGCCTGTTGCTGGTGGTGGACGTGGCGCAGGGCAAGCAGCACGTCCACCTGCAGTACTGGCCGCGGCGGTTGACCGCCGGTCTCTGCATCACCGGAGCGACGGCCGTCGCGCTCACGAGCCTCTTCGTGGTCGGCCGGCTCCGACGCCGGCGTGCGCTATCCTCGGTGCGCAGATGAGCACCGTCGATCTCGAGATCCTGCGCGGGCGACGCGTCCTCGTGACCGGGCACACCGGCTTCAAGGGTGGGTGGCTCACGACCTGGCTCGCCACCCTCGGCGCCGAGGTCACGGGGTACGCGCTCGCGCCGGACACCGAGCCCTGCCTGTTCGCCGCGGCGCGGGTCGGCGAGCGCTGCCGCTCGATCGAGGGCGACGTCCGCGACCGGCCGAAGCTGGAGGCCCTCGTGGAGGCGCTCGCCCCCGAGGTCGTCTTCCACCTCGCCGCCCAGCCGCTCGTGCGTCGCTCCTACGCCGAGCCCCACGAGACCCTCGAGGTCAACGTGATGGGCACGGTCAACCTGCTCGAGGCGCTGCGCAAGGCCAGGACGCGCGCGGCGGTCGTCGTGGTGACGAGCGACAAGTGCTACGAGAACCGCGAGTGGGTCCACGGCTATCGCGAGCCGGACGCGCTCGGCGGGCACGACGTCTACTCGGCCAGCAAGGCGGCGTGCGAGATCGCGACCCAGAGCTACCGGCGGAGCTTCTTCGCGCCCGAGCGCCTCGCCGAGCACGGGGTGGCGCTGGCCACCGCGCGCGCGGGCAACGTCATCGGCGGCGGCGACTGGGCGGAGGCGCGGCTCGTGCCCGACGCGGTGCGCGCGCTCGCGGCGGGCGATCCGTTCGTGGTCCGCAACCCGCGCAGCGTGCGCCCATGGCAACACGTGCTCGAGCCACTGGGTGGGTACCTCGCGCTCGCCGCGCGGTTGCTCGGACCGGACGCGGCGCAGCACAGCAAGGCCTACAACTTCGGGCCGGCGGCGGGAGACGCCTGCGACGTCGCGACGCTCGCGGATCGCCTGGTCGTGGCGTGGGGGGAGGGCCGCTGGATCGACGGCAGCAACGCGAGCGCCCCGCACGAGGCCGGCGTGCTCCGCCTCGCGATCGACCTCGCCGTCGCGGAGCTCGGCTTCCGGCCGCGGTGGCCGCTCGAGGAGACCGTTCGTCGCACGGTGGCGTGGTACCGCGCGTTCTACGCAGGCGCCGACGTCGCCGCGCTGACGGCCGCTCAGATCGAGGCCTACGGGCTCGACGCTGCGCGATCGGTTGGGTAGCGTACGACCGCCGCGATGTCGTCCCTCTCCACCGAAGTCCGCGAGTGGTTTCTCCTGCGTGACGCCGAGCAGCGCGCCGCCAGGATGCCGGCCGAGCAGCGCACGACGCTCCAGCGTAAGGTGCACCAGGCGCAGCAGAAGAAGGAAGCCGCCGAGGCCCTCTGGGCGTACGGCGGGCGCGCAGAAGCGCTCGCGCTGGCGCGCGCCGCGCTGGAGCTCGCCCACGCCGCGAGCGGCGCCGACCAGGCCCCCCCCTTGCCCGACGAGCAGCGCACCGAGATAGAGAAGGCGCTCTCGGCGAGCGAACGCCTCCCGGTGCTCGACGCCGAGGTCGAAGGCGAGCACCAGGCGCTCTTCAAGGCCCTCGTCGACCTGCATGCAGCCCTCGACGCCGTGCTCCTGCCCCTCGCCTTCGACGACGCCGAGCGCGTGCGCGTTCGCCGGACGCGGGTCGGTGGCGTGGCCTTCTTCCTGATCGCCTCGCTCGTGTTCGGGGCGTGGCTCGCGCGGCGTCCCGTCGCGCTGAAGACCGACGCCTCCACCAGCTGGGGCGCACGCTTCGCCCCGGCGAACGTGACCGACGGCGTCGACTCCACCGAGTGGCTCTTGCCCGACTCCACGCCGGGCTGGCTCGAGGTCGCGCCGAGCAAGCCGCGCGCGTTCGCCCGCATCAAGATCCTCAACGGCAAGAACAGCGGCAACCCCGACCGCGGCGTGCTCGAGGCCGACATCGAGGTGTGGAGCGGAGGGCGGCCGATCAAGACCATCCCCACCAACCTCGGGCCTTTCTCGCTCAAGCCCGACTGGCGGAGCATCGACCTCGGGGTCGGCAAGACCCCGGTCGAGAAGGTGCGCATCGTGGTCAAGACGTGGGCCGGCCAGGGCGGCGCGATCGCCGAGGTCGTCCTCGAATAGTCAGTCTGCGGTCGACGCTTCGTTGTTCGCCGTGCGCACGGTGTCCTTGATGCGGAGCATCAGGTAGGGCAGCACCCCGACCGTGCACGGCACGAGCTGGCCGAGCAGGAACACGTTGAACACCGTGGCGCCGCCGGTGAGCCCCACCAGCTGGTAGAGGCGATCGAAGGCCACGTGCCCGACCCCCATGCCGGCGGGCGAGAGCGGCAGCACCGTGGTGAGGAGGCCGATGGGGAACACGGTGGCCACCGCGCCGTAGTCCACGGCGTGCCCCGCGACGACGCGCGTGAGGAGCGTGAAATACGCCATGGCGACGCCGTGCATCGCCATCGAGCAGAGGAGCGCGAGCAGCAGCAGGAGCGGCCGCTGGAGGACCAAGCGGCTCCCCGCGACCAGCTGCGCGACGATGTGTGCGACGCGGGACGGTCCGCCGAGCCAAGGGTCCGCCCGGGGGCCGAGCCAGCGGAGCAGCAGCGCGAAGACGACGGGCCCGACGACACCTCCAGCCGCGAGCAAGAGCACCACGACGAGGGTGGGCCGCAGCGCGGCGTTGGCGAACACGCCGGGCCGCACCAGCGCCGCGATCGAGGCCATGAACACCAGGCCGAGGAGCCCGAGCACGCGCTCGATGGCGACGAGCAGGAGCAGCGGCGCACGCGGCGTGCCCTGATCGCGCGCGACGTAGAGCGCCTTGACGAAGTCGCCGCCGATGTTGCCCGGGATGGCGACGTTGAAGAACAGCGCCATGAGCTGCAGCGCCGTGGCGCGCCCCGCGGGCAACCGCACGCCGATGGTGCGCAGCAAGAGCCACCACCGCGCGGTCGACAGGACGACCGAGCACGCGATGAACGCGGCGAGGTTCGCGACGAAGAGCCGCGGGTCGACGACGAGGAAGCGGAGCGCGCCGAAGTCGAGGGCGCGCTTGTGCACGAGCCAGCCGACGAGCGCCGCCGCGAGCCCGAGCTTCACGAGCAGCAGGATCGGCCCGCGCAGGCTGCGGGCCTGCGGGGTCTCGACGCGGGGCTCGCTCGTGACGCTCATGCGCGCAGGCTCTGCTCCAGCGCGGCCACCACCTGCAGCTGCTCCTGCTCGGTGAGCCCCGGGAAGATCGGGAGAAAGAGGGTCTCCTTGGCGGCGGCCTCGGTCTCCGGGAAGTGATCGCTCGCCCAGCGGTCGCGGAAATACGGCTCGTGGTGGAGCGGCTGGATGCCGCGCCGGCAGCTCACGTTGCGCTCGGCCATGCGGCGCACGACCTCGTCGGCCGACACTTTCGCGCCGGGTCGCAAGCGGATGCAGTAGGACGACCAGGCGTGGGTCGCCCACTCAGGGACGAACGGCGGCTCGACCTCTTCTAGCTTCGCGAGCAGCGCGTGGTAGCGCGCAGCCTGGTCGGCGCGCTGCTGCAGCATGGCGGGGACCTTGTCGAGCTGCACGAGGCCCATCGCCGCCTGGATGTCGGTGAGCCGGTAGTTGTAGCCGGACTCGAAGTACTCCTGGAAAAGCGCGCCCTTGGCCTCGTGGCGCTTGAGGTCGGAGACGCTCGCGCCGGTCGAGCGGAGCACGCGCGCGCGCTCGGCCCAGGCGTCGTCGTCCAGCATGATCATCCCGCCCTCGCCGGTCGTGATCATCTTGCGCGGGTGGAAGCTGTACGAGGTGGGGACGCCGTGCCCGCCCAGGTAGCGGCCCTTGTACTTGGCGCCGAACGCCGTGGCGGCGTCGTCGAACAGGAGGAGGCTGTGCTTGTCGGCGACGGCCTTCATGGCGTCGAGGTCGGCGGGGAGGCCGATCTGGTCGACCATCATGATGGCGCGGGTCTTGGGGCCGATGCGGCGCTCGACGTCGGCTGCGTCGAGGTTGTAGGTGCGCCGGTCGATGTCCGCGAACGTGGGCACGCCGCCCGCGATGACCACCGCGTTGGCGTTGGCCATGCACGTGAAGGTCGGGATGATGACCTCGTCGCCCGGCTTCACGCCCATCACCTGCATGGTGAGGTGGAGCGCGCTCGTGGCCGAGTTGGTGGCGACGCCGTGCTTGGCGCCCACCATGGCCGCGATGCGCCGCTCGAGCTCGGCGGCCTTGGGGCCGAGGCACACCCACCCGGACAGGACCACCTCGCGGATGGCCTGCACCTCTTCTTCGCCGAGCCAGGGGCGCATCAGCGGGACGTGATTGGCGAACAGGTCTTGGGACATGCGGAGGGGCGGGACTCTAGCGCCCGGGGCTCCCATGTGCACGTCCCGGGCCAGGGCTTGGTCCATCCGGGGAAGCTTGCTAGAAGCGGCGCGTGCCTGGGCTCCTGCGACCGTCGCGCTGTGTCGCGCTGTGCCTGGCCCTCGCTGGTGTGGTGATCCTGTCGGTGTTCCCGTACCTCGCGGCGGTCAACAACCCCAACGAGAACGTGCGGACCTACATGACCATGGCCCTGGTCGAGGACGGCACGCTCCGCATCGACCGCATGGTCCAGCGGCACGGCTGGATCAACGACATGGCCAAGGCGCCCGACCCGGTGACCAAGGTCGAGCACGTCTACTCGGTGAAGGGCCCCGCGATCAGCTACCTCGGGGTGGTCCCCTACTGGACGTGGGTCAAGCTCGAGGGGCTCCGCGGGCGCACCCCACCCGGCGTCGGTTCCCCGCCGGTCGAGAAGGCCGCGTGGCTCCGCGACGCCACCTTCGTGATGCGGTTCTTCACGACGCAGATCCCCTGCTTCCTGTTCCTGATCTGGTTCGAACGGTTCCTGCGCCGCTTCGTGCCCGACGTGGTGTTCCGCATGACCGCGGTGATCGCCGCCGGCCTCGGGACGAACTTCCTCGCCTACGCGCAGATGTTCGTGTCGCACGCGGCGTTCGCCTGCGCGGCGTTCTCGGCGTTCGCGGTGATCACCGAGGAGCGCCTCGACCACGCGACCGACGCCCGCGAGCGGTCCTGGAAGCGCGCGTTCCTGGCGGGCCTCCTGACGGGCCTGTGCACCGTGCTCGAGTACCACGGCCTCGTGGTGTCGGCCGTGCTCGGGGTCTACGCGCTCTTCACGTTCTACCGGCCCACGCGCCTCGTCGCGTTCGGGATCGGCGGCGCGATCGACGTCGCGGTGCTGATGCTGTTCCAGTGGCGCGCCTACGGCGACCCCTTCACGCCGGGCCACAAGATGCTCGAGAACGCCTCGTACAAGGCGTTCCACGTGCGCGGCCTGTTCGGTATCGAGCCGCCGAACCTCGAGCACTGCGTCGACCTCCTGTTCAACCCCACGTTCGGCTTCCTCGGCACGAGCCCGTTCATGTGGCTCGCGGTGCTCGCGGTGCCGGCGGTGATCTTCTACCCGCACGGCCGGCGCGAGACGCACGGCGCCCAGCGGCTCGCGGTCACGTTCGCGATCGTCGCCATGGTCATCCTGGTGGTCGCAGTCAGTGGTGCGGTGGTGTGGCGCGGCGGCTGGACGATCGGCCCGCGCCTCGTGGGGGCGGCGCCGCCGTTCTTCGCGTGCGGCGCGGCGTACGGCCTCGAGCGCATCAGCCAGAAGAACCCGGGGGCGCGGCTCTGGCTGCGCGGGATCGCCGGCGGGCTGGCCTGCGCCAGCGTGGTGCAGATCGGGTTCGTGGGGCTGGTCTACAACACGGTCCCCGAGGAGCTCGTGCGGCCGCTGCCGGATTTCGCGCTGCCGTACGCGCGCGCCGGGTTCGCGCCCTACCACCTCGGCCACGTGTTCGGGGTGCACTCGGCGACGTACTTCCGGGTGGTGCTCGGGTGCCTCGCGGCGGCGGTGCTGCTCGCGGCGCTGTGGCCGGCGAACGACTCGCTGCTCGGGGTCGCGGCGCGCGTGCTCCTGGTGGCGGGGGTGGCCTGGCTCGGGCTGCGGCCGGCGTTCAGCGAGCCGCGCGCGGCGGAGGCGGGCGACCGCGGGGTCGAGATCCGGCGCGCGTTCGCGGTGACCTGGGAGCCGGAGGGGGCGAACCCGCTGCTGCGCATGCGCGCCCTCGCGGAGGGCAAGGGGCGGACGCGGGTGTGCCTGTGGGGAGAGCTCGCGCGGCTCGAGGCGACGATGAAGCTGGAGGACGACGCCAAGGCGCACGCGGCGCGCGCGGGGAGCACGCTGCGCTGTCCGTGAGCGTGTCGAGGACTGGCCGAGAGCCGAGGCTGCCGTCGGATCCGGACGGCAGCCTCCGCAGATCGGTAGTGACTACCTGCCGGCACTGGAGACGTTGAACATCGTGCTCCCGTAGCCGCAGAAGCCGCTTGCCGCGAGAGCTGTCGTGCCGAAGGCCCAGGTGACCGGACCCGAGCTCGGAACGACGGGATTGGCCTTCGCGTAGTACACCGACGGCCCCAACTGGCACCAGACATCCGAGCGCCCGTCGCCGTCGATGTCCGTCATGCCCCAGGGCACGCCCGTACACCAACCCGTCTGGACGAGGCCACCGGGATCCGTGCCCGCACGGCGGAAGCCTGGGCTCCAGACGCCCGCGTCGAGGCGCCGACCTCCTTCACCCAGGTAGACCCAGCTGTTCCCTGTTCCGGTCTGATGACAGAAGAGATCGGCCACGCTGTCGCCGTTCAGATCGGTGGTTCCGAACGCGAGATCGCTTGCGCCGTAGCACCAGTTTAGCCGCCGTTGCCTCCCGATATCGATCGTGGTTGCCTCACAACATAGGAGAGCAGACATGGAGCCAAGACGGCGTGACTTCCTCATGGCAGCATCCGCGGTCGCGGGCTCCAGCATCCTCGATGGTTGCGCTGGCAACCCCAATCCATCAGCTGGCCAGGGGCGGTGCATTGTCGTGTCGCTCCAGGGCGGCGCAAGCCAGGTCGACACCTTCGATCCGAAGAAAACCGGCTGGTTTCCCTCTCGTGCCACATCTGTGGCTGGCATGGTGCTCAGCGAGCACTTTCCGGCACTCGCCGAGCACGCGCGAGACCTTGCCTTCATCCGCAGCATGGCAGGCATCCACACTCACCACGAGCTAGCGTCAGCGCACATGCGGCGTGGGCTAGAATGCCTTGGTGAGTCGTGCACAGTCGGTGGGCCAACCACTTCGACAGTCGAGGCGCCAAGCGGCAACGAACTGCGCTTGGAGTACCGTAGCCGTCTCCAAGCTGCTCTCGTTGCAGCTGAGCAGGGCGAGCGTCTTGTCCTTGCAACCCTTGGTGGGTGGGACACTCACACCCATGCGCGTGATAGCACCCGCATGCGGTCGTGCGCGCTCGACGATGCGCTCGACGACTTCTTGTCCTCGGCTGCGTGGCGTCGCCTTCGCAGTAACACGGTCGTACTAATATCCGGAGAGTTTGGTAGAGACCCTGATTTGAATGACTTCGGTGGGCGGGGTCACCACATTGCCTGTTGGACCGCAATCGTAGCGGGGGGAAGATTCCGCTCCGGAATTGTTCGCGGTGCGACCGACACAGAGGGACGTCGAAGCGTGGTCGACGAAACTCAGGTCGAGGAACTGCATGCAACAGTTCTCGCGGCGCTTGACGAGCCAAGCGCCCACGACTTCGCGCCAATCAATTCATTGCTTCTGACGTAACCTGGAGGCGAGCGTGCTCTTCTACGCATATGCCACGTTGACATCGTACGTCCAGAACAGCTTTCTGGATATTCGTATCGCAACCGACTTCGCTCCTGGCACGGCGATCGTTGCCGAATTTTGGCGCCTCGGTGTCGACGAGGAGCACCCAGCCGGCGGCTGGCTAGCCTTCCCAGCGCTAGCGTCGCAAAAGAAACTGTATGCCTTGACAACCGCAGCTCACCAAAAACTGGATCCAGTTCCACGGGATGCTTGTGAGAACGGATGTCCTGATTGGCAGCCTGTCGCGGAGTTTCACGTTCTACTTGATACCGCAAACTCATTCGTCAGCGGGCTGTATGCTGTGACGCTGCGCACAACCGCTTCTGCTGAGATCTTGGAGCGTATTGAGTTCGCTGTCCGTAGCGCTTCCCCCGGCACGACCAGCAAGATCCTATACGTATGGCCGTTCGCCACTGCTCTTGCATATTCACAGTTTCCACCCGCCGCTGCTGGTCTGCCATCGTCGCTCTATGAGCAAGATCCCCCGAGTCCTTTCGTTTATAGAGGTCGCCAGGTTTCACTGGACAAGCCACTCCGCAATCGCGACGGGGGGTTCTTTTCATTCGATCCGACGACGGCGCCCGGCACTGGTGATGGCGCTTGCGAGGGTGCAGGGCTCTACAAGTTCCTGGAGGGTTTGAGCGGCGACCACTGCGACAGCTGCTCGAGCTTTGATCTGGAAGATCCCACTTCGCTCGGACTAAGCAGCTACAACCTCATTATCGTCACTGGACACGATGAGTACTGGTCGCAGGGGATGCGCAGCGCGCTAGAAGGTTTCCTGAGCGCGGGAGGCAACATTGCCTTCTTCTCAGCCAATGCGATGTGGTGGAAGGTCGCTATGCGTCCGAGCGCGGATGGGCGTCCGAACCGCACCATGGTTTGCGCGAAGAATTCTATTGAAGATCCCCAGACTAGTTACTGGAGCGCCGCACCAATCGCGACGCCCGAGAACGCCACGATGGGTCTCAGCTACAAACTGGGCGCATCCACCGACCCCCGCACCGTTGCCGCGGGCTATCGTGCTCAGCACGCAGCAGATTGGGTCTATACGACACCATTCGCCAGCGGGGTGGCCGACTTCGCTTCCGGAGGCGCTGCCTTTGGCTCGGGCGCATTCACTCTTGGCGTCGGAGGCGAATGCGATGGTGCAGAGCTCAAGGTCGACGCGAGTGGCATCAAGGTGCCGACCGGCCGGGATGGAACGCCAGCTGGCCTCCGCGTACTCGCATGGCGCGACGAGCGATCGGTTGCTGACCATGCTGGCTGGGGAGCCGTCATGGGTTACCATGTGCGCCCATACACAGGGGGCGCCTACCCGGTGGTGTTCGCCTGCGGTGCCAATGGCTGGAGCAACGCGGTCGGGAGCGATCTGCTCCTGAAGAGTATCACGAAGAACATCGTCGAGAAGCTGAAGTTTCGCCAGTTGACACCCTTGCTTACGCCATCAGCGGGTGTGTCACCAACGCTGCCTACCAGCACGGGCTGGACTCAGCTCGACGAAGTTGCAGGAGACCAGCCAAAGGTGGCGGCCTCGCTCGGCTTCGCTGCCTCCATCTTCGGTCACCTTTTCCTCGCAAGCGGCGATCGCCTCTATCGCCGCGCTCCATACAAGGAGGTCGCGCCGGCAGGACTAGAGCCTGCGGGCTGGGAGGACATCGATACGTTGCCGGCCGGCACATTGGGCATTGCGGGCGTTGGCAGGAATGGGAAGCCCATCTACGCTTTTGGACCAACGACATATGCTCGGCGAGACGCTATCTTGCCATCGGGCTTCTCCAGGTTTGGCGAAGTAGCCTCGACTGGTTTCAGCGTTGCGGGCACGCTACCTCTCCCGACCAATACGAGGGCCGTTGCCGCAGCGGACGACCCCACGCATCTCTACGCACTGACCTACCCCGCCGCCCCGATTCCCAGTGGAAGTGAGCGTCTTCATGCGGGTGAAGCGTCAATGACGCCCATAGGCCGGGCACCCGGGGTTCGACGAATCTCCGCGCAAGACGGTAAGATCCTCGGACTGACGGCCAGCGGATCGATTGTCTTTAGAGAAGATCAGCTACAAATCGACCTTCGATGGATGCCCCTCTGCGGTCCTCCACCAGCCGCGGCCGTCTATCCAGCCACCGGCATCGCAACATACTTGGGTCGGGTCTACGTCATTGTCGGGGGTTCAATTTACTGGCGAACTTGCACAATCGATCCCGCCATTGGGCCGTACAGACCAGGAAAGGTGATCTTCTACTCAAACACAGCAAGCTCCGTCGAGCTTGTGCCGCCGAATGGTCGGGTGAGACCTCTCTCGTCGCCAGGCTTCGTCGGCGGGTGGACGCATATCGTCGCAGCAGATCCTGAGTGGAGTATCCCCGTCGGCAACGCCTCGCTTGTGTTTTACAACGCAGCGACAGGTGCAATCGCCACCTGCAAGATCGACGCGGATGGCAACGTGACAACCCTCCTAACCGGCAACGTCGGGTCGGGATGGCAGGTCGTTCGGCGAATCGCACCAAGCACGTTTCTCTTTTACAAGAGCACGTCGACATCAGCGGGTTCAGGTCAGGTGTGGACTATGAACTCGAGCGGTGGCTTCTCGAATCCCGCTGGGTGGAGCTCCGTGGTCACAACTTTCGGTCCTTGGACCGACTGCATCGCCACGAGTGAGGGAGGCATTCTCTTCGTCAACAGCAGGTCCGCTTCGAACAATGGGTACGCCTGTCGCTGGGACGGGGCGAACTTCGTGGCGACTGCAACTGGTAGCGGACTGGTAACGCTACACCCAAGCCTCTTCACGTCCTCCAACATCAATGGGAAGCTGCTCTTGGCGCCAGTGGGCAATGGTCTGCTGCACATGTACCGCCGGCGATCTTCTGCGACCGCGACCGACGGGGGTCAGATCGCGCTCGCTCGCGTCGACGGCCAGGGCGTCTACGAGCCGCTGACCGTCGGCGCTCTAGGACGAGACTGGTCCCATATCATTGGCACGAGCAGCGGACTGCTCCTGTTCTACGCGGCGGCTGATTCCCTGCGGCCCACCTCGGGCGGGGACGTCGCGGCCGGCACGATTAGCACCTGTGGCGTAACGCTCACGGACAGCCCTTCGGTCACGTTCCTGCCGTCAACCTACGTCGTGCGATCCGACTACACAGTGGTGGGGGGTGGAGATCCAGCGAGGGCGTGACTTGATCGTGCGAACGGACTCGCGGGTTGCGGACGCGGGTGGGCGTTGCTCGGCGTGAGCGCGTGATGCAGTAGGTCGTTCATGGAGCCCTTCGAGCGCATCGCCAGTCGAGTGGACGAGTTTCGTCGGGAGCTGCGGGCGACGGCGCCCGGGGACATCGACACTCTCGAGGTCGAGCGGCGCGTTCACGCCCTGGTCAAGGAGCTTGGAGTCGAGCTTATGCGCGAAGTGTTCCAGCGCGCCGACGCGAAGGAGCCGGAGGTCGTGGTCCACGGGGAGGTCTGGGGCCATCGTCGGGAGGTCGCAGCGGAGTATCACACGAGCTTCGGTGCGCTGACGGTGTCGCGTGGCACCTATCAGCGTAGCGGGAGGGGCCGCGTGATGATCCCCATGGATCGACGACTGGGCATCGTCGAGGACGCTTTCACGCCACGCCTTGCGCGCATCCTTGCGCGCGCGACGGCGTCGATACCCAGCGAAGAAGCCGCAGATCTCTTGGGAGAGGTAGGTGTCGCATCGGTGAGCGTGTCGACGCTCCATCGCCTTCCGCGGGCCATGGCGGCGCGTCTCGAACAACGTCGCGTCGAGATCGAGGCGCATGTGCGGATGAACGACCCTATCCCAGCGCTGGCCGTGAGCGCGCAGGCCAGCCTGGACGGGGTGATGGTGCCGATGGAGGGCGAGCACGCGCGCGCGCGTGGCCGCAAGACCGACGATCCCGAGCCGCCAAGGCACGAGCAGCGCTACGAGCCGCACCATCGTGAGATCCCGGCGAACCACAACGAGGCGTCTGGACGCGCCTGGCACGAGGCCGCCGTCGCGACGCTCAGCTATCTGGACGCTGAGGGGCGAGTGCTCAAGACGACGTACCTCGCCGAGATGCCCGAACCGCAGAAGCTCACGCTTGCACGTCGCCTTCGTGAGAATCTCACGACGGTGCTCGCAGAGCGTCCGGAACTGAACATCGTCGCTGCGAGCGATGGTGCGCCTCTCCATTGGCGACTGCTCGCAGACATCCATTCGGCCGTCGCGCATCTGCACACCGGCACCTGGATGAACCTCGTCGATTTCTACCACGTGACCGAGTATCTGAACGACGCAGCCGACGCCATCTACGGCGAAGGCACGCCCGATGCTCGGGTCGCTTCGCGCAACTGGGGTGAGACGCTGCGCGCCTACACGAACGGTGCCGAGCGCGTGCTCAAGTCCCTGCGCTACCACCGAAAGACCAGCACCAAGAGAAAGGACATCGACGCCGCAATCGAGTACCTGTGCGTGCAGAAGAACGCCGGGCGTGCCAACTTCGCGGAGGCCGAGGCTCGAAACTTCCCCATTGGTACCGGCGTGACGGAGGCGGCTGCGAAGACCGTGGTCAGCGTGCGGATGAAGCGCGCCGGAGCACGCTTCTCTCATCACGGCGGTCAGACGATCCTGCACTTCCGTGCCGCTCTTCTCTCCCAGCGCTTCGCGCTGCTGATGGACGCTCTCGAGCGAACTTACGGAGCCGAGGTCACGCTGCCCACGAAGGCGGCTTGATCATGAAGTCATGCCGCAACTGGATATGCACCCGT
>Ga0154020_10003214_pt1 | contig 19744 bp, 18 predicted proteins | sample Klosneuvirus_201_FD_109709 | JGI IMG/M metagenome (GOLD analysis project Ga0154020, IMG submission 109709) | Active sludge microbial communities from wastewater, Klosterneuburg, Austria - Klosneuvirus_20160825_MG | ecosystem: Engineered > WWTP > Aerobic digester > Activated sludge | place... | reverse complement strand
TTGGGACCTGCGATGCCACCGTCTTTGCTCACGTGTCCGACCAGGATCGTGGGCACGCCCGTCGTCTTCGCGAACTGCATGAGCCGACTCGCACACTCGCGAACCTGCGCCAGCGAGCCGGGGATCGAGTCGAGCACCGGCGTGTAGACCGTTTGGATCGAATCGACCGCGAGGTAGGCGGGCTTGGTCTTCTCGGCGTGGGCGAGGATGCGCTCGACATCCGTCTCCGCGACGATCGACAGGCCCGCGTGATCCGCGCCGACGCGTCGCGCGCGCATCGCAGTCTGCGCGACGCTCTCCTCGCCGGTTGCGTACAGCACGCCGCGCCGCGCATCGCTCGTCGACGCGCGCGCCCCCGAGGCAGCGGCCAACCCGGCGAGCGCTTGAACGAGCAGCGTGCTCTTGCCGACGCCCGGGTCACCGCCGAGGAGCACGAGGCTGCCCGCGACGAACCCACCGCCGAGCACGCGATCGAGCTCGCCGATCTGCGTGGAGCCGCGATCCTTCGCGAGCACCTCGCGGACGTCGACGATCGAGATCGGTGCACCGCCATCCGCGACACCCGCGGCGCTGGTGCGCACGTGTCCCGCCGAATCGACTTCTTCGATCAGCGAGTTCCAGGTCTGACACGCGGGACAGCGCCCGAGCCACTTCGCTTCGACATGGCCGCAGGCGTCGCAGCGATGAATGCTGCGCGGAGCCTTGAGGGCTTTCACCTTCGCCATCGCCCACCTGTAGCAGATCAGTCTGACTGTACTTCCCGCACGAAAACCACCCTCGGGAAATCCATCGGTCACGCCTCGGGTAACCCGACGCGCGCATGTCTTGCGCGATCGCCGACCTCCACAGCAACCTGTTCGGGAATGGACGACCGGCAGCGACGTAAGGATCGCGTCTTACTGGTGGCGCCGCAGAACGAGGACACGATGTTGCTCGCCGGTCTGCTCACGACCGCGGGCTACGCGTTGTCGACGGTGTTCGACATCGAGACCGCGATCGAGCTGTGCACTGCCGGCATGCCCGATCACGCGATCATCGATCTCGCGACGCCCGGCATCGACGGCGGCGTCCTCGCTGCAAAGCTGCGCCGGCTCGAGCGCGAACGAGCGCTGCGCATCGTCGCGATCGCTCCGCGCGGCACGACATCGCCGAAGCACGACGCGATCGACGTCGAGGTCCCGCATCCGGTCACCGTCACCAAGTTGATCGACGCACTCGCGCCTCGCGCCTAGCGCGACCGCGCGTGGTCTATCAGTGCGCGGACCGCGCGACGAGCGAGGTCTGCGGCGTTGCCGTCCTGCACGATCGCCCACACACCGACCTGGGACGGCGCGAGCTCGGCGAGTGACACGATGCGCTTCGCGGTGATCGCATCGCGCGCGATCGACAGCGGCACGAACGCGACGTTGCCCGGCCGCGCGGCGGCTTCGAGCATGAACAGCGCGTCGTCCGCTTCCGCCGACAGCACGGGCCGCAGGCCGCGCTCGTCCATGAACGCTTCGACCTCCCAGCGGAACCCCGACGTCGCGCGATAGCTCACGAGGCGCAGGTTGCTCCAGTCCGCCGATGGCTGCGTCCCCGTCGCTGCGACCGCGGTCAGCGTCGTCGCCGCGACCTGCGTGGCTTCGAGCCCGCGCTTCGCCGCCGATGCCGGCTCGGATTCGCACAACGCGAGATCGAGCTCGCTCGACCGCACGTCGCGCAGCAGCTCGATGGTCTCGCCGGTGCGAATCGTCGGCAGGCAGTTCTCGAGCGCGAGGAGCGGCATCAACAGATCCGCCGTCGCCGTGCGTCCGATCGCACCGCTGATGCCCACGCGCAACGACGTCGGCAGCTCGCGCTTGGCGTGACCGAGCGCTTCCGCGAGTCGCTCGCCGGCGCGGAACATCACCGACGTGTGCTCGAAGGCCATCTTGCCGGACTCGGTCAGTCGAAGCCCTGTCGGTAGACGCTCGAACAGCGTGACGCCGAGCCAGCGTTCGAGGGTCCGGATCTGTTCGCTCACCGTCGGCTGCGTGACGCCGAGGCGCTCCGCTGCACGCGCGACCGAACCTTCGTGCGCCGCGACGTGAAAGTAATGGAGGTGGTTGTAGTTCAGCATCCTGATCACTGCGTAACACCCATCGCGCCTCCGAGAAGTGCTCGGTCCGTAAGGCGCGCGCGAGGACACACCCACGGTGCGCGCGAGCGCTCGTGGTGCGTGCGCGCGCGATCGACGACGATGGACGATCCGCGATGCCCTCGCGCACGTACGCGCGCGAGATCAGCTCAATCGCTTGCGAACCGACTCTTGTTTCGCGCGCAGCTTCTCGGCGAGCTCCGGGCGCCCCAGCACCTGCGCTCGCGCCGCGCCGACGCCGAGCCAACGCACCGCGTGGCTGACCGAGCCCGCCGCGAGGAACGCACGACTCGCCGACAGCGCGACCGCGACATCGTTGCGATCCTCGTCGTGACGGCGCTCGAACAGCGCCTGCGCCTTCTCGATCTTGCCCGCACTCACGTAGAAATCGGCGAGGCCATCGCGCACCGCACCGAGGCGCTGCGTTCCATGTGGGAAGTCCGCCATCGCGATCGCGTAGGCGTCGACAAAGCCCTCGTACGCGGAGACCGTGCGCTCGAGATCGTGCCGGCCGAGCTCGACGAGCAGCTCGAGAAACGGCGCGTAGAACACGTAGCTATCGATGCGGCGCGCGAGCAGCGCGAGCACCTCCTCGAACGAGAGCTGATCGTCTTCCCGCGCCGCGGCGGCGAGCGTCGCTGCTTCGATCGCGCTCGACGTCCCGCCGAACCGCGCACGCGCTTCGTCGAGCCCGTAGTCCCGCACGATCTCGGAGACTCGCTCGGCGCGCGCCACGTGCTCCGTGATGCCGTGCCAGTCGAGGAACTCGGGACCGCTGACCGCCGGTGGCGTCGCGAATCCCTGCTCGAAGTGACTCTCCCAGGTGGCGCCGTTGGCGGTCAGTGCTTGGCGGGCGGCGGCGATCTCCTCGGCCGACAGCCAACTGATCCGCATCCTTTACCCTACCCCGCTCCCGCCGGGTCGTGACCAATTTTTGGTCGCGAGCGTGACTACTTCTTTTTCGGCGGAGTCTTCGGCTTCTGCTTCGGGTCGGGCTTCTTCCCAGCCTTCACGTCACCGCCGAGCGCACCGATCTCTTCTTCGGCGCGCTTCGCTGCCGCGGGATCCTTGCCCTTGTTGATCTCGATGTACTTGTTGAACGCGGCGATCGCCTTGTCGTTCTGGTGGTCCTGCTTGTACATGAAGCCCAGGTCAAACCAGCCTTCCGCGCTCCCCGGATCGAGCCCCGTCGCCTTCTCGTACTCGGCGATCGCCTCGGTGACCATCTCCTTGCGGCGATAGATCACCGCCAGGTTGAAGTGGAAGTTCGCGTCGTTCGGCGAGAGCTCGGTCGCCTTCTTGTACGCCTTCAGCGCGTCGTCATCGCGCTTCGCGGTGCGGTACGCGACGCCGAGGTTGTTCCAGTACTGCGCTTCGTCCGGCTTGTTCTTCGTCGCAGCCTCGAGGTCCGCGATCGCACCGGGCAGGTCGCCCTTCTGGCGCTTGATCGTGCCGAGGTTCGCGCGAATCTCGGCATCGTTCGGCGCGAGCGTCTTCGCTTGCTCGAGCGCCTTGAGCGCCTTGTCGACATCCTTGTTGCGGAAGTACGCCATGCCGAGGTTGGCCCACAGCACCTTGTCCTTCTTGATGACGCTGGTCGCGTTCTCGTACGCGGTGACCGCCTTCGCGTTGTCACCCTTTGCCTTGTAGAGATTGCCGAGCGACGACCACGCCATGCCGTGCTTGGGATTCGCGGCGACGGCCTTCTCCAGCGTCGCGATCGCTTCGTCGTTCTTGCCCTGCTGTTTGTAGGCAAGCCCCTGCTTGTAATAGGCGTCCGCGTCTTCCGCGAAAGCAGCGGTCGGGACCGCAACGAGCGCACCGAGCGCGAACAAGATCCTTGCGAGACGCATGGTTCCTCCGACGGAGAGAGTAACAGCGATATTCAGCGGGTCCAAAGTCCCCCCGAAACGAGAAAGACCCTGAAAACACCCACGTCAGGGGTGTCTCAGGGTCAGTGCCCGGTCTGGACAGCGCGGTTACACGCGGGGCGTTACGCCTCGGCGGTCACCGGCGCGGCTTCCGCGGCTTCGACGCGTTCGGCGAGCGTGGGGGCGTCGGTCTTCTCGATCCCCATCTCGATCTCGGCCAGCGCCTCGCCGCTCGCCGCGACGTCTTGCGATAGCTCGTCGAGCTGCGTGGTCGCCGTGGTCGTCGACGCGCGAGTGGCCTCCAGACCCGTTGCCGCGAGCTGGAACTTCTCGAGCGTCGTGACGTGATTGTGCATCCGCGCGACCAAGCGCTCGCGACCCTGGCGAATGTGCGAGCGATAGCGGCGCTGGTCGTCGAGTGCGCCACGCGCTTGCTGGTACTGCGCCTTCACCTCGGGGTCCGTCGCCGCGGCGATGCGCTTGTCGAAGTCATCCATGCGCGACGCGAGCTCGAGATCCGACGCGCCGGTGAGCTTCACCTCGGCCGACTTCGCGGCGACCTCGAGCGTCTTCAGCACGCCATCGCGCACGAGCGTCTTGCCGCTGTCGCTGTCGGCGAGCTTGTCCTTCGTGGTGTTCCAGATCGCGACCGAGCGATCGCACAGGCCCTTCACTTCGGGATCGAGGTTCGCGGGCAGATTGCGGACCGCAGCAGCGACGGGATCGAGCGCGAATCGCAGATGACGCGGCAGCATCGCGAGGACGCCGACCATGCCCATCGCCGCGGCGCTCGTTCCGTACTTGATCCACTCGGGCCAGTTCCGCGTCTCGAACGCCGTGCTGATCTTCAGCGCGCACCACATGCCGAGCAGCGCGGTCGCTGCGCCGAGGCCGATCGAGAGCAAGCCCTTCACGCCGCGGTGACCACCGACGGCGACGCCGAGGGCGAGCACGCTCGCGATCACGGCGAGCATCGGCCAGCCGAGCTTCATCGCGAACAGCGGCACGCACGCCGCTGCGGCCGCGAGCATGCGCCACGGAGCGCGGCCATGCGCGATCGCCGCACCGCACGCGACGCCGAGGACACCGCCCGCGAGGGGCGCGACCGGCCACTGCGTGATGGGCGCCAGGGCCATACCGAACAGGAGCGAGCTGCCGACCATGCCCAGCGCTGCTTTGTGAAACGACGCGTGATCACCGAACCGAATGTCCATGGCTCGTATGAACGCGGCACGTTGCCGGTTCGATCTAGCGAGGTTTGTAAGGCCCACGTCCCGTCGCGAGCTCGCTCGCCGAAAACAGCAAGGGCCCGGTTTCCCAGGCCCTTTTCGCAGCACCTACACCGCGCTCGGCGGTGTGGCGAGCGTGGTTAGAACGTCAGGCGCGCGCCGAACCGGATCGAGCGCGGTGCCGAGCGGGTGTTGAGACGGCCGTAGTTCTTGTTCTTGACCGGCGTGGTGTTCACGCCCGCGCCGTTCTCGTCGTTCGTCTTCAGGTGCTCGAGATCGCGGCTATCGCCACCGACGATCGGCGAGACGAAGTCGAGCGTGTACGTGTCGTCACGATCGAGCTCGTCCTGCTGGTTCAGGAGGTTGAAGATGTCGCCGAAGATCTCGACCTTCGTGGTCTTGTTGATCTGGTAGCCGTAGCCGACGTGGAGGTCCGCCGAGAACGTCACCGGCGAGCGGCCCGACGTACCGCGCTTGAGGATGTAGACCTCGTCGTCGCCGTAGTACGCGTCGGCGCCGAGCGTCGAGTGCGGGATACCCGAGACCGCGCGAACGCTCACGCCGGGCGTCAGCGTGCCCGACTTCTTGAAGTCGAACATGTAGAAGCCATCGATCTTGAGGTTGTGCGTGCGGTCGAGCGAGAGCAGACCGAAGCGGTTCGGCGACAGCGACGGCTGATCGAACTGCGCGGTGATGTTCGGGTCATCCTGGTTGGTCTCCGGGATGAACAGACCGGGGTAGTTACCGCGGGTGCGCGAGTAGGTGTACGACGCGAGAACGATCGAGTTCTTCGTCGGACGCTGGTTCGCGGTGACCTGGATGCCGTCGTACTTGCGGTCCGGCTTGTCGTAGGTCTTCACGCGGCGCATCGTCGCCGCGCGCGAGCGGAGCAGCTCGACCCTCGCCTCGTCCATCGGATCCGTCGAGCCCATGAGCGCGTCGGCCTGGCGATCGAACTCCGCTGCATCGTCATCGAAGTTCTGGCCCGGGTTCGCGAGGATGTACTCGCCGGTCGGCGAGAGGACGTCCTCGAGAACGCTCGGCATCGAGCGATGGATCCAGTTGAGGCCGATCTTGAGGTCGGCAAGGATCTCGTACTCGGTTCCGAGCACGAACTCCTGGCTGTACTGCGCGCGCAGCGACGGTGCTGCGATCTCGAGGCCCTCGCCCAGAACGCCGAGCGGGTTCTGATCCGAGCACTGATCGATCGTGCCCTGAACGTCGGGGTTACCGTAGTCGACGTTGCAGTTCGGGTCGTAGCCCGCCGTGGTCGGCGTGCGACGGTTCTGGTTCAACGTGGTCTGCGTCAGCACTTCGCCACCGTAGAGGCGGACGTTGAGGCGCATCGGCAGGTTCTCGTAGAAGCGACCGAAGTGGCCGTAGATCTTCGCCTTACCTTCGCTGGTCGGGTCGTAGATGAAGCCGATGCGCGGCGCCCACAGATCGTTGAGCGTGAACGCGCTCTCGGGGAACGTCTCGGTGAGACCCGCGACGACCGACGAGGTCTGCTTGCCCTGGATCTCTTCGGCCACGAACGCTGCCTGCTGTTCCCAGCGAAGGCCGACGTTCAGGGTGAGGTTCGGGCGGATCTGCCACGAGTCCGAGAGGTAGAGTGCGATGCTGCGGTTGTTCGTGCTCGCCGACAGCTGGTCGGCGCGCTCGCAGAGTGCGCCACCGCCGCCGCACACGGCCTCGCCGGCCGCGAACATCGGGTCGTTCGTGTCGTCAGCGTCACCGAGGGCGGCGATCTCTGCCGCCGTGAGGTCACGCTTGAACTTCACGAACTGCGTCGCGGACCAGCGGCCCGGACGCGCCATCGGGTTCATGTTCGTGCCGTCGCACGCGAGAGCACCCGACGCGCTTGCAACGACGTTGCACGAACGGGTCAGCGCCTCTCCGCCGGTGAGGTAGCGAAGCGAGTCATACGTCGAGAACTCGACGTCGCCGCCGGCCTTGAACGTGTGGTAGCCGGCGAGCTTCACGCGTTGCGTGATCGATGCCGTGAACGATGCGCGATCGTTCGTGCGCTCCTCGAGGGTGCCCAAGCCCGCGGCGCGGTACGCCGAGATGGGGCAGTTGCGGAGGTCGGGATACGGATCGTTCGGATCGGCGTCGTTGCAGGCGGCGATCGCGTTCGTGCCTTCGAGATCCGAGAAGTCGTAGAGCGACCGCTCGTAGTTGTAACGCTGGAGTGCCTGGCTAGAGCGCGCGTTCAACGGGCTCTGGGTCTCGTAGCCGCGGTGGAAGCCACCGACGACGTCGATCTGCGTCTTGCCTTCGTTGAGCTTGCCCGTGTACTTCGCGGACACGTCGTAGGCGCCTTCGTCGTCACCGAGGAGGGCGGTCTCGGCCGGGCGGCGAAGCTCGGCGAGGAGCACGTCGGCCTTCTGCGGGTTACCGAACAGAGACACCTGGAACTGGTTGTTCTGGTCGATCGCACCGCTGATCTTGCCGGTGAAGAAGTACGTGTCGCGCTTCGACACCAACGTGTTGCGATTCACTTCGCGCAGGACCGGTGCGCCGGTCTCGGGATCGATATCCGGGTCGCCGTCCTGATTCTCGTCGACCACCTGATTGACGATGCGATCGTTGTTCGTGCGGCGGATCGACGGGTTGAAGCCGACGTGGAACCACAGCTTGTCCTTGATGATCGGTCCGCCGAGCTCGGCGCCGAGGTCATACGCGTAGTTCAGCTTCGTGGCCGAGTCGATCGACTGACCCTCGCGGACGATCGTCTCGGCGTCCGAGACGAGTCCGCCCGGCGTGAGGTAGCCGAACACCGAGCCGTGGAACTCGTTCGAGCCGCTCTTCGTGACGACGTTGACGATACCGCCGGTCGCACGGCCGTACTCGGCGTTGTAGCCACCGGTGATGACCTCCGTCTCCTGGAGGAACTCGGTCGGCAGGTTGGACGACAGCGAGCCGTTGGACGTGTCCGTCGTGTTGATGCCTTCGACGACGTACGTGTTCTCGAGCGACGTCGCGCCGGAGAAGTTCGCGCCGAAGAAGTCGTTCGTGGAGCCAGCGGCCGCGCCGACGACACCACCGAACGTACGCGCGACGGGGACGTTGCGCGTGTAGTCCTCGCCGAACGAGGCGCCGGTCTTGGTCGAGCCCTGATCGACGATCGGGGCCGTACCCTTGATCTCGATGATCTCGCCCTTCGGCCGGCCTTCCTTCGCGCCGGAGTCGACCGTCACGTTGACGACGGCTTCCTTACCGACCTGGATGAGGACGTTGCCGCGAGAGAACGTCGAGTCGGCGTAGTACACCGTCAGGACGTAGAGGCCCGGCGGCAGCGACGTGATGAAGTATTGGCCGCCGTCCTCGGTGATCGCGACCTGCTCGCCCTGCAGCGAGGGCGAGGTCGCGACGACCGTGGCACCGACAGCGGCGGAGCCCGTGGCCTTGTCGCGGATCACGCCGCGAAGCTGGCCGACGGTCGCGCCGGTTTGCGCGAACGCTTCTTGTGGTTCGACGATAGCGCCGGCACCCGCGAGGATGCCGATCGCCATGAACGCAGACATCAGATTCTTCGTGTTCATGTTCGGTGGTCCTTTCAGGGTGCAGCCATGTCGGTGTCGAAGCAGAGAACGGTGTCCGCCTCGAGCTCGAGCGAACCTTCACCGCCGGCAGCGTCGGTCGCGACAGCGCCCGCGGTGAATTCGAGGCGATAGGTCTCGAGCTCGTCGAAGAACAGGCCGTCGAGCGTCGGATCCGTGGGATCGGTGATGGCGCCGGTGGCGCTACCGTCCGCGATCTGGATCGTCGTCTCGTCGGCGACAACACCATCGGGTGGCGCATCGTCGAGGATCTGGAAGATGCGAACCGATGCGGCCGCGACCTCGGTGCCGCCGGTGCAGTCCGCCGCGACGCCCTTGAACAGGTGCACGTCGGCAGTCGTCACGGTGGTCGGATCGAGGATCGAGTTGAACTGCAGCGTGATCGGCGACTCGGGCACGATCTCGGCCTTGTCGTCCGTCATGTCCGTCGGAATCGCTTCGGGGTCGGTCGCGATCAGCGCGAACGGCGCGATGGCGAACTTGTACTGACCCGACATGCCGCGCTGATCCGTGGGGACGGTCTCGCCGGTCTTGTCCTTGACGTTGTCATTGATGGAGACCGTGCACTCGGTGCCAGCCGCGACCGACGTCGGGTCGTCGGGGATGATCACGAGCGACGGACCGACGGGCCACGTCTGGTAGTTGCCGCCCGGGGAGTAGTAGCCGTCGTAGGGAACATCGACGCCGCCGCACGTGACCGTGACGGGGTGCGTGTTCGCGATCGATCCGGTCGACGTACCCGTGGGATCACCCGCGGAGTCGGTATCCGGAATCAGCTCTTCGATCGTCGGATCGAGGAGCTCGTCGAACACCACGCGGATGTACCAACCCGTCGGTACCGCGTCCTCGACCATGTCGACCTGCTTGGTCTCGTCGAGTGGGCACACCTCCGTGAGTCCTCCGATCACGAGGAAGACCTCGGTCGGGCGGAGCGCGTCGTTCAGCTTGCAGAACGTCGCCGTCTCCAAGTAGTTGTCCGCCGAGTCGTTCATCACGAGGACGGACAAGACTTCGGGTGGTCCTGCTGGACGCAGGTCGGAGCGTTGCTCCGGGTCATCGCACGCAGCGAGCGCGCTCAGTCCGAGTACTGCGGTCGTCGCGAGTACCAGGCCTCGCGATCGCCCACGGAAGTGGGGTTCGATCATAGTCGTGAGCCTCCCAAGAAAGGACAAGTGACAGGTCGCGGAGACGTCGCACGGCCTCCAACGACGCGAAAGTCATCGCCCATTTCTTGGGGTAACGCAAGTCGCGTGCGTCTCACGGAATGCGATCTCGTGACGGTGTCGTGACGCACGCCGCGAACTGCGCGGCTGCGCCACATCCCCTGTGGCGAGAGCGAACACTCTTCGATAAGCGCACTCGCGGTAGCTCGCCGAGATCGCTGGCTTCACCTGCGACAGTACCGAGTGAACGTACTTTCGTTCACTGCGACAGGACCGATGCACCTCGTGCGCAGTTGCGACCGCTGGGATGATGATTTCTATCACCGCAACGATTCGCGACCACTACGCGTTCGGACGCTTCGCGCCGTTGCCGTTCGGCTGCGCGCTCGTGGCAGCGCTCGTCGGGCCGCTCGGCTGTGCATGCGCCGCGGCGGGACGCGCGAGCTTCTTGTCGTCGGCGAGCTCGGCACCCGGCGCTTCCGGCGCGACATCGATACCGATGCGGCGCACGTTGAAGTGCGAGAGCACCTTCGCTTCGATCTGGTTGTACGTCTCGGGATGCTCGACGAGGAATGCCTTCGCATTCTCGCGACCCTGACCGATGCGCTCGCCGTTGAACGAGAACCACGCGCCGCTCTTGTCGATGATGTTCGCTTCGCTCGCGAGATCGACGAGGTCGCCTTCGCGCGAGATGCCCTGTCCATAGAGGATGTCGAACTCGACCTCCTTGAACGGCGGCGCCATCTTGTTCTTCACGACCTTCACGCGCGTGCGGTTACCGATCGTGTCCTCTTCCTTCTTGATCGCGCCGATGCGGCGGATGTCGAGGCGGCAGGACGCGTAGAACTTGAGCGCGTTACCGCCCGTCGTGGTCTCGGGCGAGCCGAACATCACGCCGATCTTCATGCGGATCTGGTTGATGAACACGACCATCGTGCGCGACCGCGAGATCGCACCCGTGAGCTTGCGCAGCGCCTGGCTCATGAGGCGCGCTTGCAGACCGACGTGGGCATCGCCCATCTCGCCCTCGAGCTCGGCCTTCGGCGTGAGCGCGGCGACGGAGTCGATAATGATGACGTCGATCGCGTTCGAGCGAACGAGCATGTCGGCGATCTCGAGCGCCTGCTCTCCACAGTCCGGCTGGCTGACGAGCAGCTCTTCGGTCTTCACGCCGAGCTTCTTGGCGTAGTTCACGTCGAGCGCGTGCTCCGCGTCGATGAACGCGCACACGCCGCCGCGCTTCTGCGCCTCCGCGACGATGTGCAGGGTCAGCGTCGTCTTACCGCTCGACTCCGGTCCATAGATCTCGACGATACGTCCGCGCGGCAGGCCGCCGATACCGAGCGCGATATCGAGACCCAGCGACCCCGTCGGGATCACGTGGACCTCGCGATCGATCGGATCCTTGCCGAGGCGCATGATCGCGCCCTTGCCGAACTGCTTGTCGATCGCGCTGAGCGCGAGATCGATCGCCTTGTCGCGCGAGGCGGTGTTCGTGATCTGTGTGCTGTTCGACGCTTCCTTGGACATCGTGGCTGCTCCCTGTGTGTGGCGATTCAAGTGATCGGTCCCTGTCCGCGCGGCCACCCGTCATCGGTGTCTTCATCCCTCGGGCCGCGTGAATCGCTGGACGCTGTTGGTGCGCCTAGAGATAGCGCCCTGGTCTGACGTTCAGCGGTCTCCGAAGGGGAGATCGATGCCGGTTCGAAGCCGATTCTCGCCAGCTCTCGGTACACGGAACCAGTTGATTTGGTTTCGCTTTCGAAGAGGGTGATCGAATCGATTCGGGTGTCACCGAACATTTGTTCAGCTACAGGTAACACGGCCTCTTTCAGGGATCTACTTTCACGCAGCCTTCCGATCGTCACGTGCGGATGAAACGATCTCGCCTCCTTCGCGAAGCCCAGCGCCTCCATTGCCGCCGAGACCTTGGTTGCCAGCTCGACGAGCTCGGCGCTCTCCACGCCGGCCCACACCACCGTTGCCTTGTCGACCGACGGAAAGCCGCCCAGGCGAGACGCTTTGATCGTGAAGCCCTTCGTGCCCTGACACGCGAGGGCGAGCTTGTCGCGAATTGCCTCGACGGCCTCGGTCCTCGTCCAGCCGAGGAACTTCAGCGTCACGTGGTAGTTCGCGGGCGACACCCAGCGGATGTCCGCGCCGGAATCGCGAGCGCGTCGCGCGATCGTCTCCACCGCCTGCGAGAGGTTGTTCGCGGTCGCGATCGATACGCGCGCACCGACGAAGAGTCGCTTTCCAGCCGGCTTCTCCGGCGGTAGCGCTTTGACCTCGATCTCGCGCAGCGCGGGATTGGGCGGCCGCTCCGCATTGACGGGCGGCCGCTCCGGCGCATCCAGTGTCGTCGGGCCGCCGGGACGATTGCTCGACGCGGCCTTGTCGTTCTTCTCGTCGGTCACGCGATGCCTCTCGTCGATCGGCTAGTCGTTTCGTCGTCCGTCACGCGATGTCTCATCGTTATTCGATCGCTCGCTTCCTCGGCCCGCGCACTGCGTTCGCGAGTCACGGCACCCCGCGACGGTCGAGCGCGTCGTCGATCAGCTTCAGCGCCCACCACGCCGAGAGCAGGCGCACCTGATCGCGCGCACCGGGCCACGCGATCTTCTTCGTCACGACATCGAACACGACCGTGCTCGCGGCGTAGTCGCTGCCATCGAGGCCGAGCCACACCGTACCGACCGGTTTTTCGGGCGTCCCACCGTCGGGGCCGGCGATTCCAGACACCGAGACGGCCAGGTCGGTCTTGAACGCGTGGCGAGCGCCGGCGGCCATCTCGCGCACCGTCTCCTCGCTGACCGCGCCGTGCGCGTCGAGCGTGGCCTGCGAAACGCCGAGCTGGCGGACCTTCTCCTCGTTGGTATAGACGATGGCTCCTCCAAAGAAGGAGCGCGAGCTGCCCGGCATGCGCGTCAGGAGCTCGCCGATCATGCCGCCCGTGCACGACTCGGCGGTCGCCACCGTGGTCCCCGACGCGATCAGCCGCTTCGTCACTTTCTCGACGAGCGTATCGGTCTCGCCCGTGCCGTAGACGACGCCGTGGAGACGCTCCCGCACAGCGGCGTCGAGCTGCTCGAGCCTCGCGTCCGCCACCGCTTGATCGCGATCCCGCACGACCAGCTTCACGAGCGTCTCGGGGAACTTCACCTGATAGTGGATCGACGCGCCGGGCACGTTGTCGACGAGGCCGCGGCACACCTGCGAGATCTGCGATTCGCCACGTCCGAAACATCGAAATATGCGCCGGGCGATGCGCTCGACGTCGCCGCGGGCCTCGCGGAGCTCGGCGAGCCGCGCCGACAGGCCGCCGTCCCAGATCGAGTAGACCTCGCGGGGGATGCCGGGCATGCAGATGACCGGGACGCCCTGGAGGTCGATTTCGAACCCGGGGGCCAGCCCGGCCTTGTTCGGGTGGACCCGTGCGCCGTGCGGAATGCGCACCTGGCGCAGCTGGATGCGGGTCAGCTCCTCGATCTTCTCGGATTGGACCTGCCCCCCCGTGATCATCCGGCCGAACCGCTCCAGCATGTGCACGCGGGCGGCCTCCTCGACGACCGGCTCGACCCCCGCCAGGCGGGACAGCACGTCGACGGTCAGGTCGTCCTCGGTCGGTCCCAGGCCGCCGGAGCACAGAACCACGTCGGCGCGCCCTACCGCCTGGGTCAGCGCAGCCGCTAAATCGGCCTCGTCGTCGTTGCAGCTGGTCATCCAGCGCGTGGTGATGTTCAGGTCCCACAGACGAGCCGCGAAGTAGGACGAGTTCGTGTTCACGATCTCGCCACGGCACAGCTCATCCCCGATGGTCAAGATCTCGGCACGCATCGCCGCGAGACCATAGCGCAAACAGATGGTCTCGCGGTTGACGCGCCTGCGATGCGCCACCTATGATTTCTCTCGCGCGGAGTTGTGGGCTCCGCGACAGGTTTATGAAGATCCGCTACGCCGCGAAGACTGATGTGGGCATGAAGCGGACCCACAACGAGGACTACTTTTCGTTGATCGAGGACGAGCAATTGTTCCTCGTCGCCGACGGCATGGGTGGTCACGCATCCGGCGAAGTCGCGTCGAAGATGGCCGCCGAAACGATCGGCGAGTTCTATCAACGCACGCGCGAAGACGAAGACGCGACGTGGCCGTACAAGATGGATCGCTCGCTCTCGTATATCGAGAACCGGCTGGTCTGCGGCATCAAGCTCGCGAACCTCCGCATCTTCGAGACCTCGAACCGCGACCTTCGCTACAAGGGCATGGGCACGACGATCGTGTCGACGCTCGTGTCGGGCGACAAGATCTACGTCGGCCACGTCGGTGACTCGCGCGTGTATCGCGTGCGCGAAGGCGGCATCAGCCAGCTCACCCGCGATCACTCGCTCCTCGAGGACTACAAGGAAGCGAAGCCAGACATGACCGAGGAGGAAGAGCGGAACTTCCCCCACAAGAACGTCATCACGCGTGCCTTGGGCATGCGCGAGACGGTGCAGGTCGATATCCGCAGCCATCAGATCAAGAGCGGCGACGTCTACATCCTGTGCTCCGACGGATTGTCGGGCATGGTCGTCGACGATCAGATCGGCCAGATCGCCTCGAACGCGAAGAGCCTCGAGCGCGCGGTCGCCGAGCTCGTCGATGCGGCGAACCGCAACGGCGGAACCGACAACGTAACGACACTGCTCTTGCAGTGTTTGGCAGCGTGAGGAGCCTGCGGTGAAGTACCGCGTCTCCTCGGGCAAGCTCACCGTGCAAGCACGGTCGAAGGTCCACGACACCACGACGGTGTGGGACAAGGTCACGGGCGACGTCGAGGCGGACGCGGACACGCTCGCGACGAGCGGCGCGCACGCAACCTTTCACGTCGATATGACGTCCTTCGATGCAGGCGACTGGCTCAAGAACCGGAAGCTGAAGAAGGACTTCGACATGGACGCTCACCCCAAGGCCACGTTCGAGCTGCGCTCGGTTCGTGACGTGGTGCGCGACGGTGCGAAGTTCACCGCGACGGCCGAAGGTGTCCTGCGCTGGCGCGGCAAGGAGGTCGTGCTGACCCTCGCCGGGCGTGGCACGCTGGATCCGATGCGCGTCGAAGCCTCGGCCACGTTCGAGATCGATATCAAGAAGCTAGGCCTGTCCGCGCCGCGGTTCTTGATGATCAAGATGGATGACGAAGTCGCTGTCTCGGTGACCGTCACCGGGCAGGTCCTCGCGTGAAGGTCGCGATCGCGATCGCGGTGATCGCGAGCCTCGCGGCCTGCGACGGCAAGAAGAAGAACACCGTCTCGGGCGTCGGCAAGTACACGTTCAACAAGACGACGCTGAAGGATGCGAGGGAAGGCAACTGCCAACCCACGCAGCTCGAGGACGGACGGATGGCGACGTGGTGCTTCGCGTTGCCGCCGTTCAAGCTCGCGAAGTCGACGGTCGCCGACGTCGATCTCTACTTCGACGGCCAGACTCCGGACGCGAAGCTGATCGAGATCCAGATGAAGATCCGCGGTTGTCAGGAGAGCGAGGTCGAGACGTGGATGCGCTCGGCGTTCGGTCCGCCGATCGAATCGAAGTCGACGCGCGTGTACTGGAAGAACGAGTATCTGTGGGCTGCCGCGCTCCTGCCGAGCGAGCCCGCGCGCTGCTTGATCCATCTGCTGCCGCTCTCGGAGAATGCCGAGATCGAGCGCATCAAGCAGAAGTAGCCGTATGCTCGACCGGTGAGGTCGTGGCTCTGGGTGGCGCTCGCCGGGTGCGGTCGAGTCGGCTTCGACGCGCCGTCGAGCGACGGATCCGTGGGATCCGACGTCCTGCTCGCCAATCACGACGAAGATCGCGACGGGATCGACGACAGCCTCGATCCGTGCCCGCACATCGCGGGGACGTCGGATGATGATGATGGGGACGGCGTTGGCAACGCATGCGATCCGAGCGACGGTCTGGAGCACATCGCGCTGTTCGACGCGTTCACCACGCTCGATCCGTCGGTCACGTTGGACCCGCAGTGGCGCCTCGGTGACGACGAGCTGGTCCTCGACGACACCGGGTTCCGAACGGTCAATCGCCGGTTCTCGATCACGGATGCGGACATCTGGATCGGGATGACGATCGAATCGCTGGCGACCCCGGACGACCATCAGATCATCATCCACGCGAGCGCCGGCACCGAGCAGCCGCGCTACTTCGGACAGCTGTACCGGACACCGACGATCAACGAGCAAGGCATCGTGAGCTACGACGACGTCGCGTTCATGACGATCGATTCCGCGCCCCTCGGTGCCGGTGGGATTCCGCTGGGCGACCTCACATTGCATCTCGCGATCGCTCCGGGCGCGGACGCCGTGTGGACGACGTCGTGGAACGGTGCGAGCTACACGTCGAGAGGGCCGACGCCTGCGTACACCGGCAGTCCACGCGTGCGGTTCGTGATGAGCGGCATGACCGGAGCCATTCGCTACACGTGCATCATCGCGCGGCGCTAGCGCGTCGCTAGCGGAGGATGAGCAGGAGGATCACCACGATGGTGATCGCGGCCGCGATGATCAGCGGCATCGGCAAGCGCGGCTCGATCGAATGCATCGACTTCGCGCGCGCGCTCGGCTCTCGCTCGACGACGCGGGGCACCCCGGGCGCCGGCGATTCCTCGACGGAGGCCGCCTGCTTCTCGGAGCTCACGCGCTCGGGCACGGCCTCGGGGACGGCCTCGTCCGGCGTCGCGACGGTGGGTGGATCCTCGACGACGACGCTGACCGGCGGGGATCGACTCGCGGACTTCGCGCGGATCTTGTCGGCGGCCGCTTGCGCCACGTTCGGCGTGACCGCCTTGCCCTTGTACGTCGCGTCGTAGCGCTTGAGGACCTCGTAGGTTTCGGTCACGGTCTCGAACTCGTCGGGCGCGGGCAATGCATCGCCCGTGAGATCCGCGACGATCGCCGTCTGGTTGTCATCGCCGCCGCGATCGTTCGCGAGCGCGATCATCGTCTCGCACGCGGCGCGCGGCTCGCTGTCGGTCAGGATCTTCTGCAGCTCGGGGTCGGACACCGGGTTCGTGATGCCGTCGCTGCACAACACGAATCGATCACCGCGGCGCAGACGCAAGCGCGCGATCGCCACGCGCACGTCCTTCGCGAGGCCCATCGCCTGGAGGATCACGTTCTTCGACGGCGAGTGCCGCGCTTCGTCGGCGGTCATCACGCCCTGATCGACGAGCAACTGCACCAGCGATTGATCGCGCGTGATCTGCCGCAACCGGCCCTTGCGCAGCAAGTAGCCGCGCGAGTCACCGACCTCGGCGACGTAGGCCTCGTCGCCGCGAATGAACAGCGCGACGAGCGTGGCGCCCATCCCCTGGCGATTCTCGAGCTTCGCTTCGAAGAACACGTTGCGATTCGCGCGCTGCACCGCGGACTCGAGCTGTTCGTGGATCGCGCCCTTCGCCTCGCGCTCGAGCGCTTTCTCGAGCGACTCGAGCACGAGCGCACTCGCGACCTCGCCCGCCTCGGCGCCGCCCATGCCATCGGACAGCGCGAGCAGTACGCCCCGCTCCTGGACGTCGACGGTGAGGTCCTCGCGAACGGCGTCGATCTTCTTGCCGCTCGCGAGATCGATGATCGACCACGCGTCCTCGTTGGTCTCTCGCGCACGACCCACATCGGTCATGGCGGATACGATCATCTTGACGCCAGACATGAACGCCTGGCGATAGTACCCCGTTACAGCGACGGGCCGGCGTTCCAGTCGGTGGCGAACTGGTTCGTGACCACGGTGGCCGCGGCGGGCTCGAAGACGAGCGCTCCGACCTCGCGGTTCTTCGTCAGTGACGTGAACGACATGTTCTCCGAGCCGACGAACGGGACCCCATCCGCGACGATGAGCTTGGCGTGGAGGTAGTAGTTGTTCGTCGACGTCTTCACGGGAATGCCCGCGGCCTTGAGCATCGGGATCGCGTCGTCGGTGTCGTCGCCGAGGATCACGCGCACCGCGACGCCGCGACCTTTGGCGGCGATCACCGCGTCCCGAACGCCGGTCTCGGACAAATACATGATCTGCAGATCGAGCGTCGATTGCGCGTTGTTGATGTGCTCGAGAATGCGCGACTTGGAGTTCGTCGGTGAGACGACGAGGCGCGTGCACGCGAGATCCGCGGGCTGCGGTGGCTCGCCGGCCGACATCGCCCAGTCCTGATCGAAGATCGACTGCACGTCCGCGACGTCGTCGGCATCGCGGTCGACCATGCCGTAGTTGCGCTCGCTGTTCATCGCGTCGACGTTGAAGTTCATCGACATGATCACCGCGGCCTGACCGTCGATGATCATGTACTTCGCGTGCGAGTACGTATAGAGCGTCGGCGCGAGCCGCACGGTGACGCCACCGGCCGCGAAGATCGGCTTCACGCTCTCGTTGCCTGGGCTATCGGGATCGAGGATCACGCGCACGTCGACGCCGCGGTTCTTCGCCGCGACGACGCGATCCGCGAGCGGCTTCACCGTCCACAAGTACATCGCGATATCGAGGCGATCCTGCGCGCCATCGATCAGCGCGGTGAGGCGCGCTTGCAGCCCCGTCGGGCCGACGAACGTCTCGGGCGGCGCCGAGCGCGGCGACGTCATCGAGCAGCCCACGCCGGGAGGCGAGTCGATGCCCGGCCCTCCGTCGGTGGCGTCGTCGGCGCCGTTCTCGGTGCGGCATGCACTGGATGCCAACGAGAGCGCGAGGAACACCGTTACGACGGAAAGGCTACGCACGGCGGCGGACTATGCCTGCCAGCCTCGGGACCACCAAGCAAAAACGTGTGCTCACGCCGGTGAGCAGATCGGTGCAGATCGGTGAGCAGATCGACCGGATCGGTTAGTGGCCGGGTTTCTTGCGCTGCTCGTTCGGGCACGCGCCCGACGCATTCCCCGATGCCTTCGGACACATCCCGTACAGCTCGTGGCGATGCCGCAGCACCGTGAACCCTCCGAGCCGCTCGGCGATCTTGTCCTGCAGGCGTTCGATCTCGTTGTCCTCGAACTCGAGGATGAGACCGCACTTCACGCAGATCAGGTGATCGTGGTGATCGCCGACCACCTCGAAGCGCGCCTGGCCATCACCGAACTGACGCTCCACCGCGAGACCGGAGTCCACGAGTAACTTGAGCGTGCGATAGACCGTGGCGTAGCCGACCTTCGGCTGTCGCTTTCGCACCTTCGAGAGCAGCTCGTCGATCGAGACGTGGTCTCGCGTGCGCAGGAACTGCTCCACGATCGCCTCGCGCTGCGCCGTGACATTGAGCCGTTTGTCCTGGATGTAACTCCGCCAGCGCTCCTTCAGCTCGCCCGTATCATCGGGGCGGAAGTCCTGGCGCTCCGTGGGTCCCATGCGTTTCAGCTTTCCCCGAAGTGCCCGCTTCGTCAAGCGTTCTGGCCGAGGTGACTTTTCAGTTCGCGTTCGTTATGGTGCCGATCCCAGATGGCGGACGCTCCGGAACCGGGCTTCGATCAGATCATGTCGCGCTTGCGCGAAGTGGTCGCTCGACTCGAGTCCGGCGAGCTCTCGCTCGAACAAAGTCTCCAGGTCTATGAAGAAGGCGTGCAGCTCGCGCGCAAGGGCCAGCAGCTCCTCGCGAGCGCGGAGAAGCGTGTCGAGATCTTGGTGAGCGCGAGCGGGACCGTCGAGGTCGTGCCGTTCGCCATGACTCCAGGACCGAGTGACTCGAGCGATCGATCGGGCTAAGCGACCCAAGCCCGACGCGACCAACGACGCGACCAACGACGCGACCAACGACGCGACCAACGACGCGACCAACGACGCGACCAACGAC
>Ga0154020_10003213_pt1 | contig 19748 bp, 15 predicted proteins | sample Klosneuvirus_201_FD_109709 | JGI IMG/M metagenome (GOLD analysis project Ga0154020, IMG submission 109709) | Active sludge microbial communities from wastewater, Klosterneuburg, Austria - Klosneuvirus_20160825_MG | ecosystem: Engineered > WWTP > Aerobic digester > Activated sludge | place... | reverse complement strand
GCGGTGGAGTCTCAACTGCAGGCGGTGGAGTCTCAACTGCAGGCGGTGGAGTCTCAACTGCAGGCGGTGGAGTCTCAACTGCAGGCGGCGGAGTCTCAACTGCAGAAAGGGGACGAAGAGACGCAGAGACGGGCGACGTGGATGACCAGCAAGACCATCGATCACTGACCCCGGACTCTGGACATCGAACCAAAGGAAGACCCCGCGACGGCCATCTGCCGTCGCGGGGTCTCTGTCTTCATCCACGGTCTCGCAGTTCGTCCACGTCCCGAGTCCCTGCGTCACTCCGTCTCACATCTGTTGTGAAGTCGAGCGCACAGACCGTCCCCGCACACCCCAGCCTATGGCCGCTTCGGCCACAGTACCCCTTGATTCGCCCGCGTCACCGCCCCCACACCCTTGTACGTGAACTTCTGCAGTCGCTTGCCCTCGTACGTTTCGGTCGTGTAGATGTTGCCTTTAGTGTCGGTGGCGATGCTGTGAACGGCGAAGAACTGTCCGGGCTGGCGGCCGCCATCGCCAAAGCTGGTGAGAATTTCCAGCGTATTGCGGTTCATCACGTAGATGCGCTCGTTCCGGCCATCGGCCAGAAACAGGTATCGCTGCGCGGCATCGCGTGAGAACGCGATATCCCATACCGAGCCGTCGCCGCGTGTGGCCGGCGCCACGCGCACTTCCTTCACGAATTCGCCGCTCTTCTTGAAGACCTGAATCCGATCGTTGGGGCGGTCGCACACGTAGACGAGCCCATCGTTGCTTGGCTCGGCGCAGTGAACCGGCGTGCGGAACTGCTTGATGAGCGGGGCACTTGGGTCGTACGGCGGGGTGCGCGCATCATCCGGCTTGCCGCCGTAGGCGCCCCAGAATCGCTTGAGCGCGCCCGTGGACATATCGAGCACCGCCACACGCCGGTTGCCATATCCGTCGGCCACAAAGGCTTCCTGCGCCTTGGTGTCGAACGAAATCTTGGCGACCCGCCCAAAGTGGGTACTGTCGTTGCTGTTCGGCTGCTGCCCCGGCGTGCCGATCTGTTGCAGGAACTTGCCGTCGTGCGTGAACTTGAGGATGTGCGAGTCGCCCGCGCCATTCCCGCCGATCCACACGTTGTCTTTGTCGTCGAGCGCGATGCCGTGGTTGGAGGCAGGCCACTGGTAGCCCTCACCCGGGCCGCCCCAGGCTTTGACCAAATTGCCAGCCGGATCGAACTCGAGAATCGGCGGAGCCGACTGGCAGCATTCGGCGATCGGCGGATTGGCCTTCATGCCCACTTCCGTCCGCTGATTGAGCGTGGAGTCGCCGCGATGGATGATGAACACATGATCGCGGCTGTCGATACCGACGCCGATCACGGAGCCCAGGAGCCAGTGGTTGGGGAGTGGCTTGGGCCACACCGGGTCGACCTCGAAGCGTGGCGCCTGCACCTGCTGCCGGTCGGAGGCACCCAGTTTGGCCTGCAGGGCGCCCAGCGCGACCAGCGTGCCGCCCAGTCCGAGCCAGACGACCGCCTTTTTCGACTGCATCATCAGTGTTTCTCCAGCGCGCGGCGTAATAGGGAGAGACCCGTGTGCGTCGCGCGACGCGGTGGTATGTTCGAGGCGAATCCCGGCACGCAGTTTCCTTCCGGCCGCCCGCACGTGGCCACTGAAGTAACCCGCCCCTCCTCGTCTGTCCAGAGAATCGTGCGCGTTTTCCTGCTCGACCGCGTTCCACGCGCGGCGATGACCTCGTTCCGTTCCGCGTGTCACGCGCCCCCGGGTGCGCCGCTGCGTGCACGTCTGAGTCCGCTCTGGCGTGCGCTTCGCGGTGCGCTGGTGGTGTTGCTGGGCGTGGCCCTGTCGTTTGCGCCGTCCCCACTCGCGGCGCATGAAGTACCGAAGCGCGTGACTGTGCGCACCTTCGTGCGGCACGAGGGACGGATCGTGCGGATCCTGGTCCGTGCGCCGCTCGAAGCCATGCGAGACGTCGAGTTTCCACTGCGCGGCGCGTACCTCGATCTCGCGCGCGCCGACAGCGCGCTCCATGATGCGGCAAAACTCTGGGTGGCAGACGGGATTCGCCTGTCGGCCGACGGGACGCCGTTGCCGACGCCGCGCATTGCCGCCGTGCGCGCGTCGCTCCCGTCCGATCACGCCTTCGAGCAATACGCCGACGCGCTCGCCCACACCACCGGTCTGCCGCTGTCGCCGTCGACCGACATCCCCGCGCAGCAGGTGATGTTGGATGTGTTGCTCGAGTACCCGGTGGCGTCGCCGGACGTCCGGCTGTCCATCGCCCCGCAACTGGCGCATCTCGGCGTGACCACGTCTACGGTGCTGCGTTATCTGCCGGCCGACGGTGCCGAGCGGGTGTACCTCTACGACGGTGACCCGGGCGTGGTTCCGCTCGAGCCCAATTGGTGGCATGCCGCGTCGCGGTTCACGGTGATGGGCGGCGAACATCTGCTGTTGGGCATCGACCATCTGCTCTTTTTGCTGTGCCTGGTGATCCCCGTGCGACGAATCGGGCCATTGGTCGGCATTGTCACAGCGTTCACGGTGGCGCATTCGATCACGCTGGTCGCATCGGCGCTGGGCTTTGCGCCGGACGCCCTCTGGTTTCCGCCGCTGGTCGAGGTGCTCATCGCCGCATCGATCGTGTATATGGCGGTCGAGAACGTGGTGGGTGCGCGCCTCGAGCGACGGTGGTTGGTGGCGTTCGGTTTTGGCCTGATGCACGGATTCGGGTTTTCGTTTGCCCTGCGCGACTCGCTGCAGTTCGCCGGCGGTCATCTCATCACCGCGCTGGCCGCGTTCAACGTGGGGATCGAGCTGGCGCAAATCGCCGCGCTGCTGGTCGCTGTACCGGTCCTCAATTGGCTCGTGGCGCGCGGCATCCCCGAGCGTGCCGGCGCGATCGTGCTGTCGGCATTTGTCGCGCATACGGCGTGGCATTGGCTGGCCGAGCGATTCACGACGCTGCGCGCCTACGCGTTCACCTGGCCGACGTTGGATACCGCGTTTGCGATTGCCGCCATTCGTTTGCTCATGGGGATGCTGATCGCCGGGGGCGCGGCATGGGCGCTGTCGGGTGTGATGACCAGACTCGCGCAGCCCAAACCCAAGCCACGGGCCGGCGCACTGCTGTTACTGGTGGGGTTCGGCGCGGCATGTGCGCTCGCCGCGGGACTGAGTGCGGGGCCGCTGCGTGCGCAATCGTCTGTGCGTTCCACCATGGCCGGCGTCTACACGGCGGAGCAGGCCATCAAAGGGCGCGAGGTATTTGCCGGATCGTGCAGCGGCTGCCATACCGTGGCCTCGCACAGCGGTCCCGTCTTCGCGGCGCGGTGGATGGGCCGATCGCTGATGGAGTTCTTCGACTACGTCAGCCGACTCATGCCGAAGTCCGGTCCCGGGACGCTCACAGAAGACGAATACGTCTGGGTGACGGCCTACGTGCTCAAGCTGAACGGCATGCCGGCCAGTTCGCGTGAGCTGTCGGCGGAGCCGACGCTGCTGAAAACCATTCGCATCGACTCAACCGCGGTCGGTGCCGGTGTCCGGAGCGAACGCACCACACGATGACCGAACGACGCACACGCGCGCGACGTTCACGCAGGGCAGGACCCTTGGCAGCACGACACGCAGCACTCACGGAGAATCCATGACACGACGCACGACCAAACGGGTGTTCGGCACAGTAGTCGCCGCCGGTGCGGTGATCGCAGGACTGGTCACGGTGCAAGCGGTGCGCACAGGCGCACAACCGGCAACTACGCTGGTGCGCGGCAACGTGGCCGGCGAGTGGCGGTACTGGGGTGCGGATGCGTGGAGCTCCCGCTATTCGCCGCTCGATCAGATCAACGCGAGCAATTTCGACTCGCTCAAGGTGGCGTGGACCTGGAACGCCGGCGCGTTCGGCAAAGACGAGTACTACCGCACGACGCCGATCTTCGCGAACGGCCGGCTCTTCACGGTGGCAACCACACGCCGGGTGACCGCCGCACTCGATCCGAGCAATGGCGAAACGCTGTGGATGTATCGTCTCGACGAAGGCATCCGCTGGCAGAAGGCGCCGCGTCAGTTCGCGGGTCGCGGCCTGTCATACTGGACCGATGGCCGCAGTGAGCGCGTGTTGACGGTGACGCCGGGCTATCACCTGGTCTCACTTGACGCCAAGACGGGCCGTCCCGATCCGCTGTTCGGCAAGAACGGCGTCGTGGATCTGATGGACGGATTGGGCTATCCGATGGTGCCACTGGCCGTCGATGATTCAGGGCCGCTGATCATCAGCGACGCCGCACCGATGCGCAAAGCCAAGCTGGGGGAGAAGTGGGACCCGGTCAAAAAGATCGGCGCCGACGGCACGATCGGCATCGATCCCGCTGCCGGGCAGATTGCCGCGAGCTCGCCGCCGATTGTCGTTGGCAACGTGCTGATCGTCGGCAATTCGTCGATTCACGGCTACTATCCGATTCGCGCGCACAATGTGCCGGGAACGATTCGCGGCTTCGATATTCGCACCGGTCGACAGCTCTGGAAGTTCAATCTCGTGCCGCAGCCGGGCGAATATGGTGCGGACACGTGGAAGAACGGCTCGAAACCCGGCACCAAGGGCGTAGGCAAGAACGACGCGTGGGCTCCGTACGCCGCCGATCCGGAACTCGGTATTGTCTACATCCCGGTCGGCATGCCGCTGATGGACGAATACGGCGGTCATCGCCCGGGCAACAACCTGTACGGCAACAGCCTGGTGGCGCTCGACGCGAAGACGGGCGTGCGGAAGTGGCACTTCCAGATGGTGCATCACGATATCTGGGACTACGACACGCCAATGTCGCCCAACCTGATGGACATCACCGTCGACGGCAAACGTCGCAAGGTGGTGGCACAGACGACCAAACAGGGATGGGTGTACACGTTCGATCGGGTGACGGGCGAGCCGATTTGGCCGATGCCCGAGACGCCGGTAATGAAGAGCGATGTGCCGGGCGAACAGTCGTCTCCCACGCAGCCGATTCCCAGCAAACCTGCGCCGTATTCGCAGCAGGGGTTGGTCGAAGCTGATCTCATCGACTACACGCCGGCCATTCGTGACTCGGCGCTCAAGATGGCAAAGAAGTGTCGTATGGGGCCGTATTTCATTCCGCCCGCGGCCGCCGACGGCAAGGGCTCGACGGGTTTGCGCTGCTCATGGTATGCGCCGGGAGCGAGCGGCGGTGTGAACATCGATGGTGGCGCCGCGGTGGATCCGGAATCGGGGATGCTGTTTGTTGCATCCATCACGGGCATGAGCACAGCCCAGGTGCAGAAGGATCCGTGTTCGGAGTTTGACTACAGCTCGCCGCGTGACAGCTGCGGTCTGCTCGGCGCACTGCCCGCGCCGGCGGGATATCAGAAGCCGGCAAGCGGTGATCGTGGCGGCGACTTCGGGGCACGAAGCGCAGGCTCCATGATCGGCGGCGTGTCCATCGTGAAGCCCAAACAGTACGGCGGTATTACGGCCTACAACATGAATACCGGCGACAAGAGCTGGTGGATTCCGAACGGTGGGATGCAGAAGATCACCAGTCGCGATCCGCTCTTCGCCGGCGTGACGCTGCCCGAACAGAGCGCCCGTGGCCAGGCGCAGGCGATGAACACCAAGTCGCTCATGATCTACGGCACCGGCCGCGGTGGCGGTGCGCCGGGTTCTGCGCCGACCCTGTTTGCCGTGGACAAGTCCACCGGCAAGCAGGTGGGTGCGCTCAAGATCGAATCACGCACCACGGCCGTGCCGATGACCTTCATGCACATGGGCAAACAGTACATCGTGTTTGCCACTGGCTCGGAAGAGAACACGGGGCTCACGGCGCTGACGTTGCCTCGGAAGTAGCACACACCCTCAGCACACCCCGAAAGCGTTCTACCACAGAGAGCACAGAGGACACAAAGAAAAGCGCGGATCGCAGCGGCTTTTCCTTTGTGTCCTCTGTGCTCTCTGTGGTAAATGGCAGTTGCAGTGCCGCGACTATTTCTTTTCGTAGCGCTTGAGTGCCTTCTGCCCGACTTCGGCGCCGTAGATATTGCCCGCCGCGTCCACCGCGACGCCTTCCGCCGAGCTGGTGCTCGGCGCTTTTTCGTCGGGATCGGGAATGAACGCAATCACCTTGCCGTCTCGCGCGCTGCCAATGCGAATACCTCGCTTCCACGCGATGTGCGGCGGATTCACCGAGCCCGACTCGGAGTCGGCAACGTACATCATGTCGTTCTTGTCGATGAAGATGCCGCTGGGCCGGCTGAACTGATACCACGTGTCGAGAATCTTGAAATCCTGATCCATGATCAGGATGCGATCGTTTCCGCGATCGCCGACAAACAACCGGCCGCGCGAATCAAAGGCGAGTGCGTGCGGTTGATCGAGGTCTGACGGACCTTTGCCGAATGTGCCCCAGATCTTCAGCAACTTTCCTGATTTGTCGAACTTGAACAGGCGCGCATTGGCGCCCGCGCGCGACGTGTGGCCCTCGGCAACGAAAATGTCACCGTTGGGCGCCGTGGCGATGTCGTTGGGCATCCAGAAATAGTTCGCATCCTTTCCGCCGCCGGCCGCGCCAAGCGTCATCAACAGCTTCCCGTCGGGGCTGAACTTGAAGATCTGGTGTCCGCGAGTTGGCGCCGGCGCGCCGGCTGCCGCACCGCCACCGCCCGTGCACGCGCAGTCGGTAACCCAGACGTTTCCATCACGATCGACGTGAATGCCGTGGGGGGACAGGATAAGTCCCGCACCGAACGACTTCACCACATTGCCTGCCGCGTCAAACTTGTAGATCGACGGCAGATCGGACGTCGCGCAGCTGTTGGCGCCGCACCGTTCCGCGACCCAGATGCTCTTGCCGTCTTTGTCGATATCCACCGCACTCGTGGAGCCCCACGTGCGCCCCTCACCGAGCTTGGCCCACCCCACGACCGTGCGATAGGGATTGGGTGCGTCATTGACCGGCGTCGACGCGGCGGATTGTGCCTGCGCACCTTGCGGAGCGGACAAAGCAGCGGTGGTGAGACCCGTCAGGAGCAGCCGGACCGGGAGGCGTCGCATCAAAGGGTGCCAAGTCATGGGCGGGAGCGATGGAGGCGGGAAGACCTGCAGGGGAAGCCGCTGGCCCGTCAAGTCGACGACGGGCCGCGTACCGATGATAGTGTGCGTCCTACACCGGAGACAGGCAACCGCAGCGGTCCACATCGGCGCAGCACGGCGGCGTTGCCGAGTGGCTTGTGCGGGCGCCTGCGGGCTTCGATTGTTCCTCGTCCCCAACACCGAATGACCCGTGAAGGATCTGACGTCCGGCTCGATTCCCGGACACATCGTGCGACTCGCACTCCCGATGGCGGCCGGCATGATCTTCCAGACAATGTACTATCTGGTGGATCTGTATTTTGTCGCGCGCCTCGGCGATGCGGCGGTGGCGGGAGTGAGTTCGGCGGGTAACGTGCAGTTCATTGTCATGGCGCTCACCCAGGTGTTGGGTGTCGGGACCATGGCGTTGATCGCGCAGGCCGTTGGACGCAAAGATCAGGCAGACGCGAACCTGATCTTCAATCAGAGCACGCTGATGGCGGCCGTCTGCGGTGTGGTCGTGCTGGTGGGCGGGATGCTGCTGGCGCCAGTCTACATGCGGGCCGTGGGTGCCGATCCGGCGACGATCCGGGAGGGCACCGCGTACCTGCGCGCCTACATACCAGGCCTCGCGCTGCAATTCGCGCTGGTCTCCATGGGGTCCGCGCTCCGCGGTACCGGCATCGTCAAGCCCACGATGTTGGTGCAGATCGTCACCGTCGTGATGAACATCGTGTTGGCGCCGGTGCTGATCGCCGGCTGGGGAACCGGGCACCCACTGGGGACCGCCGGTGCCGGCCTCGCAAGTTCCATCGCCATTCTTGCGGGCGTCGTCATCATTGCCTTGTACTTCGCCAGACTCGAACACTACGTCGGCTTCTCCAAGGCACTCCTCACGTTTCACAAGTCCACGGCACGGCGCATCATGGCCATTGGACTGCCGCCGGGTGGCGAATTCGCGCTGATGTTCACCTACACCGCCATCGCGTACTACGTGATTCGCGATTTTGGCTCGGCGGCGCAAGCGGGATACGGAATTGGCTCGCGCGTCATGCAGGCCATCTTCATGCCGGCGATGGCCGTGTCATTTTCGGCGGCACCATTGGCCGGGCAGAACGTGGGCGCCGGACGAATGGATCGCGTGCGTGACACCTTCAAGTGGGCGGCGATCCTCGGCTGTGTGCCCATGGCGGTGCTCACGCTGGTGTGCCAGATCGCACCGGCACTGCCCATTCGCGCATTCACCAACGAAGCGGCCGTCGTGACGATTGGCGCAGAATTCCTGCAAGTCGTCTCGTGGAATTTTGTCGCCACGGGTCTGATCTTCACCTGCAGCGGGATGTTTCAGGCGCTTGGCAATACCATCCCGGCGCTGGTGAGCAGTGCCACCCGTCTGCTCACCTATGCGGTGCCCGCGCTCTGGCTCTCCACACGCCCAGGTTTGCAGCTTCGCCATCTCTGGCTGCTGGGTGTGGCGACGGTCGGTTTTCAGGCGGTGTTGAGTGTGTGGATGCTGCTGTCCGTGCTGGCCAAAACGCGTGTGCCCCGCGCTGCCGTCTAGGTGCTGCGAACAGCCATCACGTGCCGCGTGAATGCGTGCGCTATTCCACGCGCCAGATGCGATTCCAGCCGTCGACAAACGCGTAACACCCGCACATCGGCATCCAACGCGCACGAATGCGCTGCTCGCGACGCAGACACACAGCCACACCGTTGCACACCATGTCGTTCACGATCACGTCGCGCCACGCGTCCACTCTCGACACCGACGTATCCGGTCGAACGCTCGGCGGATCGGCGGTGGGAAACCACGAGGCCTCGGGTGCTGGCAGGTGCGTCGAAACGATGTGCTCCGGCACGACGCCGTACACCAGGGGTGCATCCGGAACCGTCAAAAGCAGTGTCCCGTTTTGCGAGCCGGATATCAAGCGCTTTCGCACGCCGTCCTTCTGCAGGGCCTGGGTCGCGCGGCCGTTGAGCGGCGTCGTTCGCAGCCCTCCGACGGGCGTCGGCGTCGGCGCGGGACTCCCGACGGCTGCAGGCGACACTTGCGCCCCGACGGGTGCGGGACGCTGCGCCGAGAGCGGTGACGACGCGGCAAGCAGCGATGCGACAAGCCACGCGGATCGCATCATCGTTCGGTTGCGCTGGGGCATCGTAGATCTCCTTGTGGAGTGGCCGCACAAGGCGGAACGTTGATCGACAACAACTCACCTCGATATCCATGAACATAGCGGTTATCACGCGTGGCGCAGCAGGGCTCGCGGTTGTGCTCGCTGGCGTGTCGTGCGCGGCCCCGGCTGAGCGCCCCGATCGTCAGTCCACCGACCGGGCGTCGTTTGACCTGGTGATCAGTCATGCGAAGATCGTCGACGGGACGGGCAATCCCTGGTTTCTCGGCGATGTCGCCGTGCGGGGTGACCGTATCGTTGCGATCGCCGCGGCGGGGGCACTCGACTCGGCGCCGGCAACGACGCGCGTCGACGCGAGCGGACTCGTGCTTGCCCCAGGTTTCATCGACATCCAGTCACACAGCTGGAATCAAGTCCTGTTCGCCGACGGGCGCGTCATCGGCAAGGTGTCACAGGGCGTGACGTCCGAGATCCTTGGTGAATCCACGACGCCCGCCCCATCCAACGCACGCGTCGATTCACTGTTCATGAGTGGCGATCCAGACGACGCGCTCACGCTCGCACGCCTCCCCCAGTTTCGCGGCGCGCATGGCTTCGGGAGCTGGCTCGATTCGATTCAGGCCCACGGGAACGCCGTCAACGTCGGCAGCTACCTTGGGGCGAGCACGGTTCGCGGGTACGCGATGGGACGGCGCGAAGGCGATCCTTCGGCGGCGGAGCAGGACACGATGCGCGCGATCGTACGCCAGGCGATGCGCGACGGCGCGTTTGGCATTTCCAGCGCGCTGGTCTATCCGCCGGGGTCATACGCGGGGACGCAAGAGCTCATCGAGAATGCCCGCGCGATGGCTCCATATCATGGGACCTACATCACCCATATGCGGTCCGAAGAAAACGGACTGTTGACCGCGCTCGACGAGGCGATTCGGATTGGCAAGGACGGCGGTGTGCCGGTCGTGGTCTATCACTTCAAAGCGTCGGGTCGCACCAACTGGCCACTCGCGCTGCCGGCCATTGCCAAGATCGACTCCGCGCGTGCGTCCGGACAGGACGTCAAGGCGACGATGTATCCCTATCCGGCGTCGGGCAACAATCTCGCCTCGTGCATTCCCGGGTGGGTGCACGCGGACGGAAAGTTGCTGGAGCGATTGCAGGACGCGGCGCTGCTCGCGCGCATTCGTGCGGAGATGACAGATCCGTCGCCAACGGCGCCGATGTACTGTCAGCAGAACCCACCAGACGCCTATCAGATCTCCGGCTTCACGTCACCGGATTGGCTGCGATTTGAAGGGCTGCGACTCGATGCGATCGCCAAGTCGCTCAACCTGTCGTGGGCCGACGCGATCATCCGGCTCACGATCACGGAAAACAATCGTTTGTCGAAGATCACCTTTGGCATGTCCGATGAAAATGTGTCGCGTATGCTGAGTCGGCCTTGGGTGGTGATCGGCAGCGATGCCGGCGGTCATGACCCAGACACCACCACCGCGCTCGTTCATCCGCGCTCCTACGGGTCGTTTGCGCGCGTGCTTGGCAAGTACGCGCGAGAGGACTCGCTATTCACGATCGAGGAGGCGGTGCGAAAGATGACGTGGTCGACGGCGCAGATGCTCGGCCTGCGCGATCGTGGCATGGTGAAGGAGGGCATGTTTGCCGACCTCGTCATCTTCGATCCAGCGACGATCATCGACCAAGCGACATTCGCCAAGCCGCATCAGCTGTCACGCGGCGTGCGCGATGTGTTCGTGAACGGCACGGCGGTCTGGCGCGACGGCAAACACACCGGAGCAAAACCGGGACGTGCGCTCCGCGGGCCGGGCTATGTTGGAGCGACACGCCGATGATCAGACGGTACCGCGTGGCGCGTGTGCTCGCGCTGATCATCGTAGCGGCGAGCGGCGTCGCCTGTCGGCAGAGCGACGCGACGCCACGTGACGTGGTGGTGCAGTTTTATACGATGCGCGACGCGCTGGGAGTTGACGGCGCGCCACGGGCAACGGAGCTGACAGCGCTTCGTCCATTCATTACCGATTCGCTCGCGCAGGGATTGGCTTCGGCCGATTCGCTTCGAATTGCCGACATGCAGCGTGCGCCTGACGAGAAGCCAGCGTTCGTCGAAGGCGACCTCTTCTCCAGTCTCTTCGAGGGCGCAACCGGCATGACGGCGTCGGCACCAGTCGCCACAGGCGATGTGCAACTGGTGCCGGTCACCTTTACCAACGATCAGGAAAAGCCCGCCGTGTCGTGGATGGACACGGTGGTCGTCCGCAAAGAAAACGGGCGATGGCTCGTGCACGACGTGCGGTATGGCGGCACGTGGGCGTTTGCCAACAAGGGCTCGCTGCTGCGGAGCCTCCCGATGAAGCGCGACAGCACGACTCGCTAACCTTCGGGCGTCCGTCGATGGCCTTCCGTCAGTCGAGACTGCGCCGCAACCGCACGGATCCCGACCCCGTTTCGATGCGAATGCGTCCAGACCCATCACCGATGCTGCCGCGCAAGGTGTTCCGGCGCATGGTGGTGGTTCTCACCGGATAGTCGCTGGAGATGCCACCACTGCCGGTTTCGATATCAAGCTGCGCGCCGACATCCGACGGCAGCGACATCGTGACGGAGCCAGAGCCCGTCTCCACGGACACGGCGCGCGGTGATGTGTCGAACCCGAGCGTGATGCTGCCGCTCCCGGATTCAATGCCGGCGTCGGACGAACGAAGCGCGGCGAGGCTCACACTACCCGAGCCCACATCCACGCGCAGCATGCCGCACTGGACACCATCGCCGCGCACACCGCCGGACCCGGTGTCGATTGAACATTGCTCGCTGCGTACGCGATCGAGCGTCACCGAGCCCGAGCCCGTGTCCACGTTGAGCACAGCGCCACTGGCATCGCGCACTTCGACGCTACCGGAACCGGCGTCGATGGTCAGGGCGCCACGAGTGCCATTGGCCGTCACGCGCGCCGAAGCGACATCCAGCCGAAGGTCAGCGTCCACTCGATCCGCCGACATCTCTCCAACGGCGAGATAGACCGCGACGGTCTTGCCGGCCGGCACGCGCACCAGCAGATCCGCCCACGCTTCGGTGCCGCGACCGCTGGTGCTGACGCGTGTGCGACCACCGCGCCACACGCTGCGTCCTTCGCCGCCCCACGTCCCGTCACGGTTTACCTGAATGTCGGTCGAATACCGTCGCCGGGAATCCGATGCGCGGAGGTACACGATATCATCGTCCGGGTACAGCACGCGAAACGTATTCCGCCCGCGAATCTCACTCGTCGCCAGTTGCAGCGTCTTCGCATCACGGCCGCCGCGGGTCACCTCGACGGTGACCTCACTGCCCGATCCCGATTCCACGCGCACGCGCCCCGCCAGGTTGTAAATGGCGACCTCGTTGCCGGAGATCGATTGACGCGACGACTGCGCGGTCGAGATACCGCTGCCGAGGGCCGATGCGGCGGCGCCGACAAGCAGAGTGTGCAGTGGGGAACGCAGAAAGGACATTGTCGTCTGGTGCGAAGGGGATCGTGACGCGCGGCGAGTCCGTGCCTGCGTGGCTGACGCAGGGAACCACCGCGATGGTCGGTCATGCGGGTCAGCAATTCGACTACGGCACGCGTACGAAGGTTTGAAGCCGATGGTTGCGACTGGCCGACCGTCCGGCGTGGCGTCACCTTTCTGCGGCGGCTCTGCACCGCCCGCGTGTCCCCCTCTCGAATCCCGCCCTCCCATGTCACATCCACGTCGTCCACTGCCGCTCGAACGCACCGTTGGACGCCTGCCCGTCGCCGCACTGCTGCTGGGACTCACGAGCGCGCCGGCATTCGCGCAGGGGCGCGTCATTCCCAACACGCCAGTTCCGATCGATTCGACCGATCCCATTTCCGTGATGGTCTCGCGCCTCGATCTGGAGAAGTACAAGGCGACCATCAAGGGGCTCGCGCAATTCGGCGATCGCCGTCAGGGCACCGCGCGCAATCGCGCCGCCGTCGACTGGATTGAAGCGCAGCTCAAGAGCTACGGCTGCACGAACACCGAACGCATCACGTATGAGTTCAATCCCCCGGCTCCGGCGCCGCGCCCGGCCGGTGCGGCTGGCGCCGGTGCGGCTGGCGCCGGTGCGGCTGGCGCCGGTGCGGCCGGCGGCGGTGCGGCAGCGGGGGCAGGAGGGAGAGGCGCGGCCGGTGCTGGTGGGGCCGGCGCGGCCCCGCGCCCGGTGCAGCCGCCCACAGCCGCGGGAGGCGGTCGCCCGCGCGGCGTTCGGACGCGCACGGGTGTGAATAACGATTCGCTGCTGCAGCCCGATCCGCGGCTGCGTGCACTCAACGCCGAGCCGAGCGTGCCGGGCCAGCGGCAGGAAGTTTACTGCACCAAGATCGGGACGACGCGCCCCGATGAGATGTACATCGTCGGCGGTCACATGGATGGCATCGGCTGGGGCGAAGCCGTCAACGATGATGCATCGGGCAGTGCGATCGTGATGGAACTGGCGAGAATCTTCAGCAGCCCGGACGTGCAGACCGAGCGCTCCATTCGCTTCGTCCTCTGGAACAACGAAGAGTCGGGGCTCAACGGTGCGCGGGCATACGTGGAGCAGCGCGCGCCACTGCAGGGCAAAGAGAGTCCCGCCGGCTCAGGGAAGTATCCGGAGCCGAAATGGCTGGGGATGATCCAGCACGACATGATGATGTTCGATCATGGCATGCCGAAGCCCGACGGATCGATGGCGAAGGAGCAGCGGCCCGAGGCGGACGTCAATATCGAGTTCCAGTCCAACTCGAAGATGGCCGCGCAGTCGGCCACCCTGGCGTGGGCGCTGCACTCGGCCAATGCCAAGTACGCCACCGACTATCCGGCGCAGGTGGGACCGCACATGACCAACACGGATTCGGGACCGTTTCAGGATCTCATCGCGGCCGTGAGCTTGCGTGAGAATGAGCGCGGAACGCAGGTCGGGAGTGGGTGGGACCCGCACTGGCACCAGCCGACGGATGTGTTCTCCACGTTCTCTGATGCCGACTTCCGCCTCGGACTCAACGCCGCGCAGACCACGTTGGGTGCGCTGGGCCGACTGGCCGGCGCGAAACGCAAGTAGGTGTCAACAGACCGCGTCGGGTGTCAGTAGACGCACGACGCATCGCGTTCACGCGTCACGTTCACGCGGCGCGAGTCCATGACGCGCGCATCAGACACGCTGATGCGCGCGTCACGGTCGGTGATCATCCCATCGATGGCATGCGCCCCGACCAGGGGCGCGCGCGTTCGAGCTGGCCCGCCACGCGAAACAGCGTGGCTTCATCGCCGAACTTCGCTACCAACTGCGAGCCGATCGGCAACCCGTCCACGTTCCAATAAAGCGGCACCGACATGGCCGGTTGGCCGGTCACATTGAACAGCGGCGTGTACGGGATGAACCCGAACGCCTTTTCCACCATCGCGCCCAGCAAACCGCGCGAGCCGAGCACGCGACCCAGCCCCATCGCGCCGAGAACCGTTAATGCCGTCCGCTCGATACTGGACGGCTGAAGCGAGCCGGCGACAATCGGCGGCTCGGCCAATGTTGGTGTGAGCAGCAGATCATGGGTGGTGAAGAACCGACCCATGACGCGACCGGCAACCTGCAGTCGCCGGACGGCGCTGGCATAGTCGGAGGCGCGAAAGTGACGGCCGATGAGTCCGAGCGCCCACGTCGCCACCTCGACATCATCGCGGCGCGGTGCGCGCTTGAGCTGTTCACCCATCCAGTCGATATCGGCACGACATTCGGCAGAGACCACCGTGAGAAACGCCGTCGCGAGCGCTTCGCCGTCGATCTCGGGTGTCGCCTCCTCGACCGAATGGCCCAGCGACCCCAGCAGTGCGGCGGTATCGGCAAGCGCTGTCAGGCAGTCGGCATGCACGGTCCGGCCGAAAAACGGCGTACTGGTCACCGCGATGCGGAGGCGTCCCGGTTCAGTGGTCACTTCATCCAGAAACGGTCGTCGCTGCACCGGACACGCCACCGGTGTGCCGACATCTTCGCCGGCAGTGGCATCCATCATCGCGGCCGAATCGCGCACGCTGCGTGTGATGACGTGCTCCTGCGCAAACCCACGCCAGATGTCACCTAGATCGGGTCCGGTCGGCATGCGGCCGCGTGTGGGCTTGAGTCCGAACAGACCGTTGCACGAGGCTGGAATCCGAATCGATCCGCCGCCGTCTCCCCCGTGTCCGATTGGTACCATTCGCGCGGCGACGGCGGCACCGGAACCGCCGCTGGATCCTCCCGTTGTGCGCGACACATTCCACGGATTCCGCGCCGGTTTGAGTGCCTCACTTTCCGTGAACGGGGTGAGTCCGAACTCCGGCGTGTTCGACTTGCCGACAAACACGGCGCCCGCGCGGCGATAGCGCGCCACCAACTCACTGTCATGGTCGGGGATGCACGCCTGCAGTGGGCGCGTGCCATGACTCGTTGGCACGCCGGCAATCGTGGCTTGGAGGTCCTTGATCACCATGGGGACCCCGGCAAAGGGTGCATCGCCCGGAATAGCGGAGAGACTGTCTCTCGCCTCGCGCTCGAGGACGCGCACCACGGCGTTCAGCGACGGATTGCGTGCGGCAATGCGTGCGAGGGCCGCGTCGAGCGCCTCGGTGGCGGAGACGTGTCGGTCGCGAATGAGCGCGGCGAGACCGAGGCCGTCGAGCGCATCATATTCAGGGAAGGGGAGCGTCATGGAGGTCAAGGCTACCGGTTCCCGGCGTGCACAGCAAATCGCGCCCGACGAGTTGGTCAGACTTTCGGAGCGATCCGTCCCGATTGGCAGGGGCAATTCTGCGGCTGGTCGCGAAAAAATGCGGCTCCTCCCTTCCCGAAGACCCCTCCGCGCGCACATCATGTGGCAACGTCTGCCCGGCCCTCCACGCTTCGGCGTACCGTGCGGATGGATTGTCCCCATTTCGCACGAGCGCGCCATGCTTTCTCTTTCGTCACGCGCCACCACGAGTGGCGCTCTTCGCCCCCGTCGGGTTCGGTTCTCGTCGTTGCTGCTGTTCGGTGCTCTGATCACCGTTGGCGCGTGCGACGAAGACACGCCGACCGATCCCGTCCGTGTGGCCTCCATCGAAGTCACACCGCGTCTGTCGTCGGCGCGTGTCGGCGCGACGCAGCAGCTTGCGGCCGTTGCCAAAGACGCGAGCGGCAATGCGATGTCGGGTGAGTCGATCACCTGGAGCTCATCGGAGCCCACCGTTGCGACCGTGTCCCCGTCGGGTCTGGTGACCTACGTTGGTTCCGGCAGCACGGCCATCATCGCATCGGCCCGCGGCACCACCGGCTTCGCGACCATCGTGTCCGACGCCAATGTGGCGACCGTCTCGATCACGCCCGCCACCTTCAACCTGCAGCTCGGATTGTCGACCACGTTGGTCGCCACTCCGCGTGATGCCGCCAATGTGCCGCTGTTCCGGCCAGTGACGTGGACGTCGTCGGCGCCAACCGTGGCCACGGTGTCCTCGACCGGCGTGGTCACGTCAGTCACGGCGGGTACGGTTACGATCACCGCCACGAGCGAAGGCAAGTCGGCCACCGCGAGCATCACCATCGTGCCGCCGGCGCCCGTTGCCTCGGTCACGGTCACGCCGGGCACCGGCTTCCTGCCGACCACGGTCGGCGTCCCGCTCACGCTCGTGTTGCGCGATGCGGCCGGTGCGGTGCTCAACAACCGCGTGGTGACGTGGACGTCGTCAGACAATGCCATCGCGACGGTGTCAGCCACCGGCGTCGTCACGGCGCTGACGTCGGGCAATGTCACCATCACGGCGACGAGCGAAGGCAAGAGCGGCTCCGCCAGCTTCACGGCACTGCCGGGACTCCGCAGCGGCACGGGCTTTACGTTCAGCAACACCGTTGATAACTCCGCGTTCTTTGCGGTCTACGTGCCCGCGGGCTCGACCGCGTTGGCGGTGACACTGCGCAACGGGACCGGCGATCCGGACATGTATGCCTATCCTCCCGGCGCCAACTCGCCGAGCTGCGCATCGGAAGCGGCCGGCCCGACGGAAAACTGCAACTTCACGAATCCCGCCGGCGGTGTCTGGGTGATCGAGATCTATGCGTTCACGGCGCACACCGGTACGACGCTGACCGCGACGGTCACGCCAACCCCGCCGTAAGGCGGCGTCTCGTCAATCATGCGCGGCGCACGAACGGCCGCGCATGAACGGCTGCGCGCGAACGGCTGTGCAGAGGGTTCAGATACAACGCGGGGCGTCCGGATTATCCGGACGCCCCGCGTTGTATCTGAACTCGTGGACGGGTGTGCCGTCGATGTTCGCGCCAGTCGATACGGCCCCTCTCAGGCGCCGCGGAGCGTCAGTGCTGGGAAGACCGGCGACGTCGCACCGTCGCTCCGACGATCGCCAGTCCGACGCACAGCAGACCCACCGTTGCCGGCTCGGGCACAGGGCTCGTGACGACAGGAATCGGCGTCTCCACCATCAGGTTGTCGATGCCAAACCCGTAGATGCTGCCATTGATCTGCAGCCGGTCGAACGTGGTCCCGTTGGTGAATTGAAATCCCCACCACCGTTGCCAGTTGGACGTATCGAAGGCGGGAATGTCCACCTGGAACGAACGCAGAAACATGCCGTTGCTCCAGAGGGTAAACGTCGCCGGCCCATCGAGGATGGACGCGAAGTTGAACGCGACGCCGTGTGCCGCCGTCGAGAAATAGATATCGATGTTGTCGCTGGAGATCTGCTGATTGCCGCTGTCGTACACGTTGTAGAGCGCGCCGTCGGGGAATGGCGCATAGTTGGGCGGCGTGCCGAAGAAGGCACCGCTGAAGCGCAAGCCGCTGCTCTGCAACTGGGTGTCGAACACGTCGCCACTCACCAGGTTCAGCGAGTTGAAATTGTACGTGTTGACCAGGCCTGTCAGCGCGACGAGCCCCGTGCCGCGCGAGTTGATGTTTTGCGCGGCGGCCGGAACGGCGGCGGCGCAGCACAGGCTCAGCGCCAACCCGAGTCGGCGATACGCGGCAGGTTCGAAGGGAAGCATCAGGACGATAAGTCTACGCGGAGGAGCAGAGGGCACCAGTCGTGCCGGCAACAATTCTCTGGGATCAGTGGTGCACGATCCGTACCGCGGCCCAGCTCGGCAAAAACGACCGCATCGTCGCCTTCTCTGACGTTCACATGGATGAGCTCGCTGTCATGTTGCTCGGAGCACCGAACGGCCTGTCGCGCGGCCGCCGCACTGCTGTAGAGTGACTGCGTCAACGAGAAATCACATTTTTCTTGACGCTGGCAGGCTGGCGGTCCAACTTTTCATTTGTGATGGAGGGACAATCCGTCACGCACAATTGCCTTCTCCTCGTTGCCCGAATCCGTGATTTCCGGACCGACTCGCCAGGCTATCAGAGACCGAGCCGCTGTTGGGCCTCGTTCTCGTGCAGTGCGCTACGGCGCGTTCACCGTAGCGGTTTTTCTGCTATCGGCATGTGCCACCACAGGAAGCCGCGTGGCCGTGCGCGGTGGTGCGGATTCCACGTTGACGGCAGCGATCGCGCGCGAGCAAGCGAGCGGCGTCGCCACTGCATCGGCGATCGGTATTCCACCGTTTCAGATGCTCGCGCGCAACGACGGCCTGTCGGCGTTGGGTTTCGCGATGGCGGACATGTTGTCGACTGATCTTGCACGCAGCTCGCGTGTCACGCTGGTCGAACGGTCACGACTCGGCGACGTCCTCCGCGAACTCGACTTGGCGCGTTCCGGACGAGTGGATTCTGCCACCGCCCCGCGTCTTGGCAAATTGCTGCGCGCGCGGCGTTTGGTGCTCGGGTCTGTTGACACGATGAGCCAGGGCGAGATTCGCTTGTCGCTCCGCGTGGCCGACGTCGAGAGCGGTGTCGTGGACGCCGCACTCGATGCCCGCGCGCCGCTCACCGATGTGCTGGCCGCGGAAAAAGCGCTTGCCTTCCGTCTATTCGACGCACTCGGCGTGACACTGACACCTGCCGAACGCACGGCGATCGAAGCCTATCCGACGACATCGGTCGCGGCACTCTCGTCGTATGGACGCGGTGTGCAAGCGACGTTGATGGGAGATCGCCGTCGCGCGATCGATGAGTTTGAACGGGCGTTGGTCGTTGACCCCGGCTTTCAGATGGCGCGCGATCGTGCCACGCAACTGCGTGCGGAAGGGCGGCAGTCAGCCGAAGCGCCGTCCGTGTTGCCTGGCGTGCGCACGCTCAACGCGCCCATCAATGGAGCCGTCGACCGGGTCAATCGGCCGATCGACATCATCACCTCGCTGTCACGTCCACTCGGTGGTCCGGGCGACCCGTCGTTTCCCAGCTCGATCGTGACGGTGGTCATCACCGTTACCCGTCCGTGAGAGTAGGGCGCATCGTGACCCGCGCGTTGCTGACGACCGGCGTGATCACCACCCTTGGTGCACCGCTGCGTGCACCGCTGCGTGCACAGGAACGGTTGGTCGGTCAGCAAACCATTGGCGGCGGCGTTTCGTTCGAAGGCATTCGCTTCGGCGGCGACGGGCTGCGCCAGT
>Ga0154020_10003212_pt1 | contig 19756 bp, 15 predicted proteins | sample Klosneuvirus_201_FD_109709 | JGI IMG/M metagenome (GOLD analysis project Ga0154020, IMG submission 109709) | Active sludge microbial communities from wastewater, Klosterneuburg, Austria - Klosneuvirus_20160825_MG | ecosystem: Engineered > WWTP > Aerobic digester > Activated sludge | place... | reverse complement strand
TCATAAATATTTAACCGGAAAAATTGATAATTACTGGGATGCTCCTTTTTTATATCCTTACAAGAACGTAACTGCTTTATCTGATAATTTACTTGGGACATTACCAATCTATTCATTTTTCAGAGGCATCGGCGCAGACAGAGAAACAGCTTTCCAATTCTGGCTCCTCACACTTTTTACACTTAACTTTATTTTCTGTTTTATTGCTTTGAATAAATGGTCGGCAAATGTGATATTATCTTCTGTTGGAGCATACATTTTTGCATTTTCAATTTATAACCTCGGGCAATTAGACCATGTACAAGTGTTTCCAAAATTTATTGCTCCACTTGTTATTTATTGGTTTTGGAAATTTATTTCCGAGACGAAAATAAAGTACTTCTTGTTTGCTTCACTCGGACTTATTTACCAGTTTTATTGTGGAATGTATCTGGCATTTATGCTTACTTATGTATTATTGTTTTTTGGAATTGCGTATTTTGGAATTTACGGAAGACAATCATGGCACAATAAGTTTTGGAATAAAAGATCAATTGCTTATTTATCATCAATTGTCATCTTATCTGTTTTTCTACTTTTACCATTAATAAGACCTTATCTGGAAGTTGCAGGATCGATGGGAATGAGAAAATTTGATGCTGCTATTAACTCTATTCCAACATTCCGTTCCTATTTCTTTTCTTCAGATGCCTCAAGTGTATGGCGTTTTCTTTCAAATCATGCAATCGGTAAAATTTCGGAATGGTGGGGCCATCGTTTATTCTTTGGTGCAACCTTGTGGCTGGGATTAATTGTCGGAGTATATTTGGTAATTTCAAAGAGAGCTTCTTTTGAGAGTAGAAAATATATTTATTTCCTGTTGAGTGCAGTTTTCTTAGCAGTTATTTTTTGTTTGAATTTTAATGGAGTAACACTTTATAAGTTCATTTTCTTGCTTCCGGGATTTTCATCGATGCGAGCAATCGATAGAATTATCAATTTGGAAGTACTTTTGTTTATAATATTATTTGTATTTTCTTTTGCTAAATTACAGGAAGTTTTCCCACGTGTAAAGTATTTTATTTTCGTCTTGCCAGTTTTAGTGGTTGTTGATAATTTATTTGATGCTAATAAAGTCAAACGGTTCGACAAGCAGATGTCTCAGCAACGAATCGCGGACGTAAAAAACAGAATCAAAGATCAGTATGATTCGAAATACACTGCAATTGCTTATATGCCATTTCTTACCCATGTGGAAAATGAGTCAGATGGTTATCTGCACACAGTTGCTATACAATTGGATGCCATGACTGCCGCTCAGGAGTTGAATGTTCCTTGTGTAAATTCATATACAGGCTTTGATCCCGGAAATTATCTGAATTTTTTCTTTGATCCCCGTGACAAAACACTGGATGAATGGTGCGAATTCAATCAATACAAAAGCTCTCAGATTCAACACATCAATGATCTTGGTAAAAAGGAAGTAAGCAGAAAGAAGATAAATCTAGTTGCTCATAACAATAAATTTCTGACGGCTGTTCAAGATGCTGAGCCTTTGGTATATGCAAATAGAGAAAAAGCAGCGGCGTGGGAGAATTTTATTATGGTACGTTTTGAAAATGGAGACTGCTTTATTAAGGCGTCAACTAATTTTTTGTGGAGTGCCGAAATTGGTAAGGAAGGAATAGTGGTAGCGTCTAAATCAGAGGCTGGCGAAGGGGAGACGTTTCGCATCGTAGAATTGAACAATACTACAATTGCTTTCAAAGCTGCGAATGGACTTTATTTGAGCGTTGACTCAATTAGTTTAAATGTATTTGCACGATCATCAGTACTTGGTCCTACAGAGTTATTTAAGGTCATTGAATTTTAAAGTCAATACAAAAAAATACCCAACCTTATATTTAGAATGAGGTTGGGTATTATAATGAATATTAAAGATTTTGATCTAGCTGTTGTGCATTTTTGGTTGATAGTGATGTTTTACTTTAGCCACTAATTGATTTTCGCTTAAATGATCGGCTGATTCATTGATGATTTTTTTGTTGCTGAAATGTTTGTCTGTATGAAGAATGTTTTTTAATTCCTCATGAGCTTTTCCGGGTCCCATAAGCAATATTTCATCAAACTCTTTCAATTTATCCGATACTGCTTTATAATAGTGATGTAAATGTTCATTTACTCCACTGTGAAGATTACTTTCACGACTTGGATTCCCGGTATGTCCCGATTTTACTTTTTCACGGATTGCAAATTCGCCATGATCTTTGTGATCTTCTGTTGTTACTATTAAGGCTTCCTGATGATCTAACCAAACGCCCGATAATTTTTTACTGTGTTCGTGTTTCATGTTATATGGTTTTGTTATACGAAGGTAGTACTATGAAGGCCCTTTTTGAGGTGATAAAAATCAATATGAAGTTGGATTATTGTCATAATGGGCTCTTCAATAGTGTGCTTTTTCTACTTTTTGTTGTACTTTCTTTGAAGTTTTGGTGTGGATTTTTAAAAATAACGCACTCTTTTTACTTGTTAATATTCTCAATTTATTACAAAAGTTAATTTCTTGAAATAGCAATTCTTTAACTTAATACAGAATTTTAAATTATCATTTGAAGCTATAAGACCATTATTTTGATTTTTTAACATTGAATGGATTTTTATCTGCATTTCTTCTAATGAATTTCAAGTAAAATCTTACAATTTATTTTTTTTAAAATTTATCTGAACTGTAAGCAATAGACTGAATTTGACTTAAAGTGACGGAACATTAATTTCAATGATGCTGTTAGACAATCCAGATAAGACCAGATATCCACTGACTTATTCTGTTGTCACAAATTTTAGAAATAAGATTTGCGGTGGCATATTTCAAGTAAATTAAATAATACCACTTATATCCATTATGAAAACCCATCCAAACAACATCTCTAATGAGGTGAAATCCGTTAATGAAGCCATGAGCTTTGTTAAACGAACAAAAGCAAAATTATTTCTAACCTTATCCATTCTATTGTTGAGTGGAAACCTTTTTGCAAATAATCTGCAGATCACAGGTATCTCTGTGAACCAGACTGCAAAAACAGTTTCGTTCTCTGTATCATGGGATAACAGCTGGAATATAGCCGGTACCGGCGTTCCAAACAACTGGGATGCAGTATGGATCTTTGTTAAATACAAAGATTGTAATGCTACATCGGCGATTCCATTTACCCATGGTTCACTAAGTAATGTACTGGCGAATCATACTATTCCTGCAACCTTGGAAGCAATGACTTCTGTAAACTGGAATGGTACTTCAGGTATTACTGAAAGTGTAGCTCAAGGTGCAACACTCGATTTTACTGATGGCATTATGTTACGTCCGAAAGTTACCGGAACGGGAACACTTGCTGCTTCAACTGTAGTGCTTAATATCCCGGCTTTACCCGGTGTTGGTACAAATTTAAGTGTCAATGTTTTTGGAATTGAAATGGTTTATGTTCCTCAAGGTGATTTTACTATTGGTGACGGTAGTGGTGTAACTGCTGCTGTAAATAGTTTCCTGGGATCAAACGTTCTGAACTCTGCTTCAATGACTGTAACCGGTGCATTTGAAACAGGAGCTTCAACTTTCTATATGAATAACGAACCGGTTGGTTCTGTATTAACGGTAAATAACGTTCCTGCTGCTTTCCCTAAAGGTAACTATGGTTTCTATATGACAAAGTATGAGATCACTGAAGGTCAGTACATGGAATTCCTGAATACACTTGGAACAGCACAACAAACAACACGTGCTCCGGGTAGTTTTGGTACAAACAGAAATCAACTTCAGCAAGCTGTACTCCCATATTCTACAACACGACCTGACAGAGCACAAAACTTCTTAGGCTGGGCGGATGTAACTGCTTATCTTGATTGGGCTTGTTTAAGACCGGGTTCAGAAACTGAATTTGAAAAAGCGTGCCGTGGAAACGGATCTACATTAGGTGAATATGCCTGGGGAAATCTAGTGATCGCTCCCGGAACAACTTTCGCCGGTGCTGCAACTGAAAACGGAACAGAAACTTTTATCGCAGGTAATTGTACTTACGGTAACGGTACATATACAAATGGTGATGGTGCAACCGGCCCGGCTCGTGTTGGTATTTATGCAACATCAAGCAGTACTCGCCAAACAGCAGGTGCATCTTATTTTGGTATCATGGACATGAGCGGTAACGTTATGGAATACTATGTTGGTATTCACTCAACCGGTGCAAATAATCTCTTGACCCGTACATGGGGAGATGGTACTCTTGATGCTGCCGGACAACAAAACGTTGGTGGATGGCCGGCATATAACGTCGCTACTGCCAATGCCAGTGCTGCTAATTTTATCGGATTACGCGGCGGTGCATATAGTAATGCTGTTGCTCAGCTGCAGGTCTCTGATAGAAACTATATGTACGTCAACCCGAATCAAGCAGGTAGAGCTGCTGCTAATGGTGGTCGCGGTATCAGATAGTTCAGCTAAAATTTTATTTCTCTTCCGGGATTCTGGATGATCCTTCAAGTAAAGAGCAAATGAATAAGTATTAGGATAGTGGCATTGCCACATCCTAATACTTGTTTAATTCATCCAATAAAAATTTATCAAGAGTGATGTTTAATCGTCGTCGTATTAAACACATTTCATCTCGTCGCGTTGTCTTTTCGATATCGCTTTTGATGATGTGTTTGAATGGTTGCGATGATAAATTGAAGTTATGCGGACCTATGTGATCCTTGCTTTATTTATTTTATTCAGGCTGCCTGTATTTTCACAATACAGGGGTGGAGATTATAGTGGCGCTTCTGTGGGCATCAGTATTTGTATTTCAACTTATTCACCATTTAGTGGAGGTGCATACGATGGGACTTCACAAAACACAAATATTTCCTGTGCTACCGTTGCCAACATTTACAAAGGTGGTTCGTACGATGGTTTTGTTGTCAATTCAACCACTTGTACTTTTGTTGAGATCTTTAAAGGTGGATCTTACAATGGATTTTCAGTCAGTACTGTTTCATGTGCTTCTACCATCTACAGTGGTGGGGCTTTCAGTGGTTCAGCAGTAAACTCAGCAAATACTTGTCAGGATTATATTTATAAAGGTGGTCAAAGTTCCGGATCAACAGTTTATAGTTTTTCTTGTGCAGTCGCGCCTTCTATTTTTACCGGAGGTTCGTACGATGGATTTGTTTTAAATGGCGGAGCATGTGTTACTTCTGTTCCAGCAATTTATACCGGTGGGTCGTATGACGGCTTTTCTGTTAATAAATCGACTTGTGTGGTTTCAGCATCAATTTTCAGCGGGGGTTCTTATAGTGGTTTTTCGGCAAACACTGTTTCTAATTGTTTTTTCTCTTCAATGAATATATTCTTCGGAGGGCCAAACGATGGATCTGCTGTGAATAAATATGCACCTTGTTCCACAGCATTTTCTATTTATCAAGGCGGTTCATACGATGGGTTCTCAGCAAATTCCTTTTCATGCCCGGCACCAATTACTGCTATTTATCATGGAGGTTCTTACGATGGTTTCAGTTTAAACAGTGCAAGTTGTGCGACTGCTGCAAATATATTTAATGGTGGACCTTACGATGGTTTTTCATTTAACGGAATTGCTTGTTCATATTCAAATTTAATTTATCGTGGTGGACCCTTTGATGGCTTCTCTTTAAGTAAAGAAAGTTGCGCAGTTGCTGATAATATATTTGTCGGTGGATCATATGATGGCGGAACTTTGAATCCATACGTAAGTTGTCCAAGTCCAATTAATATTTATAACGGTGGTCCTTACGATGGATTTGGTATCGATAATATTTCCTGTGTTTCTGTTTCTGTTTTTACCGGTGGTTCGTACAGTGGATTTTCTATAAGTAGTGTTTCTGCTTGTACTGTTGCCCCAAATATTTATACAGGTGGTTCTTATAATGGATATAGCAGTAACTATACGTCTTGTGTGTCTACAATTTATTCCGGTGGACCATTTGATGGAAGTTCATTGAATAGCTCTACTTCATGTCTTGCTGATATTTATAAGGGAGGATCTTACAATGGGCATGCAGTAAATTCAATTTCTTGCCCGCCATCGATTACATCTTTTTATAAAGGTGGCCCTTACGATGGAGCTTCTGTTGGAAAAGTTTCTTGTCTGGTCGCAACAAATATTTTTACAGGAGGTTCTTACAACGGATATTCTATGGTTGGTACTTCTTGCCCTGCACCAATCGTAACATTGTTTCATGGCGGATCTTATCATGGTTCTTCTATGGGTAGTTTAACTTGCGGGCCACTTAGTATAATCTTCAAGGGAGGACCTTATAATGGCGCCTCATCCGTTGGTACCTCATGTGCCGTTGCACCTACAATTTATAAAGGCGGTTCGTATGATGGATTTTCTTTGAGCAATACTTCATGTTTGCCTGTTGGATTAATATTTAAAGGCGGACCTTATGATGGATTTTCAATGAATAATGCTTCATGTGCTGTTTCAACAATGGTTTATACAGGTGGATCGTATAGCGGATTCTCGATGATTCAAGATGCTTGTCCAACACCGGCAGGTTCTATTTATAGTGGCGGACCATTCGATGGAAACTCTCGTGGTGCTCATGTAGATTGTGCTTCCATCTTTAGTTTTGTGTCAGGAGGAATTAAAGATGGTGCTTCAGTTGCAAGTACCGGTTGTGTTTATCCATTGCCGGTTGAATTATTATACTTCAACGCCCAACTGGTCGATGCAGAAACAACACCAAATGTACTTTGTACTTGGGCAACAGCCAGTGAAATGAATAACGATTATTTCACGGTAGAAAAAACAATTGACTTCTTCATCTATGAAAAAGTTGGTATCGTACAAGGCAAAGGCAACTCAACTCAGTACAGAACGTATTCATTCGTTGATCCTCGTCCATATCCCGGCACATCTTATTATCGCTTGAAGCAAACCGACTTCAATGGTAATGAAGAATTTTCACGCTCTGTTTCTGTAGATCTTAATAAATCAACAGAATTAAGTTTAGAGGTTTTCCCTAACCCGGTAACCGGTGCATTCATCAATGTTACAATCTCCGGTAGCCGTAATGAAGAAGTAAAAGTCAGCGTTATCGACCTCTTGGGTAAACAACAATATGCTGAGTCAGTAATTCTTCGTGACGGAGTCGCATCCGTTGCAATTAAGAATGACGATTTCACTGCAGGTATTTATTATGTTGTGGTGAATAGCGGTGCTACTGAAAGGGTGTTTAAGAAGATTGTGATTCAGCAGAAGTAACTTTTTAATTCCAATACATATTTAACCCCGGGGGCGGCGATTTTGAAATTACACCGTCCCATTACATTTAGCAGTAAACAGAAATCAATTAGTAAATAGAAATGGCTGACGCCATGCGGACAGGCCCCAAGTTTTCCCCTTCCGCATGACTATGCGCCGCGGCGCACAGCAATAATAAATACACAAATGACTTTATTCTAAATGACATTTGTAACCGCATAAATGATGGTTATTTTTCGGAACAAGATTTTAGAATCTAAAATTGACTTACTACTAATAGGGGCAGAACTCATTGTTTTTGTAAATTAAATAATTTAGAAGTAATCAACTTGAAAGGGAAAGCGTACATTAGAGGACTTCGCTTAATGGGTGGGATTCAGAACATGACAGATAAAATGAAAATCTATTTCACAATCGTTTGTATTTGTTTCAGCATTGGATGTAGAGTTCAAAAAGATGAAATGATTGACAACCTTTTTAGATTTTATAATAATCCTATTACTAATTCTGTTGTTCATATTGCAGATAAGAACAGTACACTTCCAATTTATGTGAATTTTAATGAATATGAAGTAGATCTGCAAAAAATGAAAAAATGGAATGGTGGTTCTGAATATAGATTGAAAGGCCTTTCTGTATTTTGTGATTCTGTAGAACAATTTGATCACCAGAATTTGGAAATTAAAAATGTTTTTAAGGAATTTAAAAGAACGTTTACCAAAAACACTGTTCTCTATTACCCTAAAGAAATAGACGAGACCAAACCAATTACCGAAGGAATATTTATTTCTATCTATAAATTATTGAAGTTTGACAATTTTACTATTTGCATAATTGAAAGTACAGTTATTAAAATGAATTATTTCTCAACAGATATAATTGTTTTTGATAATAAAGGTAGAATTATTAGAACGTTTTCGGATCAATTTATGATCTAGTTGAATATAAAAATGATCAAAAGAATTGTCCCCAGTAGTAAGACAAAGTTTGCAAATCGGCTTGTGTTTTAAAGTGGTCAAATTCGACCACTTTGAGTTGCGGGACATACATTTGTTTCCAAGTACTAATCAATTCGAGCGTTGCACTACTTCGCACCCAATTTTAATTACATTGGCTGTTCAAGATACTACTTATTTGAGTTTCTTCTCAATATTGCTTGTCACGAAGTGCAATTGTAAATTAAATCGTTATAGAAGTAAACAACTTAAAAGGGAAAGTTTATATTTGAAGACTTCGCTGAATACGGATGAAAAAAAACAAGATTTTCTTATTTGTAATAATTTTGATATTTGGAGCAAATCAAACCATCTATTCTCAAAAGAATAAAAATAGACCGGAAGACTTTAGTAGATCCATAAAATTAAGAACCACTTTTGGGGATGAGTATTGGCAATTTTATATCAACCCTAATTACTGTGTAATTTCCAAACAACATGAATACTCATTTGGTGTTTTCTACCGAGATAGGCAATATCGTTATTTAGTTTTTTTTAAAAGAGTCATATCTCCAATGAAAAGTTATGGTATTAGGTTGGGTTATATTAATAATGTAAAAAATTCAAATAGAATAAAATTGCGATTCGAGACGAATGTTACTCTTGCCTTGACCACAGCACATGCAATAATAAGTAATGAACATAAAAGATTGAATAATGTGTATTCTGCTGAAATGGAGTTTGGACCAAATCTGAAAATACCAATTTGTAAAAATGTCGATTTTGGAATTCTACTTCAAATAGGATATTCGTATGGTGTTAATGGGAGTAGTAAGTATTTATTTCAATACCAATATCCGTCAGGTGGTCGATTGGGACTTGCGTACTTTTTTGATATTAATTATAAATTTTAACCCCGCTTCACTTATACATTTTGTACTCAACCATGTTAACCCGAATCATTCCTTCAACCGGCGAATCTCTCCCAGCCATCGGCCTCGGCACCTGGCAAAGTTTCGATGTCGATGAAAATAATCAATCAACTTTAATTCCTGTCCTAGAAGAATTGCATCGAAGCGGAGGAAAATTAATCGACAGTTCCCCGATGTACGGAAAATCTGAAATGGTAATCGGAAATCTTACTTCGAAATTGAAATCACGAAACAATTTTTTCTATGCAACTAAAGTTTGGACTACCGGTAAACAAGCCGGAATCGATCAGATGAAATCGTCGATGAAAAAAATGCAAAGAGATACAATCGATCTTATGCAAATTCATAATCTGCTCGATTGGAAAACGCATCTTCCTGTTTTGAAAGAATGGAAGGAAGCCGGCATTATAAAATATATTGGCATCACACATTACCAGGATGCAATGCACGATGAACTTGCGAAAATTATTTCTACAGAAAGAATAGATTTCGTTCAGTTCAATTATTCCATTGATTCATTACACGCAGAAAAAAAATTATTAAAAGTTGCTAAAGAAAAAGGTGTTGCAACTTTGATCAACAGACCATTTGGTGAAGGAAGATTGTTTGAAAAAGTAAAAGCAAAAAAATTACCGGAATGGTGTACTGAATTCGGAATTAAAAACTGGAGTTCATTCTTTCTGAAATTTATTCTTGCTGATTCTAGTGTTACATGCGTTATTCCGGCAACTTCTGATGTACACCATGCAGCAGAAAATTTTCATGCAGGTTCAGATTCTATTCCTGATTTCGAAATGAGCCGGAATATGTTTAACTATTTGAATTCAATTTGATATAATAAAAATTAGGTGTAGGTTTACCATCAACTTTCCGATAGAAGGAAACTATCTAATAAATCATATGGACGCTTTTGTAACAATTATGACCTTTACGCATCCCACAGAACTTGCTGTTTTAAAAGTACGATTGGAAAATGACGAAATTGAATGCAGAGTTCTGAATGAGTTAACAGTACAAGTTAATCCATTTTATTCTAATGCTTTTGGCGGAGTAAAACTTCAAGTGAAAGAAAGCGATTTTCAAGAGGCTACCGAAATACTTAGAGTTGGAGGATACATAAATGAAGGAAGTGCACCTCTTGCAGAAAAACAATTCGAAGTAAAGAGCGATAATTCCTTATTAAAATGTACCAATTGTGGATCCACCGATATTGTGAAAAATAAATTGTCCGGAAGAATGTTTGCGATATCATTTTTGTTGTTAGGTTTTCCAATACCATTTCTTAGCAGTACATTTCATTGCTTCAATTGTGGAAAGGATTTTAAAAAGGGAGATTAGTGTTGGTATTTTGCAGGTTTCCAGTTGCGGGTTTACAAATTAGGGACCTTAAATTTGTTAACTTGACAACTTGTTAACCTAATCAAATTCTTAGGAAGAGCCATAGAAAACTTCAATTTCTGCCAATTTTTATTCTTTCATAAACGGTATTCGCTCTAAAAATCGCTTTCCTTCCAACCACTTTTGAATCTCAAGAACTTTTCTTATTTTCATAGCCACATTTGCTGAATTTATATTTTACCGTTAACCCTAAAATTAATTCTCATGAAAAAATATTTACTTACTTTCCTCTTAATTATTTCGATCAACCAACTATTTGCTCAATGTACTGTTTCGTTACTTGGTGTTACTAACTCGGGTTGCGATAATCAGAGTGGACAAATAACTTTGCTAGCAGATAGTGGAACTGCTCCATACACATTTTATTTTCCGACAAACACGAATTCCAACTCCGGTTCATATACTATATCCAGCTTGACTGCCGGTGTATATAGTTTTTTTACGATCGATGCAAGTGGTGATACATGTAGTGGTGCTACGACTGCTACAGTTCTTCCAATTTCTGCAAGTCCGTTGAGTGTAACTTATAATTTAATCTATCCTTCGTGTTTTTCATGTAATGATGGAAGTATTATTGCAAGCGTGTTTGGAGGATCTCCTCCTTATTCGTTTTGGTGGAGTAATGGTGTAACAACACCTACTGCGAGTAATCTTTTAAGTGGGGCTTATACATTTGATGCTGTTGATGGAAACGGATGTGTAGTAAATGATACCATTTATCTTTATCCGGGACATCATTCTATCACAGGAACCGTTTATTGGGATTTGAATGGAAATGGGTTAATAGATTCTACAGACATAGGTTTAAACGGTCAACAGATATTGCTTACTCCATCAATGCAAATTGCTTATACAAATCAAAATGGAAATTATCTTTTAAATGATACAATAGGAAATTACACAGTTGAATATTCTGCAATAGGAAATTTTTCAATTGCAGGTGGACCTGCTTCTTATAATATTGTACTTAACAGCGATACAACAGGATTTGATTTTTTAATAATGCCAGATACGTTTTATCATGAAATGACTTCTTCCATTACTGCTCCGCTTGCACGTTGTAATCAAGTTGGTGGAATCATTACAAGTATTCAGAATATAGGAACATATTTGGATTCATTTACTGTTGAATTGACATTAGATACCAACTTGGTTTATAATTCTTCATATCCCGCAGGAACGGTAAACGGTCAAACAATCACATATAGTTTTGCAAATTTAGTTCCTGGACAAACTATAAATATTCTAACGTACTGTTTGTTTCCAGCGGCTGGTAGTGTTTTTGAGATCAATGGAATAGTAAATCAATTTGACCCAGCTGGTGTCATAGTCAATCAAAATATTCTTCATTTTACAAATACCGTTAGGTGCGCTTATGATCCGAATGATAAATCTGCATTCCCTCTCGGTGTAGGTGTTGACAGCGCTGTAGTTATGGATCAAGAATTATTATATCAGATCCGTTTTCAAAATACAGGGAATGATACTGCATTTAATGTTTTTGTGATGGATACTCTTGATGCAGGATTGAATCCTCAATCAATGCAATTGGTTGGTACTTCTCATCCGTGTACAGTAGAAAGAATGAATAATAACATTCTGAAATTTAATTTTGATAATATTCTTTTACCTGATAGTAATATTGACGAAGCTTCAAGTCACGGTTATATCTTATTCCATATTAGAGGAAGTTCATCGAATGTTGATCCTATGCCTGTAAATAATACAGCATATATTTATTTTGATCAGAATGCTCCTGTGGTGACGAATACTACCATGAGAACTTTCAGCAATAATCTTGTTTCCGGAATTCGCGATTTAAAAAGATCAATTGACTTTTCTATTCAGCCAATGCCTGTCACTGATCATGCTCGTGTGATCATCAACTCCAATGAAACCGGAAACCATGAGATTTTAATTTATGATCTTCTTGGCAAGAAAAATTTCATTGCTGATAAATTTGTTGGCAATGAATATTTATTGAACACAGAAAAACTTTCAAAAGGAGTTTACATTGTTCAGATCACAAATGTAAAAACTTCTGAATCCGGAAATTTAAAACTCATTAAACAATAATCTATTTGCCCTGTGTGTCGTTGAAAAATTAAAACCACATAAACACACAGGGCACATAGATAAACTTCATTCAACAGGTAAAATCGAATCTTTGTGATTTTCTCCTTCAGATAAAGACGCAGATAACGTTGCAGATTTTTTGTTTGCAAACGTTCAATATTTATACAAAATTTAAAATGATTCCTGAAGAATCAAAATCTACTCCAGGCAGATTATAAAAGAAATCTGCGTATTTATCTGCGCCTTAATCTGCGCGATCTGCGGGAAATTTTTTATCGAAAAAACGGCAGTTGCAACATTTATTGACTGATTTATGGGTCACATCGTCGATTAAAAACAGATAAGCAAATTAAATGCTTTAAATTCATCTGATTAGAACACCGTTTTAAGTGTTTCAACATCGATTCTCTGTTTATTTAGATCTTAACAATTTCATCGGGAAATAGAACTTTTGCCCTAATCCCTTGTTAATGAGTACAGAAAACCCCGTCAAAAGGTTGGAATTATAGGCTTGATAGCCTACCTTTGTACCTGATTTTAAAGCAGAAAGGCAAAAAATGATAACGGTAACTGAGCGCGCCAAAGAAAAAGCGTTGGAATTGATTCAAAAAGACCATAAACCGGCCGATTCGTTCATTCGAGTGGGTGTGGAAGGTGGCGGATGTTCGGGTCTGACTTATAAGTTAGATTTCGATAATGTACAATTACCTGACGACAAAGTGTTTGAAGATAAAGGGATTAAGATCGTTTGTGACAAAAAAAGCTTCCTCTACCTGATCGGTACTGAACTGGATTTCTCCGATGGACTGAATGGAAAAGGATTTTCATTCATTAACCCGAATGCTTCACGTACTTGCGGTTGTGGAGAGAGTTTTTCGGTGTAATTTTTTTTGCCCGAATTTCTTAATTAGATTAAGTCTTATTAAAGATAACGTCATTGATGTTGTCTAAAAAGTAAAAAGAAGAATAAAAAAGAAGAGTTTGAAGCTCTTCAAAGTGACTCATGTCGGATACAAAAATAATTGATGATGTAACGCAAAGCGAATACAAGTATGGCTTTGTAAGCGACATCGAATCAGATAATGCACCGAAAGGTCTGAACGAAGGAATCGTTCGGTTTATCTCTGCGAAAAAAAATGAACCGGAATGGTTACTCGAATGGCGCCTCAAAGCGTTTCGTCATTGGTTAACAATGACTGAACCTACATGGCCGAATGTTCATTATCCGGTTATCGATTTTCAAGACATCATTTATTACTCTGCACCAAAACAAAAAATCGTTCTCAACTCTCTCGATGAAGTTGATCCGGAAATTCGTGCAACATTCGATAAACTTGGAATCTCCCTCGAAGAACAAAAACGTTTAACAGGTGTTGCTGTCGATGCAGTGATCGATAGCGTTTCAGTGAAAACAACTTTCCGCGGCGCTCTCGCTGAACTTGGAATAATTTTCTGCTCATTCAGCGAAGCTGTTCATGATCATCCTGAATTAATAAAAAAATATTTAGGCTCTGTTGTTCCTACAACAGATAACTTTTATGCTGCATTGAACTCAGCTGTTTTCAGCGATGGTTCATTCTGCTATATTCCAAAAGGCGTTCGTTGTCCAATGGAATTATCGACTTACTTCAGAATAAATTCTGCCGGTACCGGACAATTTGAACGTACACTCATCATAGCTGATGAAGGCGCTTTCGTAAGTTATCTCGAAGGTTGTACTGCACCAATGCGCGATGAAAATCAATTGCACGCTGCTGTCGTAGAAATTTATGCTCACAAAGATTCTCAAGTTAAATACAGCACCGTACAAAACTGGTATCCGGGCGATAAAAATGGTAAAGGCGGAATCTATAATTTCGTTACGAAGCGCGGAATCTGTGCAGGCGATAATTCAAAGATCTCCTGGACACAAGTTGAAACTGGTTCTTCTATCACTTGGAAATATCCGAGTGTAATATTGAAAGGCGATAATTCTGTCGGCGAATTTTATAGTGTTGCCGTTACAAACAATTATCAGCAAGCCGATACAGGAACGAAGATGATTCACCTCGGAAGAAACACAAAAAGCACAATCGTATCGAAAGGTATTTCCGGTGGACATAGTCAAAACAGTTACCGCGGACTAGTACGCATTTCTCCGAAAGCAGAAAATGCCCGCAACTATTCTCAATGCGATTCATTATTACTCGGCGACAAATGCGGCGCACATACATTTCCATATCTGGAAGTAAACAATAAATCAGCAACAGTAGAACACGAAGCCACAACATCAAAAGTCGGCGAAGATCAAATCTTTTATTGCAACCAACGCGGCATTTCAAATGAAGATGCTGTTGGTCTTATCGTTAATGGATATTGCAAGGAAGTTTTTAATCAATTGCCGATGGAATTTGCTGTGGAGGCGCAGAAACTTTTAGCAGTTTCGCTGGAAGGTTCTGTAGGATAAAAATTGTATCAAAATATCAACTCTAACAAAAAGTTGGTCACTCGTTTAAATAGTTTGCCTCAATTATTTTAAAAAGAAATAGTCGATTCATTGATTGCAATTTGAAACCTGCAGTCTGAAATAAAATAAAGATGTTAAAAATTAAAAATCTATCAGCTCGCGTTGAAGAAAAAGAAATTCTCAGAGGACTAAACCTGGAAGTAGGAAAAGGAGAAGTACACGCAATTATGGGTCCGAACGGGTCTGGGAAAAGTACGCTCGCATCTGTTCTTTCCGGAAGAGATACATTTGAAGTTACCGATGGAAGCGTGACTTATAATGGAGAGGACTTATTAGACCTTTCTCCTGAAGAAAGAGCGCGCAAAGGAATTTTTCTAGCGTTCCAATATCCTGTCGAAATTCCCGGCGTAACCAATGCGAACTTTTTGAAAACAGCGTTGAACGAAATCCGGAAATCAAAAGGACTTGCGCCACTAGATGCAAAGGACTTCTTGATTCTAATGCGCGAGAAAATGAAACTGGTGGAAATGGATAAATCCATGACTCAACGTTCGGTGAACGAAGGTTTCAGTGGCGGCGAGAAAAAACGCAATGAAGTTTTTCAAATGGCTATGTTAGAGCCAACGCTTTCTATACTCGATGAAACGGATTCAGGATTGGATATTGATGCTTTACGTATTGTTGCAAACGGTGTCAATGCATTGAGAAGTCCTGAGCGTTCATTTGTTGTCATCACTCACTATCAACGTTTACTTGATTATATCGTGCCGGATTTTGTGCACGTTTTATATAAAGGAAGAATTGTGAAATCAGGAACGAAAGAACTTGCTTTCGAATTGGAAGAAAAAGGTTACGACTGGATCAAAGAAGAAGTTGATGCTGCAAAAGTTTAAGCTGCAAAAAATATGAATACGACAATTGGTACAATGCCGGAATATTTAACGCGGTATTTTGAAAATAATAATCTCATCGGACCTGCTTCCTTGAAGCAGATCCGTAAAGATGCGCTTGCACGTTTTGAAGTACTTGGAATACCAACAACAAAACATGAAGAGTGGAAGTACACCAACCTGGCTCCGCTTACACGTTCTGAATTTCATCCCGCACTTTATCATACGCTTTCGACAGAAGTTGTAGTGAATGATATGATTGCAGGAAAGGAAGTGATCTTACTTGTTTTTGAAAACGGTAGATTGAATAAAGAACTTTCTTCATTCGATAATTTACCGAAAGGAATTACTGTTGGAGAATTGGGTGATAATTTTGATCATCCTGCTGTAGTAAAGAATCTTGCTAAACATGCTTCATTTGAAAATGAAGCTATGGTGGCATTGAATACTGCTCATATTTTTGATGGTGCTTTTATTCATGTAGCAGAAAATGTGCATTGTGAAAAGCCGATTCATTTGCTTTATATTTCCGGTGGAGAAGAGAACACTCTTGCTTTTCCAAGAAATTTAATGATTGCAGAAAAGAATTCATCTGCAAAAGTTATTGAAAGCTTTCATTCTCGGGGAAATGAATCTTCTTTCATAAATATCGTGACTGAAGTTGTTCTCGAAGAGAATTCTAATGTAGAATGGTCGAAAATTCAACTCGAAAATTCTAATACATTTCATATTAGTCATACGGAATGTTCACAATCTGCAAATTCAAATTTCGATATTCATACAATTACTTTTGGCGGCAAGATCGTCCGGAATAATTTACATATCGTTTTGGATGGAAAAAACATCACTTCCAATCTTAACGGACTTTACGTCTCTAATGGTGATTCTCTGGTAGATAATCATACTCTCGTTGATCATGCTATGCCAAATTGCCTGAGCAATGAACTTTACAAGGGCGTCTTGGATGGAAAATCAAAAGGTGTTTTCAATGGAAAGATCTTTGTTCGTAAAGACGCACAAAAAACAAATGCTTACCAGTCAAATAAAAATATTTTAATGTCAGACGAAGCTTCCATGAATGCAAAGCCGCAATTGGAAATCTTCGCTGACGATGTAAAATGTAGTCATGGTGCAACAACCGGCCAACTCGATAAAGAAGCGCTATTTTATCTTCGTAGTCGAGGTATCGGTGAAGAAGCTGCCCGTGCTTTTCTTACAATAGCTTTTGCCGATGATGTGCTCAACAGAATTTCGAATGAAACTCTTCGTGATGAATTGAAGAACAGAATCAACGAAAGATTGAATAAATCGAATTAATGGATAATGTAATTACAACGATATTGACTAAACCTGCTTTTGATGTTGAAAAGGTCAGAAATGATTTTCCTGTGCTTAAAACGAAAGCTCATGGAAAACCATTGATCTATTTTGACAATGCAGCTACAAGTCAGAAACCGCAAGTTGTAATTGACAAACTCGTCGACTATTACTCAAATTATAATGCGAACATCCATCGTGGTGTCCATTATTTAAGTCAGAAGGCTTCAATTGAATTTGATGTAGTTCGTTCTATCGTTCAAAAATTTATCAATGCAGCTTCTGAACGCGAGATCATCTTTGTTCGCGGGACAACGGAAGGAATAAATTTGGTTGCATCTACATACGGAAGACAAAATGTTAAAGCCGGTGACGAGATCATTGTTACAGCTATGGAGCATCATAGCAATATCGTTCCTTGGCAAATGCTTTGTGAAGAGAAGGGTGCCACGTTGAAAGTCATTCCCATGAATGACAATGGTGAAGTAATAATGGAGGAGTATAAAAAATTGCTTTCGCCGAAAACTAAACTTGTTAGTGTTGTTCATACTTCAAATTCACTTGGAACAATTAATCCTGTGAAAGATATCATTCGTTTAGCGCACGAGAAAAACATCCCTGTATTTGTTGATGCGGCCCAAGGCATTGTTCATTCAACAATCGATGTTCAGGATCTTGATTGTGATTTCCTTTCTTTCTCAGGACATAAAGTGTTTTCACCTACTGGAATCGGAGTGCTCTATGGTAAAGCTGAATTGCTTGAAGCAATGCCACCTTATCAGGGCGGAGGTGAGATGATCTCTTCCGTGAAATTTGAGAAAACAACATACAACGAAATTCCATATAAATTCGAAGCTGGGACCCCTAACATTGCTGATGTTATCGGAATGGGAGCAGGCTTAGACTATTTTTCTTCTATCGATCAAAAAGGAGCTCATGCTCATGAGAAGGCATTGCTGAAATATGCTGAAGATAAACTAGCTGCAATTGAAGGAGTGCGATTAATTGGTACAGCAAAAGAAAAAGCTAGCGTTGTATCTTTCGTAATCGACGGATTGAATGCAATGGATGTCGGGATGTATCTCGATACATTGGGAATAGCAGTTCGTACAGGACAACATTGTACTGAACCGGTGATGGACAGATTCTGTATCCCGGGAACTATTCGCGCTTCGTTCTTATTCTACAATACATTCGCAGAAATCGATGCATTGACAGAAGGAGTGAAGAAGGCAATTAAATTATTGAAAGGTTAAAATGAGTATAGAAGAATTAGAAAAGTCAATCGTAGAAGATTTTGAACTGTTCGATGAATGGGCTGAACGTTATCAGTACATCATAGAGCTTGGTCAGAAGCTTCCACCATTGGATGACAAATATAAAGTTGACGAAAATAAGATCAAAGGTTGTCAAAGTAGCGTTTGGTTGCATGCATATAGTGAGAATGGAAAAGTATTTTTCGAAGCAGACAGCGATTCAACTTTTGTAAAAGGGGAAATTGCTTTGCTCATAAATGTTTTATCAGGACAAGATCCGAAAGATATAGTTGATACTGATTTGAAATTCATCGACGCAATCGGATTACGACAACACATTGCAGTAACACGTGCAAACGGACTTGCATCAATGATCAAACAAATGAAATTATACGCTCTGGCGTTGAACTCGAAACAATCGGCATGACAGAAAACACGCCAACACCAATAACTCACGATAGTCACCCGGTGAAACCACTTCGTGAACGAGTGATTGAAACATTAAAAACATGTTACGATCCTGAGATTCCTGTGGACATATACGAATTGGGATTGATCTATGAGATCATCGAACTTCCGGGAAATGATCTCCACATTAAAATGACATTAACTTCACCGGCTTGTCCTGTTGCAGAAACTTTACCGGTTGATGTAGAAAATAAATTAAAGTTAATTCCCGACGTAAACAACGCCAAAGTAGAAATCACCTTCGACCCGCCATGGGAAAAAGATATGATGAGCGAAGAGGCGAAGTTGGAGTTGGGGATGTGGTAATTTATTTGTTGAAGTTGTATAATCAAAATGGATCCAATAATTAACAAAGTCGCCTCCTCAGGCCTCGTCACCCTCGACCTCGAAGAACATTTCCCCGAGGGCGAACGTGTGCTTTTTGATCTGGAGCCGTGGTTGTTTCAGGGATTAATATTACGTGAAAAAGATTTTCGTGAAAATTTGAAGACTCACGATTGGAATCAGTACAAAGACAAATATGTCTCAATCGTTTGTTCGGCGGATGCAATCGTTCCGGCATGGACTTACATGCTACTTTTCTCGCATTTGGAACCAGTTGCAAAAAAAATTGTCTTTGGTGATTTAAAAAGACTTGAAGAAGAAATTTTCGAAGATGTAATTGCTTCGATCAATGCAGAAGATTACCGCGATCAACGAGTGATCATCAAAGGCTGCTCAAAAAGAGAAATTCCACTTTTTACTTATGCTGCATTAACAGCGAAACTTCGTCCTGT
>Ga0154020_10003210_pt1 | contig 19756 bp, 24 predicted proteins | sample Klosneuvirus_201_FD_109709 | JGI IMG/M metagenome (GOLD analysis project Ga0154020, IMG submission 109709) | Active sludge microbial communities from wastewater, Klosterneuburg, Austria - Klosneuvirus_20160825_MG | ecosystem: Engineered > WWTP > Aerobic digester > Activated sludge | place... | reverse complement strand
CTCGACGTCATGAAGGCCTACGTGCTGCTGCAGGTCGTCGAGGAGCGCGCCACCGAGCAGTTCGCGGTGTTCCAGCGCGTGTTCGAGAAGTACGACCCCGAGACCGCCAAGGTCATCGGCCAGATCATCGCCGACGAGGAGCGCCACCTGAAGTACTGCCGCGCCATCGCCAGGCGCTATGCGCCCGATGCGCGCACCCTGGAGGACGCCCTGACCCACTATCGCGCCGTCGAGGCCGTGGTCTTCGCGGCCAACTCCAAGGCCAACATGGCCTGGTGTCTCGAGAAGGACTACCTGGCCATCGGCCCGGTGGAGAAGCTGTTCTGGCGCGGCGTCGCCAAGGTGACCGAGCGCGTCGAGAAGCCGCGCACCACGCGCTTCTGGGACAAGGGCACCGAGCCCGCGACCATCGCGCGCTACGTGGGCGCGGCGGGCGCTGCCGCTGCTGCTGCCTGAACCGTGGTGTCACCGAGCGTGATGGTGAGCGCCGGTGCAGCCGGCGCGGGGCCGAGCTGAAGCTGCTCCTGGCCCGCGGCGTCGACGCTGAAGCTGGCGCCTGCGGGTGAAGCACACGGGTGCTCGGCCAGCGTCGCCCCGGTACTGACATCGATGACGAACATGACCCCGGGCGCAGCTGCGGCAGCGAGCAGCCCGCTGGGCGAGACGGCAGCGAGGCGGACCTCGGGGCCACGCGGCAACGCGAAGCCGCCCCACTTGCGGGCGCGCGTGCCATCGACGCGCCAGCCCAGGACCGCGCCACGCTGGTTGGCCCACAGCAAGGTGTCGCCGGCGACGACCACGTCGGCCACGCCGCGCGAGGTCAGCAGCGCCTCGCGCCCGAACGGCTCGGCGGCGACGTCATAGATCGCCAGGGTGTCGCCATCACGCGCGACCACCAGGCGCTCGCCCAGCGCCCACAGGCCGTCGCGGCCGCCGTGCAGCTGGACCACGCGCATCTAGGGTTCGAGCCAGCGCGAGCCGCGGGCATCGCCGTGCCCAAGCGACCAAGCGCGCGCGAGCGGTCCAGGACTGGGCGTGCGTACCGCCACGATACCGCTCTCCACCGAGAGGACCAGGAGTCCATCGTCCGTCATTGCCGCCGCACCCCCCCGGCCCACCCCCGCTCCGAGCTCGAGTGGAGGTCCGACGGGTGTGAGATCTGGCAGGGTCAACTGGTGCAGCCTGCAGAGGTCGCGTGTGGGATTGGTCCGCGAGAAGCTCTCCAGCACATAGACAACGTCGTCTGCGCCCACCGCCACTGGATAGGTCGAGAATGTCCTCTCCACGCCATCGTTCACCCCGATGACCCGGCGCGTCTGGACGGCTCCGGTGCTCGACTCGAAGTGATTGAGTTCGTACATGGCAAGAGTCTGGTCGGTCGCGCTACTTGTCAGCCAGCCCGTACGCGTCTCCAGGGCGAAGTCCGGCTCCGCGTCAACAGGCAGGTCCGGCGATCTGTCGCCGCAACTCGACAGACGGTAGGATTGATCGCTCGCCTCCCTTGTGTAGGTTCCGCTGAAGTCGCGGCTTCCCGCAAGGATTCCAGTCCTCATTGGCACCGGAACGTGGGGTTGGCGGTGGTGAGGACACGGCGCTTGCCAGCGGACCGCACCCGAGTCAGCGCTCAGCGCAAGAACTCCGCCAAGTATCGCCGGGACAAAGAGCGTATCGCCCCGCCCAGACGCGCGCATCCTGGTTACTCCGGTTGGGGTCGATACCGACCATTTCTGGCTCCCTGTTGCAGAGTCGAGCGCATACACCCGTCCGCTATTTGCGGTCAAATACAGCGTGCGCCCGCGGATTGCCAGTGACCCGATCCCAGGCCCGCCGCCTCCCGGTGGAACTGGAAGCGCCATCGCAGTCTCCCAGAGCTTCGCGCCCGTCGGCGAGTACGCGTAGACCTCGTGCCCGACGACGTAGAAATTCTCGGCGCTGTCAGCGACCAGGTATGGTGACAGTTCATTGCCAGAGGCAGGCAATCCCGGGGTGGGTGAGAACGCCGTCACGCTCTGGTCAACAAGGTCGATCATGACGATACTGAGGTACTTTTCTCGCACGACGACCTTCCGCGCGCCTGGCAACACGATGACGCCGGCCACGAAGGTCTGTGCCGGGCGGTACTCCCACGCGACCGCCAGATTCACAGGCAGCCGTGGCGCCGGTGTGCCCCCGAGGGGATCGAGGCCGCTGGCACAACTCTCGGCATCAGCAGCCGGGCATGACGCATCTGGCGGCAACGCCGCGTCCACTCTGGCGTCGACCGAAGCGTCGACCGAGCCACCTGAGCCGCCACATCCGACCCAACCGGGCAACAGGAGCAACAACAACAGCTCGCTCCTTCTGTTGCGCATGCTCAGCGTCGCTACGCGCGGGGCAGGCCGGCCAGGTGGGGCTGGTCGGTGAGCAGCAGGCGCTCGATGACCTTGCCTTCGATGACGGTGCGCTCGAGGATCTCGGGGACGTCGGCGGGGGTGACGTGGCCGTACCAGATCTGCTCGGGGTAGATCAGGACCACGGCGCCGTGGGCGCACTGGTCGAGGCAGCCGGCGGCGTTGGCGCGCACCTTGCCCTTGAGGCCGCGCTCGTGCACGAGCTGCTTGAAGAGATCGCGCACGGCGTCGCCGCCGCGGGCGCTGCAGCAGCCCTTGGGGTCCTCGGGCTTGCGCACGTTGGTGCAGATGAAGATGTGTCGGGTCAGATGGGGCATGGCAGGGGCAGCTTACTCGAGGAGGTCACTCGTCGTCGTCGTCACCAAACAGCACCGCGACGCGGAACTCGATCGCGTCGAACGGCTCGGCGCGAACTCGCTCCTCGCGATCCGCGATCAGGACCTCGACATACCCATCGGGGTGCCAGCGGTACGCCGCGAGCGTCTCGTCCCCGGGATCGACGACCCAGTAATGCCCGACCTGGTGAGGGTGATATGCACGCTTCTTCTTGATCAGATCGTTTCGCTTGTTCGTCGAGAGGATCTCGCAGATCCAGTCGGGTCGCAGCGTGATTGGCGCCTCGGCAGGCAACGCGGGCATCCGCTCGCGACGCCACCCCGCGATGTCGGGGCGGAACACCTGCGTGTCCGCGAACTGGATCTCCACCTCGGTCGCGAACCACCATCCGCCCGGCCAGCGTCCGCCCGGGCGTCGATTGTACGGTCCGAGCCTCTGAGCGATCTGGACCTGCGCGCCGCCATGGCGGCCGGACGCCGCCTCCTTCTCGACCAGCACGCCATCGATGATCTCGTGGCGGCGGTGCGCCTCCGGGATCGCGAGCAAGTCGGCGATGGTCGCCTTGGGAAGGTTCGCTCGGTCGCGCACATGCAGATCCTATCCGACGATGTCGGCGACCGCACGGGCGATCTGCCACACCAGATCAGCCGGAGGTCGCGCTCGCTTACTTGAGGAGGTCGCGGGCGATGACCAGCTTCTGGATCTCGCTGGTGCCCTCGTAGATTCGCAGCGCGCGGACCTCGCGGTACAGGCGCTCGACGGTGACGCCGCGGACCACGCCGAGGCCGCCGTGCAGCTGCACCGCGGCGTCGACGATGCGCTGCGCCGCCTCGGTGGCGAACAGCTTGGCCATCGAGGCCTCGCGCGTGGTGCGGTGGCCGTCGCCGCGGGCGGTGGCCTCGTCGGCGGCGTGGGCGGCGCGGTAGACCAGCGCGCGCGCGGCCTCGAGATCGGTGGCCATCTCGGCCAGGCGCATCTGGGTGGCCTGGTACTCCGACAGTGGGCGCCCGAACTGCACCCGGCTCTTGACGCGGCTGACGCTGTCGTCGAGCGCGCGCTGCGCGAAGCCGACCGCGGCGGCGCCGACCGAGGGCCGATAGCGATCCAGCGTCGCCATGGCCAGACGCAGCCCCTCGCCCTCCTCGCCCAGGCGGTTGCCCGACGGCACGGCGACGTTGTCGAGCACCAGCTCGCCGATGACGTGCGGCGCGTTGACGGTGATGGCGTGCGCGGTCGACAGGCCGTGGGCGCGGCCGTCGACCAGGAACGCGGTCAGGCCGCGGGCGCCGTCGCCGGTGCGCGCGAAGATGGTGTAGAAGTCGGCGATGCCGGCGTTGGAGATGAAGGTCTTGCTGCCGGTGAGGACATAGTCGTCGCCGTTGCGCACCGCGCGGGTGGCGATGGCGGACACGTCGGAGCCGGCGCCCTGCTCGGTGATGGCGAAGGCGCCGATGCGCTTGCCTGACGCGGCGTCGCTGAGCAGGTCGTCGCGCAGCTGCCCGGTGCCCGCCAGCGCGACCGGGTAGCTGCCCAGCCCCTGCATGGCGATCAGGGTGTCGCACAGGCCGGAGGCCCAGGCGACCTCCTCGCGGGTGATGCACAGGGCGCGCGAGTCGACCTTGTGGGTCTTGACGTCGGCGACGGCGTGCCGGAAAAAGCCGCCGTTGCCCAGCTTCTTCGCGACGGCGAGGGCGAAGGCGCGGAAGGCGTCCTGGCTGTCGCGCTCGGCGGCCTCGGCGTCGCGGTCGACGCTGTCGAGCTCGCCGTCGAGCACCGCGAGCTCGAGGGTGGTGCGCAGATCGTGGTGGCGTGGCGACAGCAGTGCATCCATCAGGTCACCGCCCCGTGAAGGTGGGCTTGCGCTTGGCCGAGAAGGCGTCGAAGAACTCGCGGAAATCCCGCGTCTGCATGCAGATCTGCTGGGCCTGGGCCTCGGCCTCGATGGCCTCGGACAGGGACATCGGGTGCTCGGCGTCGAGCATGGTCTTGGTCATGCCGAGGGCGAAGCCGGGGCCGGCGGCGAGCTGCTGCGCCAGCTGCTCGGCTTCGCCGAGCAGCTGCTCCGGCTTCACCACGCGATTGAACAGGCCGATGCGCTCGGCCTCGGCGGCCTCGACCTTGCGGCCGGTCATCAGGAGCTCGGTGGCGCGACCCAGGCCGACCATGCGTGGCAGCAGCCAGCCGGCGCCCATGTCACAGCCGGCCAGGCCGACCTTCACGAACAGGAAGGCGATGGTCGCGGCCTCGCTGGCCAGGCGGAAGTCGCTGGCCAGCGCGATGACCGCGCCGGCGCCGGCGGCGGTGCCGTTGAGCGCCGCGACCACCGGCTTGGGCAGCTTGCGGATGTTGGCGATGAGCTCGCCGGTCATGCGGGTGAACTCGAGCAGCCCGCGGGCGTCGCGCTTGAAGAGCTCGCCGATGATGAGGTGCACGTCGCCGCCCGAGCAGAAGGCGCGGCCCTCGCCGGTGATGACCACGGCGCGCACCGCGTCATGCTGGACCAGCGCGGCGAACAGATCGGTCAGCTCGCGGTAGACCTCGAAGGTCAGCGAGTTCAGCGTGTCGGGGCGCGACAGCGTGATGGTGGCGACGCCGGTGGCGGCGTCCTCGCGATAGCGGAACGACTTCGGCTCGAACATCAGGCGTCTCCACTCGCGGGGCTGCGGGGGCTTGCGGACAGCTGGGCCAGGGCCTCGATCTCGACGCGGGCGCCGGGCTCCAGCAGGCCGACCACGTACAGCGCCATGGCCGGGAAGTGCTTGCCCATGTGGGCGCGGTAGATCTCGCCGACGCGCGCGCCAGCGGCAATGTACTCGGCCTTGTCGACCACACACAGGCGCAGCGACAGGATGTCGGCCGCGCTGCCACCGGCGGCAGTGACGACGGCGACGACGTTGGCGAGGGCGCGCTCGAACTGCTCGATGAAGCCCGGGCCGACCAGCTGTTCGTGCTCGTCCCAGCCGATCTGGCCGGCCACCGCGAGCAGCCCGGTAGCGGAGACCATGCCGTTGGAGTAGCCGCGCGGACGCTTCCAGCCCGGGGGATTGACCGCCTTCGTCATCAGGACATGACCTCTCCGCCGTCGATGTTCCAGCCCTGGCCGTGCACGCCGGCGGCGGCGGCGGAGGCCAGGTAGGCGATGGTGGCGGCGACCTCGGTCGCGGTCATCAGCCGCTTCTGCGGCGACATCTCCGCCAGGGCGTCGCGTGCGCGCTCGGTGCCGATCTGCGTGCGTGCATGAATGCGATCGATGGCGGCAGAGGCCATGTCGGTGTCGACCCAGCCCGGGCACACCGCGTTGACGGTGACGCCGCGGGTCGCGGTCTCCAGGGCCAGCGCGCGCGTCAGCCCGAGCAGCGCATGCTTGGACGCGCAGTACGCGGTCGAGTACAGGAAGCCGATCTTGGCCGCCACCGAGGCGACATTGATGATGCGGCCCCAGCCACGCTGCAGCATCGCGGGCAGCGCGGCGCGCGTCATGCGCACGGCGCCCATCAGGTTGACGTCCAGGTGCGCGGCCCACTCGGCGTCGTCGGTGGCGGCGAACTTGGCCGAGCGCGCGATCCCCGAGTTGTTGACCAGGATGTCGGGCGCGCCCAGCTCGGCGGTGACCGCGGCGATGGTGCGCGCGATGTCGTCGGGGTTCGAGACGTCACAGGCCAGCGCGAGGGCGCGGCTGCCGGTCGCGCGCATCGCGGCGGCGACCTCCTCGAGGGCGGGCAGGCCGCGACCACAGATGGCGACGGCGGCGCCGCTGGCAGCCAGCGCCTCGGCGGCGGCGCGACCGATGCCCCGCCCGCCCCCGGTGACCAGCGCGACCTTCATGTGGCGCTGCCGCGCAGGCGGACGACCTCGTCCATGAAGGTGTCGCACTCGCCGTCGCTGGTATAGAAGTGCGGCGACATGCGGATGCCCGCGCCGGGGCGGTGATCACAGTAGTACTTGGCCTTGTTGAGGGCCGCGGCCACCTTGTCGGCGCCGGCGAAGTCGAACACCACGGTGCCGCCGCGGTGCACGTCGTCGCGCGGCGAGTTCAGCGTGAAGCCCTCGCGATCGACGCGGTCGATCACGCGCTGGGTCTGGCGCAGCGACTTGGCGCGGATGGCGTCAGCGGGCAGCGCTCCCACGATCTCGGCGCCGGCGCGGGCCTGGTACATGGCGGCGATGACCGGGGTGCCGCCGAGGTAGCGCCACATGTTGGTGGCGTAGTCCTGCGCCGGCATCGAGAAGGCGAACGGGTGGTGATGGCCGAACCAGCCGGTCACGCGCGGTGCGAACTCGGTCAGGTGATCGGGGCGGACATACAGATAGCCGGCGCCGGGGCCGCCGCACAGCCACTTGACCGAGCCGCCACAGGCGAAGTCGACGCCCAGCGCGGTGACGTCGACCGGGACGACGCCGACCGACTGGTACATGTCGAGCACCACCAGGGCGCCGACCTCGTGGGCACGGCGCACGATGGCGGCGACGTCGGGGACGTAGCTGTAGCGGAACATGACCTGCGACAGCGGCACGATGAGGGTGCGCTCGTCGATGGCGGCGCACAGGGCGGCGGCGTCGGCGCGCCGGCCGCCATCCTGGGCCGGGACCACGACGACGTCGGCGCCGCGACGCGCCTCGGCCTGCCAGACGTAGGACACCGAGGGGAACTCCATCTCGGAGTAGACGATGCGGTTGCGCGGGCCCGAGTAGTCGAGGCAGCTGGCCAGCACGGCCATCACGGTCGACACGTTGGGCAGCATGATGACGCTGCCCGCGGGCGCGCCGAAGATCCGCCCCAGGCGCGCGGCGGCCAGGTCGACCTCGGCCAGCCAGGGCTCCCAGGCGGTGATCGAGCGCTCGCGCCACAGGGTGCCGAACTCGGCCATCGCGGCCTCGGCGGCGCGCGGCATGGCGCCCAGCGAGTGCGACACCATGTAGACCGACTGCTCGAGGACGGGGAACTCGCTGCGCAGCTTCAGCAGCGGGTCAGCGGCGGGGCTGACGGCGGTCGGGGCGGTCATCCGTGGTACCCGGGGCTCTTGCCACGGGCCTCCATGGCGCGGGTCCACTCGCCGAAGACCTCGTCGCGCACCTGCCACAGCGCGGGGAAGAACTGCTCGCGCGCGCCCTTCTCCAGCAGCTCGGAGTGGTTGCCCTTGAGCGAGGGCGTGCCCACGCCGATGATGCGGTAGACCATGAGGATGTGGCGGCGGCGCCACCACTGCAGGTCCTGGTCATAGTCGAGCAGCGCCTCGCACAGCGCGAACAGTTCGCCGTGGGCCTCGGGCGACTCGTGGATCTGGCGCAGGGTGATGGCGCGGCGCGTGAGCAGGGCCTCGACGGTCGGCCACACCTCGCCCGGGAGCTGCAGCATGCGCTTGAAGCCGGGCGACTCCTGACCCGAGCCACGGCCCAGGACCTCGCGGATGCGCATGTAGTTGCGCGGCGCCATGGTGTCCATGACGCTGAGAGATTCCGTCAAAAGATGCTGGATCATGTTGACGCGCCGTAAAGTCACGGTGGCGCGCGCCAGCTCGTCGCTGGCCATCAGCTGGGTCGCGAAGCCGATCTCGTGGTCGATCAGCTTCATCCACAGCTCGGCCGACTGGTGGATGACCTGGAACTGCAGCTCGTCGTGGCACGACAGCTCGGCGGGGGTCTTCTGCAGCGCGAGCAGCTCGGGCACGCGCAGATACTTCTCGTACTCGGTGATGGGCGTGGCGCGCGACATGCCCCGCGTCGTAGCACGCCGCGCGGACGGGGAAAACGGGTTTGAGGGCTGTTCAGTCGAACGGACAGACGAAGCCGAAACGCGGCCCGGCGGCGGGCGGTTCGGTGGGGTCGCCGTCGCCGGGCTGGGCGTTGAGGAAGATGGCCTGGGAGATCGGGCACTGCTCGTGCGCGGCGGCCAGGGTGGCGGCGATGTCCTCGAAGAACTGGTCCCAGTCGGGCACCCGCTCGTCGAACACCAGCAGCATGCTGCTGCCATCCCACTTGATGCGGTCGCCCAGGCCGACGCCAGCGGCCTTCATCGCGCTGGTGATGCGCGTCTCGAGCGCGGCGCGCTCGTCGGCGCTGGGCTCGGCCACGAAGGTCACCAGGTACGGCGGAAACCCCGACTCCCAGTCGGCGGGCGCGGCTCCATAGAACGGAAACGGCAGCTGGCTCGACATGCTCACCTCCCCTCCCTCAATCGTCGTGCGGAGCCGGGGGCCGGTGCAAGGTGTATCGTCCCGGCATGAGCCGCGGCGACAAGCTGGTCGAGTTCCTGTTCAAGGTGTGGTCGCCGATCTATGACCAGCCCATCTTCCAGAAGCCGTTCTACCGCCGCGTGCACCGGGCCGTGCTGGGCGCCATCGACGCCGGGCCGGCGCTGCCGGCGTCGGGGCGCGTGGTGGATCTCGGCTGTGGCACCGCGCAGCTGACCGATGATCTGCGGCGGCGCTTCGGGGCGGCAACCGTGGTGGGTGTCGATCTGTCGGGCGACATGCTGGCCGCGGCGCGCAAGCGGCTGGGCGCGGCGGCGCCCCCGCTGGTGAAGGGCAACGTCTATGCGCTGCCGCTGGCGACCGGCGGCGTGGACCTGCTGACCAGCACCATCTCGTACCACTGGTATCTCGAACCGGCGCGCGCGCTGGCCGAGATCCGCCGCGTGGTGAAACCAGGCGGTCGCTTCGTGCTGGCGACGATGGCGTCGCTGCTGTTCAAGGGCGTGGTGGGGAGAGCGAGACTTGCGACCGCGGAGGACACCCGCGGCGAGCTGGTCGCCGCGGGGTTCCGGGTGGTGAGCGAGGCCAGGGTGCGGCCGGGGGTGCGGGTGTTCGTCGCGACGTGAGGCTACGCGCGCAGGCGGCGCGGAGTGCCGATGGGGCGGACCTCGTGGGGCAGATCGGCGGCGGCGGCCAGGAAGTGCTCGGGGTCGCCGGGGGAGAGCGCCACCGAGATGTTGTCGCGGCCGGGGGCGTGGGCGACGGTGCGGAAGCGGCGCGCGATCTCGTTCATCTGGTCGTTCGAGAGGCGGATGGGGCCGGCGCGGCGGACCGTGATGTTGCCGCGCTCGTCGCGGCGGGCGCGGGCGACCACCCAGGGCGAGTCGCTGCGGTGCAGGCCGAGGTCGAGCTCGAGGATGGGGAGATCCTCGTGAATCAGGCGGCCGTACTCGGGCACCGGGGCAGCGGCCACGGGCGCCGGGGCCGGCGCGACGGCGTGGGCCTTGCCAGTGATGCTGGCGAGGACGCTGTCGGCGACGGCCTGGGCGGCGGCCTTCTCGCTGCGGCGCATCGCGGCGGGGGACGAGGACGCGGTGGGCAGGGCGACCACGGGCTTGTGCTTGGCAGCGCGCGACTTGCTCTGCGGGCCGGAGCCCTCGGCCAGCGCCGAGACCTCGGTGACCGCGGCCGCGGCCGGGGCGTGCGGCACCGGGGTGTCCATGCGATCGAGCACCGACTGCGGCAGGTTCGGGCTGGTCTCCAGGCCGATGCCCATGACCTCGAGGTCGACCACGCCGGCCTCGCCCTGCTCGGGCAGGCCGATCAGGGTCATGCCGGCGACCGAGGGCACCTCGGCGGAGATGGGCGGCTCGTCGGAGGCGGCGGCCGACGCGGCGTCGGCGGCGGCGCTGACGTCGCTGCTGTCGCTCTGCGCGGGGCGGGCGGCCAGGGCGGCGGCCAGCGCGCGCTCGAAGGCGTCACCATCGCCGGCGCCGAAGGCCTGCGCGATGGTGGCCACGGTGACCGGGTTGGGCGCCATGCTGGTGGACGCTGACAGGCCGTGCGGCTGATCCGACGCCCGTGCCATGCCCATGGTGCCGCTGTCGAGCGGGCGCACGCCGCCGATGTCGAACTCGGCCGAGCCCTCGTCCTCGATGGGCTCGGGGGCAGGTGCGGGCAGCGGGGTGGCGTCGGCGAACACCGCCAGTGGGGCGTCGAGCGCGGCCAGCGCCAGCGCCTCGGCGCGCGGGGCGGCCAGCGCGGCGACCACGGCGTCCCAGGCCACCGCGGTCGAGGTCGCCAGCGTGGTCACGGCGGCCTCGGCGGCCTGCGCGGCCGGGGCCAGCGGCGCCGGCTTGGTGAACACCGGGTCGGGCTCGGTCATGGTGGCGTCGAACATGGCGTCGAACAGCTCGGCCTCGATGATCTCGCCATAGCCCGGGCGGGTCGCGGCGATCAGCGACTCGGGCACCTGCACGGGCGCGGTCACGGTGTCTTCGATTGCGACCGGTGCGGCGGGATCGACTGCGAACATCGGGGCCTCCAGGGCGGCGTCTGCGACGGGTGCATCCGGAACGGGGGCCTCGTCAGAGGCCAGAGGCGCGACGTACGTCGGGGAGTCCTGCGCCGCGGCCACATACTCCGGCTCGGCCACCAGCAGCGAACCGCCGGAGCCCAGCTCGGGCACCGCGACGACCGGGGGCGGCGGCAGCGGCGCGGCCTGCGCGGCCGGGCGCGCCGGGGGCAGCTCGCCGAGGTCGGCGGCGACCGTGGTGACCTGGCGCCAGAACTTGCCGTCACGCTGCTTGGGCGACTGCTCGGCATACGGCGTGGCGCCGATGCGGCGCACCACGTCGATGGCGTCGAGCGAGCGCTTCAGGCGCTTGCCGAGGCGCGACAGCACGTCGCGGTCGGCGGGGGCCAGCAGGACCTGCCGGACCTCACCATCGGACCAGGGACGTCCCGGGGCTCGCTTGGCACCGCGCTCGTTCGCATCGCTCTCAGTCGAGGGATTTTCCCTCATGGCCGCCTCCTCCACAGAGTGATGGCCCGAGGATGATCAAAACCGATCTGGGGGGCGAGTTTTTGGCGAAGATTTTTTCGAGGGATTTCCCGGAGCCGGCCTTCAGGCGGCGATCAGGCGGGGCGCTGGGCGCGCTGGAAGGTCGTATTCGCCGCGGCGAAACGCGCGGCGGATCTTGAGGAACTCGCCCGTGATGCGGAAGGCGTCACGGATCGGGTTGATCTTGGTGCGGGCGTCGTCCTGCCACTCGACCGCGACCTCGGCGATGTGGAAGCCGATCTTGCGCGCCAGCGCGAGGACCTCGAGGTCGAAGCCCCAGCCCGCGGTGCGCGTGCGCGAGAACACGGTCTCGGCCGCGGCGGCGGTGAACAGCTTGAAGCCGCACTGGGTGTCGAGGATGCCCTCGACCAGGCCGGCCCGCACCACGCGGTTGGCGATGCGCGACCAGGCGCGGCGGTACCACGGCGGCTTGATCGACTGGTTGGCGCCCGGCGCCCGGCGCGAACCGATCGCGACATCAGAGCCGCTGTTTGCCAGGCGCGCCAGGAGCTTGGGCAGCTCGGAGATGGGGGTCGAGTTGTCGGCGTCCATGAACAGACGCAGCTGGCCGCGCGCCGTCAGCATGCCCAGGCGCACGACGTGGCCCTTGCCGCGATTGGGGAAGCTCTCGATGACCGCGAGGTTCGGGATCTCGCTCGCGGCCAGCGCGCCCACCACCTTGCGCGTGTCGTCGCGCGAACCGTCGTCGACCACGAGGATCTCGCTCGAGAACGACTGCGTGGACAGCCACGCGTGGACCGAGCGCAGGGTCGGGATGATGCGCTGGGCTTCGTTGTAGGCCGGGATCACGACGGACAGATAGACGCTCATACCGAGGGCTCCTTCTTGAAGACGACGAGGGCAGACACGGGGTAGTTCCAGCACACGAAGACCAGGGCGGCCGCCAGCAGCTTGGCGCCCAGCATCGACATCGCGAGCAGCGCGACGGCGACATGGATGACGGCGCCACCGAGGACCGCGCCACCGAGCACGATGAGCAGGCCATACAGCGCCATCTGCTGCAGCGTGCGGCGCGCGCTGGCGGGGCCCGGCGTGCGCGGGCGGAAGACCCAGCGCCGCGTGATGAGGAAGTTCACCAGGCCACCGGCGAGGCAGCCCAGCGCGGCGGCCAGGCCGACCTTGACGTGGGCCGTGCGCACCAGCGCCAGCAGCACCACGACGTCGGCCGCAGAGGCCAGCGCGCTGGAGGTGGCCGCGCGCGCCGCACGCACCAGCAGGCTGGGGCGCGGTTGCGGCTGGTTGTCGGCGTTCATGACCCTGGGCTATTTCACGTCGCGTGCCGCAGGGCACGGTGCCTGGCCCTGCCGGATTGTCACGTCGTTGTCACGGGTTACAGATCTGTAGTCGGGCGCACGAGCGTCAGGGAGTGGACGGGTCTGGCAGGCTGTCACCGCTCAGTGGAGTTGCGCGAGCGCGTGAATACCTGTAAATCGCGGGCCATGATCCTCGCTGAGAGTCGTCGTGGTCGGAGGTTGATCGGGCGGCTGGGGCGCGGGCAGGAGCTGTTCGGGGCGGTGGCGCGCATGTGCGCCGAGCGCGGCGTGCGTTCGGGTGAGGTGCGCGCGCACGGCATGCTGGAGAGCTGCGAGATCGCCGAGTACGACCAGGCGGCCAGGGCGTGGAAGCCGGGGCGCAAGCTGGGCAGCGTCGAGGTGCTGAGCCTGACGGGGAGTGTGAGCGAGTCGGGTGGGCAGCTGGCGCTGGAGGCGCACGCGACGCTGATGCGGGATCGCGACAGCGGGGTCGAGGTGGTGGGCGGGCGGCTGGCCAAGGCGCGGGTGTTCTCGCTGGAGATGGTGATCGAGTGCTGGGATGACGTGATCGTGCGGCGCGGGGTGGAGGGGGAGACGGGGTTGTCGGTGTGGAAGGAGGCGCTGGTGATCGGGGGCGGCGGGGACGGCGTCGGAGCGAGCACGAGTCCGAGCACGAGTCCGAGCACGAGAGACGAGCACGAGCACGAACACCAGCACGATGACGACGACGGCAACGGCAAGCCGGTCGCCGCCAGCGCGCCCAAGCTGAGCGCCGCCTGGGCCGAGGTCGCGCGCGCCTCCGCCGTGCACGAGGACGAGACGCCGCCCGAGCGCGAGGTCGAGCTGCGCATCGGCGACGTCATCGAGCACCCGAAGTTCGGGCGCTGCTCCGTCGAGCGCCTCGAGGGTGACGGCGAGTTCGCGCATGTGCGCCTGCGCAACGCGCGCCTGGTGCGCCTCAGCCTGGAGGTGCTGAAGTTGACGCTGACCGTGGGCGGGCCGCCGCGCGTCTTCCGCGCGAGCGTGGGCTGATGGCCGACGGGCGGCTCAGGAGTGGCCTGGCGACCACCGGCGAGGCCGTGCTGGCGCTGGCGCTGGCGGTCTGGCTGGGCGGCATGATCGCGCTGGGCGCCTTCACCGCGCCGCTGGTGTTCGGCGCCGACGCCGGCCTGCCGCGCCCGCAGGCGGCCGCGCTGATGACGTCGATCTTCCGCCGCTTCGACGGCGTCGTCCTGGTGCTGGCCGCCATCACGCTGCTGATGTCGGGGCTGCGCGCCTGGGATCTCGGGCTGCGTCGCCTGGTCAGCAAGCTGCGCCTCGGCGTCGCCCTGATCCTGGTCGCCGGCGGCGCGGTGTCGGCCCTGTGGGTGTCGCCCAAGATCGAGGCCTTCTTGCATGCCGGCGTGCGCCGCGGCGTCGGCCCCGAGGGCGCCTCGCTCGACCGCTGGCACCACCTGGCCGAGCAACTCGGCAAGGGCGAGGTCGCGCTGGCCGCCCTGCTGCTGCTGCTGCTCGTGATCGACGCCCGCGCCCGCGACTGACCTGCCACGGACGTTCAAGCCGCGATGGTCGGTACTCCGTACTGCGCGATGATCGCGTCGTGACTGACCAGTGTGTAGCCGTCCTCGAGCGCTTGCGCGATCAGCAGACGATCGAACGGATCACGATGATGCCAGGGCAGCGCGCGCACCCGCAGCGCCGCCGCCAGCCCGAGCTCCGCGACCTCGAACCCGGTCTTGCGCAGGACCTCGGGCAACCACTGCTCGGCGGACCTGGGCAGCTCGAGCTTGCCGAGCGACTGCTTGATCGCGATCTCCCAGGCGCTGACGACGCTGACCAGGACGTCGTTGCCGCCATCCTCCAGCAACTCGCGGGTGGTGGGCACCAGCCGGCTGGGGTCCGTCGCACTCCACAGCACCACATGGGTGTCGAGCAGGAGCTTCACTCGATGGCACCAAGGGCAGCCGCGATGTCCGAGGGCAGCTGATCGAAGTCGTCATGGACCGTCGCCTCGCCAGCGAACAAGCCGAGCCGACGGCGCCGGACCGCGACCTTGTACGGAGACAGCACCGCCACCGGCTCGCCAGCGCGCGCGATGACGATGCGCTCACCGCCCTCGACCTCCTCGAGCAACCGCGACAGCTGGGTCTTGGCCTCGTGGACGTTCACCTTCTTCATGGACTAAGCCTAGCTAACATCGACCCAGGGCGCAACCTTCAGCGTCGCTTCAGCTCCTGGCTGGGCTTGCCGTCTTCCCACATCTCGAGCTTGTCACCGGTGAGGCGCATCTCGAGGTCGGCCATCTTGGTGCACTCGCACAGCAGCGACTCTGGCTTGCCATCGCTGTCCATGCCCTCCGACGACAGGATGCCGCCCGAGAGGAGGTAGCCGCTCGGGCCCTTGCGCCAGGTGATCTTGGCGCACTCCTCCACCACCTTGGCGAAGCCGCCCGCGGTGCACTTGGCCTCCAGGTCGTCATCCTTGCCGCCGGTGATCGGCCGGGCGGTGCCGTCTGCGACCAGCTCCATGCCTTGGCCCTCGGGGTTCACCCAGGAGCCCACGATGGGATCGACCGCGGCTGCCGGCGAGGCCGTGGGACCCGGCTTGGCCGGCGCCTTGGACTTGGACTTGGAACAGGCAGCTGCACCAGCCGCCAGAACGACCAGGACGAGGACGAGGACTCCGCGTGAGCGCGTCATGGCGCGAGTTTACCATCACGCCACCGCATGTTCTCGCGCGGGCCGGCTACAGCGGGGGCAGGCCCAGGGCCAGCTGGGTGCGCAGCGTCGAGGCGGTATAGCTGGTGTTCCAGTGCGTGTTGATGCCCTGCGCCAGCACGGCAGCCGCCTCGACGGTCTGCATCTCGTCGATGATGTAGAAGAAGATGCGCGCGCCGGCGGCCTCGCGCAGGCGGGCCAGGGCGTGGCCGAGCTGACCGCCGGTGACCTGCTCGGCGTGGATGAGGCCGAGGTAGCTGGCGATGGCCTGGCGTGACGCCAGCGCGATGATGGGGTGCTGGGCGTCGTTGAGGCGCGCCAGCAGATACACCTGCGCGAAGGTGAACACCGAGGGATAGCCGGGCTCCTTGCCGAGCAGACCGTGATCGAGGCCGACCACCAGCGGATCCAGCGTGCCCTGGCGCGGCCACCACATGCCGTCGCGCGAGCAGGCGGTGACCAGGCCCTGGCTCTCGCGGATCGGGATCAAGGTGTCCCACTCGTCATGGAGAAGCAGCGTCGGCGTCGCGCCGAGGCCAGCGCACACCGCAGCGTGGCGGAAGCGCGTGAAGTCGCCCACGCCGGGGGCGCCGCCGCTGGCGCGCAGCACGCGGCGCTGGTAGCTCAGGAAGAAGTCGAGCTCGGCCGGGCGCGGCCAGGTCGTGGCCAGCTCGCCCAGGTAGCCCAGCCAGTCGACGAAGTCCGAGGGCGGGTTCATCGGCACCACGGCGTCGAGGTGCAGCCCCGGCGGCGCGTTGACGGCGCCGAAAAGCGCGAGAAAACCGCCCCAGGAGTTGCCGGTGATGGCGACATGCTGGCTGTCGGCGTCGACGCGCGTGGTCAGGTAGCCCAGCGCGGCGCGCATGTCGGCGATGTCGCCGTCGAGGTCGTCACACGCGTAGTAGCGACCGTACACCAGCATCACGGCGTGGCCGTTGAGCAGCCAGCCCACGGTCGCCGACGCCATCGCGTCGGGCGCGCTCAGCGCATAGGCAACCCCCTCACTGGCCGCGGCCGCCTCGGGGCAGGCGACGTCGGGGAAGCGACCGTCGGGGCGCGCCGTGGCGGCCGCGAACTGCGCGTCGACCGCCTCGCCCGACCAGTCGATGCCCTCGTAGGGCTGGGTCTGCACCACGACCGAGCGCCGTCCCGCCTCCAGCGCGTGCACCCACTGCACATAGACCGACTTGCCGTCGGCGCGCGGCACCCGCACCAGCTCGTAGGCGACCGCCTGGGTGCCGACCATGATGCTGCCGGTGCGCAGCACCTCGGCCTGGCGCGGCCCGGCGTCGACCGCGGCATCGGCGCTGCCGGCGTCGACCGCAGGCGCATCATCCCCTGCCCCACCCCCGCAGCCAGTGGCCACGAGCCCCAGCACCAGCGCCGCCCACGTCCGCATCGCGCACAGGATCGCACGGCGGCGTGCGCGTGGCTATCTCAGCACCACCACCTCGCCCATCACGCCACCGAAGTCCTTGCGCTCGTGAACCCGGCGGCGCGTGTGGTAGCGTGCCGACGTGAGCGAGCTCCCGCCCTGCCCGAAGTGCAGCTCCGCGTTGACCTACCAGGACGGCGTGCTGCTGGTCTGCCCCGAGTGCGCCCACGAGTGGTACCCCGCGGCGGCCGCCTCGCCCGAGGCCACCGAGGAGGCCGGCCTCGTGGTGCGCGACGCCAACGGCACCCAGCTGCACGACGGCGACAGCGTCGTCCTGGTCAAGGACCTCAAGGTCAAGGGCGCCGCCAGCGCCCTCAAGGTCGGCACCAAGGTGAAGTCCATCCGCCTGGTCGACGGCGACCACAACCTCGACTGCCACATCGAGGGCTTCGGCGCGATGGCGCTCAAGTCGGAGTTCGTGAAAAAGGCCTGAGCAGGGAGGGCAGGTGCGGGCGAGGTCGTCGGGCAGCGCCGGCGGCCTAGTGCATGAGGTGCATCAGCTCCTCGAAGGCCGTGTGGACCTTGGTCAGCTGGTCCAGGGTGGCGTCGCCGTTCTTGGCGTCGCAGGTGTCGTGCATGTCTTCGGCCTTGTCGGCGAGCTTCTCGCCGAGCTGGGTGAAGCGGGCCTTGCGGTCCTTGAGGTTGGCGGGGACCTTGGCGATCTTCACGGCGGCGGCGGTCTCGGCCAGCTTGGCGGAGCCGGCGCAGATGGCGGCCCAGTCCTTGGTCTCCTTCGAGTCGTGCCACAGCGGGTGCAGGGCGTCGTGGAAGAGCTTCATCTCGGGGACCGCGAACTCGTGCTCCTCGCCCTCCTCGTGGTGCTCGCCGTCGGGGGCGGGCGAGGCCACCGGCTCGCCGGTCTCGGGCGCGGGCGACGCGTCGGGCGTCGGCGAGGTCACCGGGGTGGCCTTGGCGGTCGCCGGCTTCTTGCTGCTGCCGCCGCATGCCGTGACTCCGACCAGCAGCGCTCCCGTGATGACGAAATTCGCGATCTTCATTGGCAGTCTCCTACTTTCGTTTGGCCTGCACGAGCAGGCGCGCCCATGCGGCGGCTGCCTCGTGACAGAGCTGGAACAGCTCGCCCAGGGCGGCGTCGTCGACCACGGCGCCTTGACCCGGGAATACATAGAGGAGGTTCATCAGACGCTCGCCCAGCACGATGGGAAAGGCGTAGGCCTCCGCGGGCAGCGCCCAGCCCAGCAGCCCGTGCACGCGCACGTCGGGGGCGCCGCGCAGCGCCACCCGCTGTGACGCGGCGTCGGACATCAGCGACGGCGCGTCGAGCGGGATCCACAGCGTCGCCAGCGACTCCGGCGCCAGGCCGGGGGCCCAGCCGCGCCAGCCGTAGAGCTGGCCCTCGCGCGGGACCAGCAGCAGCGCGCCGGCGCAGTTCGCCAGCGCGGCCGCCACCAGCGCCCCCGCGATGGCGTCGCGATCGGTGGCCGCCGCGATGAGCTTGTGGGCGTCGACCGATCGCATCGCGGTGGGGTGGGGCAGCGCCCGCGCTGCCGGCACGCTGGTGGGCGTCGGCGACGGATACAGGCGACGCTCGGCGCCCCGGCCGCTCGGCGGCGGCTCGGGCGGCCGCGCGACTCCGGCCAGCGCGGCCTCGATCTCGGGCGTCATCGGCAGGGTCGGGAACTCGCCCGAGGTGATCAGCGCCGGGCGCTCGCGGCGGGCCTGGGCGTGGGCCTGGGCCTGGGTCACCGCACCCGAGGGGTTGGCGCGGGCGTAGCGCACGCCGCGCGGCACGCCGTAGTAGCGCTCCAGGCAGTAGTACAGGCGCAGCTCGGGCATGGCGTACTGCAAGATCCGCTTGCCGGTCGCGGTCGTGAGCTCGGCCAGCGCGGAGGCGTCGCTGGGCTCCATCATGGCGACGTGCAGGGTGTCGCCGTCGAGGGCGAAGGGGCACAGGCGCAGGCGCTCGCACTGGGCGCGCGAGACCAGGCGCAGCGCGCTGGGGTCGACCTTGTCGAGGGCCCCGACCGGGGGCACCGGGGCGGTCAGGTGACGCCCCAGGGCGACCGCCAGGTCGTCGATGCGCACCGCGCGGGCCTCGACCAGGTTGGTGCCCAGACGGCCGCCATAGATGACCTGGGCGGCCAGCGCGCTGTCCACCGCTCGCTGGGTGGCCAGGCCTTCTCGCACGAGCCGCTCCCCGAAACGCACGGCCGTTGATACCCCTTCGTCTGCCGGCGTTCAAGCGCGGGGTTTGCGTTTATCCCGCGCATCTGCTAAACGCGCTGCGCCGTCCATTCTTCGGTCGAACGTAGGTCTAGTCATGAGCGCCCCGGAAGAGAAGTTTCGCAACGACATCCGCAACATCGCCATCATCGCGCACGTCGATCATGGCAAGACCACCCTGGTCGATAAGATCCTCCATGATGCCGGCAGCTTCCGTCGCGGCGAGGTCATCGCAGAACGCGCGATGGACTCCAACGATCAGGAGCGCGAGCGTGGCATCACCATCCTCGCCAAGTGCACCGCCGTGACCTGGAAGGGTGTCCGCATCAACATCGTGGACACCCCCGGCCATGCGGATTTCGGCGGCGAGGTCGAGCGCGTGCTGCGCATGGTCGACTCGGTGCTGCTGCTGGTCGATGCCTTCGAAGGGCCGATGCCGCAGACCCGCTTCGTGACCAAGAAGGCGCTGGCCCTCGGGCTGCGGCCGATCCTGGTCGTCAACAAGATCGACCGCGATGGCTGCGACCCGCACGGGACCGTGGACGGCGTGTTCGACCTGTTCGACTCGCTGGGCGCCAACGACTACCAGATGGACTTCCCGGTCATCTTCGCGTCGGGCCGCAACGGCTACGCGACCATGGATCCGGCGGTCAAGACCACCGATCT
>Ga0154020_10003209_pt1 | contig 19758 bp, 15 predicted proteins | sample Klosneuvirus_201_FD_109709 | JGI IMG/M metagenome (GOLD analysis project Ga0154020, IMG submission 109709) | Active sludge microbial communities from wastewater, Klosterneuburg, Austria - Klosneuvirus_20160825_MG | ecosystem: Engineered > WWTP > Aerobic digester > Activated sludge | place... | reverse complement strand
GTTACAACAACCTGTCCATAGGGAGTTTGCACGGTCTTTGATTGGCTAAAAAGCCCTTCATAGGAGTTGGTTACCGCTATATAAGCCCCTAATCCTATCCCTACGCACACCACTAAAGATCCTAATCTATACCATCTTTTTTCGTGCATAACCACTCCTTGTCAATGTTGAAAGATGAAAAAACTTAAAAAATTATGTAAACTAAACTAAAAACTGTCTTTTAATTTCAATGTAAAGTAATACAATGAACGAACTATTATTTCTCTTGCACACCTTTATCATTGCCCTCTGTTGCCTTGGAACTTTAAAACTTGGCAAGGAAGCTTTAATCAGTTTCATTTGCATGCAAGGCATTTTATCAAATTTATTGGTCACAAAGCAAATGACTCTTTTCGGATTTAACGTTACCTGCAGCGATGTTTTTGCGGTTGGGGTCATTATGAGCTTGAATATACTTCAAGAATATTACGGCAAAAGGATTACGCAGAAGGTTATTTGGATTAATTTTTCACTTCTTTTGATTTACTTGGTTATGACACAAATCCACCTCTGGTATATTCCTAACACATTTGACACCATGCACCATCACTTCGTCGAAATCTTCTCACTCATGCCGCGGTTAACACTAAGCTCAATAGGAGTCTACTTTGTAGTTCAAAATCTGGATGCGGTAGTCTTTGGCTTTCTCAAAAAAATCTGCCACAACCGTTATTTTATGCTACGAAGCATTATTGCTCTTACCTTTTCGCAACTGGTCGATACCACTCTTTTTAGCGTCATAGCTCTGTACGGCGTTGTTGAATCGATTAGTCATATTATTATTGTCAGCTTTGTTATTAAACTCGCTGTTATTCTTTTAACAGCACCATTCATCGCTCTGGCTAAAAAATGTATTTCCCCTTCAGACCAAAGATCAGAACCATGTCATACTTCTCATTCAAAGTAATTCATACTTCAAAAAAGTCCCGCGCTCGTGTCGGAAAAATTCAAACACCTCACGGCGTCATCGATACACCCAACTTCGTTGCAGTTGGAACCAATGGTGCGCTCAAAGCTCTTGATAGCAGGACGGTAGAGCTCGCTGGCCTCCAACTGATGTTTGCGAACACCTATCACCTCATGCTGCAACCTGGAGCTGATGCTATAGCGCAGGCCGGTGGAATCCATGCGTTCATGAATCGCACACAACCAATTATTACCGATTCTGGCGGGTTCCAAGTTTTTAGCCTTGCCTACGGTGGAGTTTCTGATGAAATTAAAAGCAAAGGAACCAAGCAACACAGCAACAGCGTTCTTAAAATTAATGAAGAAGGGGTGCTCTTCCGTTCTTATCGTGATGGTGCAAAAATTCTACTCACAGCTGAACGATCAATTCAAGAACAAAAGAAAATTGGTGCTGATATTATTGTCTGCTTTGATGAGTTGCCACCCTATCATGTTTCACCAGAAAGCTTAAAGCGTTCATTTGACCGTACACACCGTTGGGAAAAACGATCGCTCGATGAACATCTTAAAAATAAAAATAACCAAGCACTTTACGCTGTAGTTCACGGCGGTCTTGATTTAGAATTGCGTAAAAAAAGCTGCCAAATTCTGACAGCACTCCCTTACGATGGTTTTGCTCTTGGTGGAAGCGTGGGAAAAAATCGTGAAGAAATGATTACCATGCTCACTCAAATTATGCCTTATCTTCCAGAAGACAAACCAAATCACCTCTTAGGAATCGGCGATATCCCATCGCTTGAATCAGCAGTTCCACTTGGCATAGATACGTTTGATAGCGCTCATCCAACCAAAGCGGCACGGCATGGCCTTTTGTTTACCAAAAATGGTCGCTTGCGTGCTGTACAAGGTGGAAATGCAACCGCATTTCGACCAATCGAAGATGGCTGCACCTGTTACACATGCCAGCACTATACACTGGCTTATCTATGCCATTTATTCAAAGCAAATGAACTCAGTGCTTTCACACTTGCAACAATCCACAATATCCATTTCATGGTAAATCTTATGGCCGATTATCGTGAAAAAATTATGCGTGATGAGGTTTAAAAATCCTTAGGTATAAAACCTAAATCCTTTAATTTATCTTTTTTTACTAAAAAGATTGCTATTTATATGAGTTGATTACTAGAATGCACTCAGTAAAAAAAGATGTACATTTTTCCACATCATATCTAAAAGGAGATATTATGAAAGCAAGATTACTGTTGCTAACCGTTTTTTCCACATTTATTACAATGCAAGCAAAAACAGAAGCTCCTATCAAAGCAATAGAATTAAAAACAGAGGTTGCGGTACCATTAAAGACTCCAACCGCATTTGAAATTAGTGTAGATAATTTCTTTACGCTTCTTCAAGCAAGCACCGATGACAGTGGTTATGCAAACGTAAATAGTTTTCTTATTCCCTATAAAGTCAAGCCGGCTGGTATGGCTATTCTTTTAAGCGCAAGAAGAACTATTGGCGGCGTTGCTAACACAACCCCAGCTCATATAGCTGTACAAGGAAATAATCTAGCCATTACAGCAGCATTATTTTCAAAGGCATCATATGTAGGAACAGAATTCAATCAATACTTTTATACACTCATGGCTAATGCTGTAGATGGAAATAATAAAAAACCAATCGACTATACAACAGTCGGCTCCCCTATTTATAATTTCTTACTCCCCTATACAATTTAATAAAACATATTTGATTCATAAGAGCCCAGCTTTTACACCTGGGCTCTACCCATTAAATCATGTTTTAAAAGCGGATACTGATCGAAACCAATCAAACGACATTCCGGTTCTGGAACCAAACCAAACTGCTCAAAAACTCTACGCTGCATTTCACGAACAAGCGCAACAACATCGTTGCTTGTTGCACCTTCAAGCGTCACAATCATATTAGCATGCTGGTGCGAAACAATAGCATTCCCTACACGCAAAGCACCCTTTACGCCAATTTTATCAAGGTAATAGGCAATAAATTGAATCTTCTTATCGTTGATTAAAAATGGAATTTCATCTACATGAAAATTTCTAAAAAAACTCCCACAGGTTCGAGCTACTGGGTATCGTGCAGCACGATGTCGCATCATTTCAATACTTCGACCCCGAGCAAATGCTGCTTCAAGAGAGTTCACTGGACTCAACTTAAACGTTGCATCAACCAGATAAAATTTTCCAGCTTGCAACGTAGAGGTATTATAACCAAAGCAAAACCATGCCGGATCAACACGCATAATTTGACCGCTTTGAGCATCAATGATTCGAGCAGAAGACAAAAAATTGCTTAATAAGAATTCAAAGTAATGGATATTGATGTACATCGAACCGCCAACAGTACCGGGAATTCCGCTAAACTCTTCAAGCCCTATTAAATTTTTATCGAGACAAGTCTTAATTAAATGAGGCATCCCAACGCCAGCACCAGCAGTTACCAGCCCTTTTGAATAATCAATACTCACCTGTTCAAGCTTTGGAGCAATCACCAAGCCATCAAATCCATTATCACTGACTAAAATATTAGCCCCATGCCCAAGAACAAAAATTGGAAGGTTGTTTTCTTTGGCAAAAGAAATAGCTTGCTCAAATTCTTGATCATCGCGCGGCTGGCTAAAAAACCGCGCCACTCCCCCAGTTCCAAACCAATTTTTGTCCGCTAGCGAAATGTTTTTTTCAATATTCATATTTATTCTCAAAATCGCATGTCAAATACCTCATATCTCATCTGGCTGCCAGTATAGGTATGCTTTGGAACAAATCAACAGAAGCTTATAAAAAAATACCTCAACTTACATATCACAAACCCTTGGTAAAACCGAACAAAAATGCCCATTGTTTTCTATTTGTTGCTTATTAAATTTACAAACTGATAATTTTAATGAGCAAAGACAGAAGAACAACATAACCTTGGGGGGATTATGAATATTTCGTACAAAAAATCTATATTCTTAGTAATTAAAATTCTTACACTATTTTCCTACGTCGCAAATTACGCTTCAACTCAAACCATTCAACGAGCTCAAATAAGTCAAAATAAATTAAATTGGATGGAAGTATCCCAGGGGAAATTTGCAACACAAATTATGTTCGACTTTGCTCAACCTATACGCTTTGATAAAAAAATTAATAAAGAAAAATTTAGGCTTAAGCTCATTTTTCCAGAGATGCACTTGCAGCAATTTAAACATTCACATATTGTTGGACAACTCAATAAGCTTAAAAAACTTGGGCTTGCTACAAATATCTGGCTACATGAAAAAGATACCCCAACTAAGAGCATTGTTCTTGCAATTGATTTTACACAAACATCAGAACATCAGGGTAAGAATAAACAAAAAAAACCATGCATTTCTGAAAAAAATAAGCTTTTAATTAAGTGGGCAACACTTGAAAGTCCTAATCGTTTAATCATTGATATTTTTACCAAACAAACTCTTGATGAACTTGGAAAACATCAAAACATGATGCTGCAAGCTCATAACAATGTAGTTATAAGCGATACAGAACAGGCAATTTATGTATCTGGTCAAACCAAAACACAAAAAAATTTGCGTATCGTTATTGATCCTGGACATGGAGGAAGTCAATCTGGTGCTCGAGCATTTGGACTGCAAGAAAAAGATCTTGCCCTTGATATAGCACAACGTGTTAGAAGGCAACTTAACGAAGCTGGATTTAACACAATCTTAACAAGAAATGCTGATCGAACCATGAGTTTATTGGAGCGATCTGAGCTTGCAACACAATTAAAAGCTGACCTTTTTGTCTCAATTCATGTTAATGCAACAGGAAAAAAAGACCCTTACGAACATGGTATTGAAACGTATTATCTCAATAATAAATATTCTTTTCCGCCCGCAAATAAAAGTGGTTTTATTCTCATGAATCTGAAAAATCAAGACCACTTAACTGAAACTGTAAATAACGCTTTACAAAAAAATGCTACCGCTTCTCGTAGCCTTGCAACAGAAATTCAAAACAATTTAGTCACTACATTACAAAAGAATAAACACCCAATTATTAATCGTGGTATTAAAACCGATGGATTTCGTGTTCTTTTACGTAGCGCTGTTCCAGCAGCACTTGTTGAAGTTGGATTTTTATCAAATAAAAAAGAAGCATTACGACTGGCGCAAGAGCAATACCGGTCATTAGTCGCACAAGGCATTTGTCACGGTATTAAAAATTTTGTACAAACAAATCACTAAATCTCCACACACACTCGCTCAGCTCACCTGGGAAATTTTTTTTAGGTGAGCTTTTTTATTTCCCATATAAAGCTCCTAAATAAACTTCTCTGACTGAAAATAACGCTGCTATGCGGCTGTAGTAAAAATTAAAAAATACATATAGACATTACTAGTTGATATATTCCCATATGCAAAAGCCTTGACCAAAACCACGCGAACTACCTTATAAGCGAGCATGAATCGACACCTCTCTTGATTAATAAACGCCTCTGCGCTCACAAAAAGGCTTGTTCATAAGCTCATTTATATGAATTTGAGCAAATTTTGCGTATACTGTGGTTTGTAAGGTTAAACAAACGTTTTTGGTACATCAACCCGCTACCCTCTATCAAGACATTATTAACACCATGGAAGACCAAGGGAAAGGATTTTCATGAATAACAACAATATTTCGCTGTCGCTTGAGCTCATTTGTCTCATGAGTTGGCTTTTAAAAAATGAAAAGCAAGGACTCAATACGCTCATTAAACACGCAGTGCAACACGGTTTTTCTGAAGAGTTGGAAAAGGTTGAAAGCCTTGATTATTCAAAGGTCTCAGAACAGCTTTATGCGACGATCCTTGATTTTTTAGTCTTACTTGAACAAATTTTAATGAAAAATCTTGAAACAATTAGTCTTGATACCACAACAAAAGATGCTATTTTGCCAGCACTTGAACAAATGGATCTTGATAGTCTTGATGATCGCACAATCTGGCTAAGTATGCAGCAAACAAAAGATAAGCTGCATAAACATCATAACCATAATCACAAGCATAAAAATCACGATCCCGCTGAAGAAAAACCAACAAAGCAAGCCTCTCATGAGCAGGCAAAAAAGATATTATTTGAGCAGCTTATCAAAAATTGGAAGCCAACCAAGAACGAACCACTCCACTAATTTTTAAAGCATACAAAAAAATATAGGCTTATACGTAGACGTATAAGCCTATATTTTTAACTATTTTCAAATAAAAATCTTTATTAATTTTTATTTGTTATTGAACTGCTAGCAACTGATTAAACAGTCCTGTAAGAGACGTGTAACCATTAGCTGCTGCATAATCGACCGCTGATTTGCCAGTACCATCTTTTGCCGTAATAGCTTGCTTTTGGAAAGCACCACTTACAATGCGTGCTTGATTTACGAGCTTTACAACCATTAAAGCAGCTGTCCCTTCATCTGGGTTATTAGAAGCAGCTTGCATGAGAGTTTGCCCATTTTGAACAGCTGTAAGTATCGCAGTGATACTTGGAGCATCATAATATTTTTTCACAACTCTGGAAAAGCCCATATAGTCACTCGTACCTACGAGCTGAAATGCTGTATTAATATCAGCTTGTAATGTACTTGAAGGAGTCGATGCTGGTGCTGGTGATTGTGCTGGCTGCGGAGACGAAGATGATGGCGAAGATGATGATGAGGATGATCCAACAAGACCATTGAGCATAGAAGCAAGTTGTGCATTATTATTACTTGTTGCATAATCGACTGCTGTTCTACCATTACTATCTCTTGCCATAAGAACCTGCGTTTGGAAGGCTTTACTAACTCTTAGTGACTGATTTGAAATCAATGCAACTAAATTAATAGCAGCCCCTACCGATGAAAAATTTGCAGCAAGATGCAGCATCGTCTTACCATCACTTATCGCTGTTAGCATAGCTTGAATACTTGCGGAATCAGTATACTTCTTTATGAGCGAGCGTGAACCAGGAAAATCACCTGAATTGAGCTTTTGAAAAGCTGAATTAATATCGGCTTGCAATGCAGGCGAAACCTGCGCTTGTAAGCTCACATTCATAAAAGCGCTCACAAGGCTCACAACTAATAACATTTTTTTCATATGAATACCCCTTCTTTCCTTCTAACAATACTTACTATCCTCTCACTGAAATCATATAACCAAAGAGCATACAGCTCTACATTACTAAATTTAGCAGTAATAAATTCAAATAGTCAATACAATTATTACTAGAATTTAAAATTAGGGGTTACACACCTACTTAGTTCATAAAAATACCTTCTATCTCAAAGGTTTTTTTAGATCTTTTCCAGTATGCTGAACACCGAATCTGATTGCAGTCGTTAATCATTGATATTATTCAGCACATGAACCAAGCTTAATAAAAGAAAAGGGGAGTTCTTCAGCCTTAACCATATTACACAAGACACTCCTGCTCAGCGGCTTGCGTAGCTGTTTAACCAATAATGAGATATTTGATTTGAATTTTAATGGCTTTATATTCCACGAATCACTCTTATCAGCGCTTATTACATAGTAAAGTTCATTAAATGATATCAACAATTGCTCTGATGAACGCGGCAAAAAGTCTTTTTGATCACAAAACCTGCGATCAAAAGTAACAGTTCCAACCACTTGATTGTCTTTATACACAGTCCATTTGGTTATACTCTGAGGAATTACACGCTCAGCGCCCCGCTTTGTTTTGCAGGTAAATGATCCCTGCTCTTGATAACTCGAGCGTTTCATAACAACCGATTTATCATCAAAAGTAAATTGTAGACAATCCCCAATTCCAGGATTTTTTACAGAACGTCTTATAAGCCATCCCCAGTGCTCAGCGTAGTAAGCCGGCTGAGTCGGAAGCATGGGATCTATAACGCGAATATTATAAATCCCTTGTTTAATAAGTTGATAAATATCGCACCCACCAGCAATATAAACAATTGTTTTGCCATCGCGAGCAGCCTTTTTTAAATTTTTTAAGCATGTAATATGCCATTCTTTCCATCCATTGCCAGCTAACTGCTTCCAGATAACCGAATAGAGCAAGCGTACAAGAGGATGATAGTCAGAAGAAGTCAATCGCCTTTTAAATAAAGAAAAAGTCTGTGGTGAAAAACAGTATTCAAAGAAGTTATTTGCAACACTAAATAAATATTCTCGCTCATCATATTTTTCAGAGTGTGCTAATAATAACCTCAGGAATGCATTATATTTATTGATAACTGGATTGTGTGGTAATTTTTTTTCATGATGATTACGAGCTTTTGATGAAAATTCATGATCATCAAGATAATCAAGAAACGCTTCAATATCGCCTTGAAGCATTGGATAAATAGTTTTAAAATGTTCAAGCAATAACAGTTCATTTCCAATAACTGGCTTGGCATCCAAAAGAGCATCAAAATAAAAGGTTAATGCTTTTAAACTCTTTGGATATCGCAAAAAACAACCTTTTAGAGCCTCAACTGATTGACGCGACCTCATTTTTTTCAGATTAACTTCAGCAAAAATATTCTGCCTATACTCTCCATCACCATTGATCCAAGAAGAAAAAACCTCGGTGTCATTACGTGTTATTTTGCTGTGCAAAACAGAAAAACTCATTACAGCACAAACACATACAAACAACGATTTAATCGAAAAAATGAACATGGTATCTCCCCCTTGGCTTAACATTTTTATTGTGCCATAGGTTGAAACACCAATTCAAGAGATCACAAGAAGCTAGGCCGCGCTTAGAGTTTAAATCGCATAGCCTTGAGAGCTTGAACAAGTTCAAATAAAGGAATTCCAACTGCTCCAGAATATGAGCCTGAAAAATTTTTAAGGAATGATTGCCCTGGACCTTCAATGACACAAGCACCACACGCATAGAGCGCCATAGGGCTTTTTTCAAAATAAAGATCAATTCGCTCAGGATCAACATAAAATTCAGCTACAGCTGTAGAGGTCCAATGATTAAACTGCTCCACACTCCATCCATCAGCCGTTTTAACCATACGCTCTAAACAACACCCTGTCACAATTTCAATTGACTCTTGAGATATTTGCTCAAGCATTTGGATAGCATCCGATTTATCTCGCGGCTTACCTAAAATTTGTAAACTTTTGCTCGTTCTAATGAGTGTATCAGCTGTAAGCGCAAATAAATAATTAGTCTGAATAGATGATGGTTTTGGCAATTTGAGCGTGCGCATTTTATCGTAAGCAATTGAAAGAACATGCGCTGAAAAATCGTGCTTATTTTCTAAACCACACTCGCCACTCTCATGTTCAAGAATTCTGAACTGAATATCGGTCTGAGTAAGAAGTTGCTGCCGAGAAGACGACTGCGAACCAAGATAAAGTGTATCTCGCATCATGAGTTTTTTTCCCACGCCCCTGTAAAACGTTGTGATACTTTACCCTCCAGCTGCAGTTCAAACAACCTATTTTGAAGCTCAACTACGTCAAATCCTGTACGCATACTCAACTCATCAATAGTACAAGCGTTGGTTAAGGCACGCAAAATTGGATCACTTTCTTCTATAGTTAATTGTTGACTCAGTTCTTGCGTTTTTGTTGCTCCAATAAGAGAATCATCTTTTCGTGCGGCTGTAAATGTAGGATGTTGAATCGATTCATTAAACTCTTCAAGAATATCATTAACATTTGCAACAAGCTTTGCCCCCTGTTTAATCAACTCGTGACATCCAATACTTAATTCATGGTCAATGAGCCCAGGAACCGCAAAAACTTGCCTACCATTTTCGAGTGCAAATTGAGCAGTGATTAACGCGCCGCTTCTTGCCCCTGCTTGAACAACAACACATCCATGACTCAGCCCAGCAATAATTCGATTACGTGCAGGAAAATTTCCTTTATCTGGAGGGGTATTCAGTGAAAATGTAGAAATAACCGAACCACCCCATTGATCAATATGTTTAAATAATGAAACATTTGCTTCAGGATATGGCTTGAGCAAACCAGATCCAAGAACAGCAATTGTCTTACCAGAACAGGCCAATGTAGCAGCATGAGCCATGGCATCTGCACCAAGAGCACCACCACTCACTATGTGCCAGTCTTGTGCTACAAGCGCTGGGACCAATTTGTTAATAACCCCTTGAGCATAAGTTGTTGCCGTTCGAGCACCAACAATAGAAATACGCTTTGCTGTGTGCTCAAGAGGAGCCCCCTTACAATATAAAACAAGAGGGGGAAGATAAATTTGCTGTAAAATTTCTGGATATGACTGATCAAAAATAGTGATAAGTTGAATACCATGCTTTTCAAGCAAAGAACATTCTACTTCAAGCCTAGTTTGATCTGCAAGTCCTGCAACAATTTGCCGTGCAACTCTTTCAGAAAACCCAGCACGCTTCATCAGATCATGCGCAGAATAAAAATAAACCTGCTCAAGATCAAGTTCATCTTGGTGCTTAATTAATTCAATGAGGTCAGCATCAAGCATGTCAGGGTAACGCTCACTAAAAACATGTTTAATGAGCTTTAAAGCTCCTGCAGGTCCAACCCCATCAATTAAAGATATGTGCAATAAAATTTTCTTATTACGCTGCATATAAAACCAAGGGTTAAGTCACTCCTATCCGCAGATATACTCTACTAGTGATAATCAAAGGGCATAAGCGAATTTACTTCTCGTCTTGCTCATCATCCAAGAGCGATTCATCATCCAATAGATCATCTTCATCTTCTTCTTCAAGCGCTTCAAGATCAGTTTCATCTTCATCGCCTTCATCGTCAAATAAAGCTTCTTGCTGACTGCTTTCTTGTAATGATTGAATTGATTGAGCCTGTTCAAGCGTTTCATCAACATCGCTACTATCACCACCTTCTTCAAATGCAACAACCGCTGCAAGCGTTTGAGTTGCATCAAGACGAACGAGACGCACTCCCTTTGCTTGTCTACCCATTGTACGAATTTCTTGAGGAGAAAGCCTAATAATTTTACCGTTTATATCGATGAGTAAAACATGTGAAGAATCAGATACGCATGCTAAGCCAATGACAAAGCCATTGCGACTATCTGTTGGAATAGTCCTCACACCAAGTCCGCCGCGATGAGCGACGCGGAAATCTACGATCTTGACTCGTTTACCATAGCCGCGTGCAGTAGCAAATAGCAGGTCGCTGCTTGAGTCAGAAATCACTTCCATACCAACCACTTCATCCCCTGTGCGCAACATAATGCCACGTACACCTGCAGCTTGACGCCCCATTGCACGAACTTCAGATTCTTTGAAGTGAATTCCACGACCTTTTTTAGTTGCAATAACAATTGAGTCATTACCACTACTCATTGCACAGAATGAAAGCTCATCACCTTCATGCAGATTTACGGCACGAATACCAGTGCTACGAATTTTGGCAAAGCTTTCTGCTTCTGTTTTCTTAATGACACCAAGCTTTGTAACCATAACAAGGAACTTATTTTCCATATCGCGAGTACAAAGGAGCTTAACCACACGCTCACCTTCTGCTAGTTCAAGCAGATTAACAATCGCTCGACCTTTTGCAATACGCGAGCCTTCTGGAATCTGGAAAACCGTCAAGCTATAAATTCTGCCTAAATTCGTGAAGAATAGTAGTTCATCATGGTTTTTTGCAACGAAAAGATCTTGGATAACATCATCCGATTCTTCAAGATCAGCTATGCCCTTTTTACCTTTTCCACCTCGATGCTGAACAGCATAGGTGTCAAGGCCAACACGCTTAATATATCCCTTGCGCGTCAAAGTCACGACAACTTCTTCGTCAGGAATTAAGTCTGCTTCGCTAAGGCTATCAATAGCACCTTCAATACGCGTCTTACGCGGATCTGCATACGTTGCTTTAATGTAAACAAGCTCTTCCATAATCTCTTTTTTGAGCTCATTTTCATCACTTAAAATCAACTCAAGTTGGAAGATAATTTTTTTAAGTTCTTCAATTTCAGCATATAATTTTTCACGCTCAAGGCCAGTCAATCGCTGCAGACGCATTTCCAAAATTGCTTTGGCTTGCTTTTCACTCAAATTAAATTGAGCATTTAAAAGCTCCATTGCTTGGTCAGGCGATGATGACTTTTTAATAAGCGGAATAATTTCATCAATATGAGCGACAGCAATAATCAAACCATCAACAATATGCGCACGGGCCTTATTGCGAACAAGATCGTATTCTGTACGGCGAGTAATAATTTCTTTTCGATGAACCAAGAAATGTTCCAGTGTCTCACGCAATGAAAAAAGCATTGGGCGATTTTGATACAACGCAAGCATAATAATAGACATGCTTGATTGTAACGACGTATGCTTGTAAAGCTGATTCAAGACAACATGAGGGTCATCACCACGTCGAATTTCAATAACAACTCGAATGCCATTACGATCAGATTCATCACGAATATCCGATATACCTTCAATGACTTTGTTCTTCACCAAATCGGCTATTTTAGTGATCAAGTCTGCTTTACAAACTTGGTACGGAAGCTCAGAGACAATAAGCGCATTACGCTTCTTATCTTGTTCAATTTCAACAATACCGCGCATAATCAATTGACCATGACCAGTACGATATGCTTTAACAATTCCTGATCGACCACAAATAACACCACCGGTTGGAAAATCAGGCGCAGGGATGATTTCGAACAAGCGATCATCAGACATTTCTGGGTTTTTTAACAATTCGATACAAGCATCGATAACTTCACCCAAATTGTGAGGCGGAACCGATGTTGCCATACCAACCGCGATACCAGTTGATCCGTTAATTAATAAGTTTGGAACTTTACTTGGTAATAAAGTTGGCTCCATGCGAGATTCATCAAAGTTTGGAACGAAGAAAACTGTATCTTTTTCGATATCAGCAAGTAACTCACGCGCAATTTTATGCATGCGAACTTCGGTATATCGCATTGCTGCAGCGTTGTCACCGTCAATAGATCCCCAGTTACCTTGCCCATCAAGCAATGGATAGCGCTTTGAAAAGTTTTGGACCATACCAACCATAGATTGATAAATTGCCGAATCACCATGAGGGTGATAATTACCAATCACTTCACCCACAACGGTTGCAGATTTTCGAGGGGCTTTTTCATGATAGTAGCCAAGTTTGTGCATAGCATACAAAATGCGTCGGTGCACGGGCTTAAGACCATCGCGTACATCCGGAAGTGCTCGACTAACAATAACCGACATCGCATAATCAAGAAAGGATGTTTTTAACTCTTTTTCAATGGAAAGGCTCAGTACTCCTGGAACCTTACTCCCCTCTTGGGCATCTTTGAATTCGGGCATTGACTATTCCTTTCTTGAACAAGCACTTAATTGTGTTACTATCTGAATATAATTATATGTGTGAACAATCTGCGCTTCTATAATACCCATTTTTGCGCTACATAGCAAGCTGAATGCTTGTTCCAGCAGCAATTTTAGCTGCAATAATGAGGTTCTTATCACAATTTAAATTTTATACAAAAACAGCACTTATTTATAAAAACTGCTGTTCATCAAATAAACCAAAATTTGCGCACAAAGAGCTGCTAAAAACCCAGCCATTCCATCATCCAACATCACTCCCCAGCTCCCTGGTAATCGTTCTAAGTGATTGATGGGGGAAATTTTTTTTATGTCAAAAAATCGAAAAAATATAAATGCAATGGCATACCAACCAAGTTGTTTTGGTAACCCCAAAACGGCAACAGTCATCCCAAAATATTCATCTATAACGATCCACGACGGATCATTAATCTGCGCATTCTCTTGAACACGATTAACCGTTAATAAGCCTGCACCTAAAAGAGCTATTGCTACCGCAAGATAAACCCAGATGGAAAAATCTGGTATTAAAAACAGCGTGGCTACTGCAACCAAGCTCGCCCATGTTCCCGGCATCCATGGCAAATAACCAACACCGAATCCAGTTGCGATAACATAACTTAAGCTCATTTTATTTCCAAACATAATCAAGCCCTGAATAGAGAGTCAATACTGCAACTATATATAAGCAAATACAAGCAAGCATAACACTCACCTCGTACCACAGTACTGGAGCTTGTAACCACTGAGCAATCAGACATATAAAGAAGAAGTAAATCGAAACAAACTGAGCAGTCGTTTTAAATTTTGCAAGCATGCTTGTCTGCAACATACCGCCATGAGCAATTTTTTGTAACCGGAGCAACGTAACTAACGTATCACGAATAACAATAACCAATACCACCCACCATGACACTAAATCAAGAACAGCAAACGCACAGAGCGTTGCACCAATCAATATTTTATCGGCTATAGGGTCAAGAAATGCACCCCAAAATGTATAGGCTTCATAACGACGAGCATAATAACCATCAAATGTATCGGTCAATGCAGCAATGGTAAAAATAACCAATGACAGGACGAGATACCATCCACCCTGAAACAAGGCTACCAAAAAAAGTGGTGTTAAAATGATACGTAGCATCGAAAGAACATTAGGTAGGACCGATAACCGATTCACAAGAAAAGCTCCAAGCAAATATATAAACATAAGCAAAGTGCCGTTCACACCAACAACCGCTGTGCGCGAACGGCACTTTATAATTTGCTTTAAGTATAGCCTATTTTTGATAACAAAAACAGTTCACATGCTATTAAAACTCAAAGTTCAGATCAAGATTAAATGTAAGCTCTTTTGGATAATTTCGTCCTGCAACTGCATACGATGCTGCAAATGCTGCACGGAATGTATCGTTAAATTGGTAACTATACTGCGCACCTAAAATGTGACCGACTGACCATGAAGCGTAGTTCAAGTCAGAACCGTCAAACTCAGTACCATTGCGTTGAGCACCCAAATAATCACGACCCTTAATTTTCAGATCGTAGTGAATATCAAGAGCTCCACCTTTACCAAAAATATGGGCAAAAGCATTACCAACTCTAATCAACAATTCTGGTCCTTGATGTATTTTAATTTTGGTTACGCTGTCTGCAAAACGCTTAACCGTTGAATCGGGCAGACTAAATAATCCGGCTGGAGCAGGAACAAACATCAAATTATCACCTAAAACAAAGTCATTCAACCCTCCAGCGTCTGTATCAACTGTTCCATCAGTATTCAACTTTGTCGTACGTGTTTTTGCAACACGACGCGTTACGCGTGATGAGAATGAATAGGAAGCCTTGCTATGAATGTATGGATTAAACCAACAGCTTTTTTCCCACATTGCTGAAAAGAAGCCACCCAATTGGACAAATCCGCCATTACCCAAATCATGCCCCCAGAGCTTGTCTGTATCAGCTTCACGAGCTGATGGGAGAACAAGATGTGCACCAAGAATAAAGCGATCAATGTGACGAGAATGAATGTTAATGTTTATATAACCATCAATATCGCCAAGTCCAACTTGTGTCGATGCTCGCTCACTAAAACTCATCCCCTTTTCTTCGAGGATCGTAGATACAAATTCTTTTAAGCCATCAGGATAAAGCTCAGAAAATTTATAATCTGCGTTAAAAATAGCGAGTTGTGCAGCATTTGCACCAATAGCTGTTACAACACGGGCATCTGCTGCAGTAATATTTGCTTGTATTGTTGGATCAATCTCATTTCTTAAGCGTAATCGATGTGTTTTGCCAACAACTGGGATATGAATCCCAATCGACAAATCATCATTCCAGTAGTGACGCGCAATATTAAGACCAACACCAAAACGATTTTCCCACGCGTCAAATACCAATTTCTGATCTGCAAGAATACTTAAATATAGATTTGCAGGAACACCACCCGCTGCCATATTTAAAGGCGCAAGCCCTGTACTTACTTTATTTTCTGCAGCCAATTTACTCACGAGCAAAACATCATCAACCGTAATTACATCAGTTCCAAAGATCAATGTTGAAAAGTCTTTGGTTTTACCACTAGATCCATACGCTTGCGATGCTATGCTGAAATCTGCAAGCAACTGAATAAAATCACCTTTGTTGTAAAATAATGAGTAGTAAGGCAATTGAGGCAAGAGATATCGATCATCAGACTTACCGTGCTTTCTTCTGGCATGCGCTTTATTCATAGGTTTTTTTGCTGGAATATAGCCTGAACGCTTAAGCTCATGATTAACATTCTGCTTGATGCTATTTTTCAACTGTTGATGCTCAGCAGAAGAACGCTCAGAAAGCTGTCGATTAACTTCTAACTTAATTTGCTCCTGCATGTATTCATTATCAACATTCTTACTCGCTCCGCAATGCAAAAACATGCTCAGAGCAAGCATACAGACCACAAGCTTACCTTTGCCATGCACGAGCATGCTTTGGAGTGACTTTGCTTTTTGATTCATAGTGATACCACCTATTTTTTATAACTCCCTGTTCCTCGTACCATTTTTTTAAACGGTAAAGCAAGCTTCTTGCTGCATAACAGGATGCCTTAATCTTGTTGCTCAATCGACTTAATTTGTCGCTTTACTTCTTTACGAATTTCATCATTAACTCGAGCAAGCTCATTGTTCTGCTCAATAGCTTTAATCGCTACTGGGCTCTCTACTTTTCTCTCAATGTCTTTTATCTTATTCTCTGTATATTGAAGCTTATGCCCAGCTGTTGATAATTGTGCTTCAGCCATTTTAAGCTTTGCTTCGGCTTCTATGACCTTGAGTTCAGTTATTTTCACATGTTCTTCAAGCTTACTGATGTCATCGAGTCTACCTTCTGTTTGCGTTAAACGAGTTTCAAATTCTTTGAACGCTTCTTGAAACTCAGCTGGTAGATTTTCAACTTGTAGATTTTTAGCTTTGTCTATTGTGCCATCTTTCAAATACATCTGCGCACCAAACCCAAGCGCAGCTGCTACCGCAAAAAGCCCGATCATGACATTTTTTTGCATGTCCCACCTCTTAAACTATTACTTTATTGACTTCTTTTTTCATATTAAATAACCCTTTTACATTGCTGCAAGAGAATACTTAACTTACTTTCCAAGCTCAGCTTCATATGCAATGACACGAGATACTATTCTATTGCCACTCTGATCAATAGTGAATAACTTACCGCTGCCATTAAAGCCTATAACTAAACCCTCTGCAGCATTATCGTTAGAAATCTGATCGTTTGCATCAAGCTGAATAATAAACATTGGTGATTGAATCGATCCTTCACCACCTAAAAGTTCAAGTTTCTTGTTAGCATTTTCATCTATAAAAAATGTACTAAACGTAAGGGTTGGAATAATATTAATTAATCGACGAATTATTTCTCTACCTGTGAATAAACCCTTAAGCCCAATAAATTGGCCGTTGTCTTGAATAAGACCAGCAAACGCATTTCCTTGATGTATCATAGAACCATCACTCAACTGAACAGTTACCGCATCATCTTTTGAAGCAAATTGCGCAATGCCCGTGCCATCGGTTTGTAAAATGCCTTTTTTAGTATCAACAAAAGTTTTAACAAAGTTTTTGTTAAGTCCAAGAACAAATTTACCACCGTCTTCAAAGCTCAGCGTTCCTTTGCTGATAAATGCGAGGTTCGTCAATACCCCGGGAACATCAAGCCGTTCATCATCTAAAGCATTGATTTCTAGAACGCCTTGATTACCGATATAGATCTTAGAATCATCATCAACACGAAGACTGAAGGTTGAACTTCCAATAATTGATAAGCGTGCATCGCCCTCTCTGACAATATCATCACCATCAACATCTTCATTCAAATTCCACTCTGCTTCACGATCAAGTGTAATGTCAATTCCATCCGGTGGGAGTGTTGGTTCATCAAGTCGACCAATAATAAGATGCTGACCTGCGCGAAGATTCAACTGTGCACCGCGATCAAAGAGCAGTTTCCCATCACCATCAATAATAACGGTTGACTCATCATCACCCAAAGTAACCAAAACACCTTCATCAAAAATTAACTTGGTTCTTTCTGGAGTAAGTTTGCCACCCTCAAGCCTCATGGTAAAACCATCACCAAAGACAACTTTCCCTCGACCAATAAATCGAACAAGCGCATCATGTGGAATATCAAATAATGATATCTCCTCTGCATCAAAAAAGAGTACGGGATCTTTACCATTATCCAAGAATTCAAAGATCAACTCTGAAGCTGGCGTCATAACAATCTCACCTCGAATAGTGAAGTGTTCTTGAATTTGAATACGATTATTCAAATTACGAACAAAAATCTTATCGTTTGGTTTAAGGGTAGTATCTTTGAATCCCTGTCGAACCGTTCCATCACCACTAATGTTATTACCAAGATAAAGATTCAATTGATTAACAGGATCAATACCAAAATCTGATCCAACACCACCTGTATGAATTAAAACGTTGTCTGAAGCATTTCCAAGTTTAACAACCGAACCACCTTGTTCAAATTGGAAACTTGTTGGTAGAACAAACTCACGTTTTACAGTTTTATGTCTTCTGATTTGGTCTTGAACATACGCTTTAAGTGCTTGGAAGTGCGCATTTGCACCACTCATGAGTGATCGACTCAAACCACCCTGTGCAACCATTTCTTCAAGAAGTTCTCGATAATGCGCACCGGTTTGTTTTTTACGACCATACTTATTCTGTTTTTGCTTTTCGCGATTGCTTGATAGCTTTGGCCTTTGAGGTCTATTGCTTACGGCAATATTTTCCTGCATTCGCTCGAATTCTCTCATCCGTTTGATATCAAGTGCACTAATGATATGAGTTCGAGGTTGTTTTCTAAACTGAGCAACCCGAATGAATGACCGATCAATTGCATTGAGTTGATCTGAACGCAGAGTTAATCCAGAATCTAGGATTAAGTCTGCAGATGCCTGCTTGATTGGGAAGCTATTTACTTCAACGTTGTGACCACCAATAAATGCATTCGCATCCGTAACAAAAGAATTACCATTTCTATTGATGATAGTCGCCCAGAAATCATCAAATATAATACTTGCACGTCCCAGAGCAGAGCTCAAGAATAATAGGTCTGGTCCAAAAATAACTGATGGATTACCAACAATTGGATCTTGTAAATGGAATGAAAAGTGTAATTCACTATCAAATAGATCGCTGTACAAAATAAATCCTGTCAGTGCAAGACCGGTATCAAGCATTCTGAGAGCATTACGATTTCCTTCAACAACAAAAGTTGCATCCGTATTTTTTTCTATGTTTACTTCAGCTCCACCACCAAAAGCAAGAGCGCCAACAACTATGGTACCTTCAGCATCAAGTCCACGTGTAATAGATATATTTTCAACACCACTCAGTTCAACTTCTTGCAATAAAAGCGTATTAAATCCAAGGGTGATATACTGACCTGCTGCGGCATTTTGTGCTAAGATCAAGCGGCGCTTGCCACCTATACCACGAATAGTCCAAACAAATGGATCATTAATGGTTCCTGCGACAGTGAAATTTTCACCATTGAGCACCAGGTCATCTTCAAGCTCAAAAGTTACATTATCACCAATCACAATAGAGGCCCCTGCACCAAGTGAGAAGGTATTTTGATTAATGCGCATCAAGGTGACATTTTGCAGAGTTACTGTTGCTCCAGCAGCAACAACAAATTGTGGTGTTGTTGGGCTACAGAATTCAATCCATGCTCCTTGACCATCAATGGTCAACGTATCAAGTATGTTGATCACTTTAACAGGACTGACAATGCAGTTACAATCCATAAGTACATCTGTTGTTACAGGAGCTACAACAAGTGTACAACAATGCAGTTCTGCTTCTATTTTAACAATCGCATTACTATTATTTTTATTTAAGAAAAGCAATGTATTGCTGTTATCTTTGCAGCACTCAAGCAATGCATTACTGTTATTCTTCGC